>ERZ773045.179-NODE-179-length-35370-cov-4.845391_pt1 | contig 35370 bp, 33 predicted proteins | sample MGYA00580635_ERZ773045 | MGnify/ENA primary metagenome ERZ773045 (study PRJEB29015, sample SAMEA2738115) | human oral metagenome | biome: human oral; feature: human-associated habitat; material: saliva | place: China | collected 2261 ...
ATAAGTTCGATAGTGAGTATTCAGAGATTATGACGCTTTTCAAGGAGGCGAATGTAGTACAGAAGAACGCTATCAACTACTACTTCTATCAGAAGAATCCAAAGACAAATGTCTGGGAACGTGTAGAACCAAGCTTCTGTAGGTTATAAGATAAAAATCAATAACTAACTCCTGTTTAAGAATAAAACCGCCCATTAATGTGTACGAACACACATTTGGGCGGTTTTTATTTGTAGTAAGCAGATAAAAAGGTGTAAATACTTGCAAATAAGATGATTATTTGTTAATTTTGCAGATATGAGTAAAGGAAGGGATAAAGAGCTAATAGAACTGCGTGACGAGGCCTTGTGTCGTCGTTATTATTATTGGACGGAGGAAAAACGCCTCCGTTTTGATGATGCGTTGTGCATTCTATCCAAGCAGGAGTTCTTTATCAGTGAGGAACGTATCATGAGTATTATACGCCGTAAGTGCCGTGAGATAAAAGATATTCAGGTGCGTCCTGTTCCCAAGGTCAGAATGCCAAGGTTGACAGCACGTCAGTTAGAGCTGTTTCAGAAATAAAAGGTAGAAGGGACTCTTCTACCTTTTATTATTTATTCTGCAGCAGAATCGTCGTGTAATTCAAACTGGAAGATGTACTCATAGACCTTAATCATACCTGGGAGCGAATAGAATCTTGTTTTCGTGCGGTATAGCGGCCCCATGTTATCACAGTGACGTGAACACTGCAATACTGTGTACAGGCGGTTTGCCAGCCGTAAGCGTTCTTCAGTTTTTTCTATAGTTCCAGAGCCGATGTGTGTATCGTCGTAACAGTCGATAGCAAGCCGTGCTGTAAGCGTTATCACGCCCTTTTGTATGCCTAAGCCTATTTCTTCCCAGTCAGCCTCCATATTACCAATGAGAGCGCACGGAAAGGTCACCGGGTAAGTGTCCTCCGCAGTCTCAAGCTGTCCGTAGTCCTCGTCTACTAATGAAAGTTCAGGTATCTCATTGCTAATGAGATTGAGGATAGATGTAAAGATTGCTTCCATTTTCTATAATCCTAAGATGTTCGTAATTTCCTGTTCTATTTTCTCATTGATACTCTTCGTCAGCTCCTCACTTTTACCTATGAACTGACGTTTGGGTATCTTTACAGTCAGCTTCTGCTTCCGGGTGAGTGCAAGGTTACGCCAGAACTCAGCCTGTGGTGAAGCTGACTGTGCCGGGCTTTTCTTCTTCCCTTTTTGTCCCTTTGGTGACCTTCCTGAAGTGTTATAGTACATATACCAGGCAAAACGTCGCATCTTGGGTGTTACGGCTGTGCTGACAGTCCCTCCCTGATTATGTATGGCTGCATACGGAAGGTCATTGGAAACCGTCACACGATAGTCGCCCGGCATATACTTTATGGACGAGAAAAGATGATTTCGTCCTGACAGCAAAGGACCATACGAGGCTACTGCCCTCGTGGAGCCGGACAGCTGCCGCTTTGTCACAGGCCACTTCTGCAGACCACCGTTGACGAATCCTCCTTTACGGAAGTTCTCCTGATAATGGTCTTTTGCCATCCTTCCGACCTTGATTGGTAATTGCCGTCTCATAAGCCTGTCAAGTTCCCTGCTTTGACTTTTTATGAGCTCCGAGAAAACTTTTATCTCCATTTGCTTGTTTTATTCGTTTATAAGTTGTATATTTGCAGCAGATAGCTCTGATTCTATGTTGGATTGTATTTCCAGCCGTGATGATGGGCTATTTTTCGTTTAGACCTTTCAGGATATTCGGACTGTCTGAAATACTATATAATATCGTTGTTCCATCTTGATACTCCTTTATAATAATCCAACTCTTTTCACCTTGTATCTTTGTCTCAAACAGATGAATCCATTTAGAACCAGGCTTTGTACTACTGTCAACCTTTCTACCGACATACTTTGCAGTGTCAAGGACGTCCTCAATACTAAGCAGCAGCCTGTTCTTTTCAGCATAGTGTGCATGTGGCTGGTTAGTCCATTCATCTATGCTTCTTCGCGAGATGCTGATCTTTCTTCCGAAATTTGGAGTAGTAATGGTTGTACCTTGTAGCAGCTCACGCGCCTCCTTCTTTATCTCTTTAACTTCATTCTTCTCTGCTCCGTATATACACCCATCTATGTAAGGGCAGTGATAGCAGTCCTTTAGCCTGTTTGTAAACAAGCTCTTTAGTCTGTCCTTGAACTTTGGATTATAGAATGCGCAATTATTACATGAAGAGGGGAAATACGGATGATTGTCAGAGAACGTCTCGCCTGTTGTTCCAGGGTTCCCTTTCAGTCCCGCCTGTGGCTCAGAATGTACATCATCGACAGGCACAGGCGTAACCGCCTCGTCAGTACTTGAAAGACTACACTTGCAGTTCCATCGGTCGCCTGGACGGTGCTCGTTCCAAAACTTATCATCTATCGGGCGTATCGTACCCCAGTACTTCCGATGGTCTTCTCCTGGATGCAGACTGGTTGAAGGCATCCACTTGAGGTTAGGTAGCACATCTCTCTCACGCTGGAACTGCTGCCAGTCGGCAGCCTGATGGGCACGGAGTACCGCCGTGTCATATTCTGTCTTGAGCCATGCACCACACTGATGAGAGGCAATCGGTAGAACATCATTCAACCACTGATTGAACGACTTTAAATTACCATTTGAATCCAGTAGTCGTGCAGCCATATCATTTTGCGCACGGTGCACCTTGAATGCAGAGAATACCTCATTGCTGTGTTTGAGCTGCTGCTGGAATTCCTTGTCATGATCGGAAGATACGAAAGCCTCGTCTGTAGCTTGGTTGAAGATGTCCCGTACAGCTTTATAGAGATATGGTTCTATGTCAGTCTTCACATTGAACTTCTTGTTGTAGATATTCTCAAGTGCCTTTCTCAAAACAGCCTCACTTATCTGAATATCCATAGAAGGCGCATCATCTATATCGAAGTAGGTGTTGTTGACTACCAGTCTAAACGAGCCCCGTTCTCCGGGGCTTTCACGAAAAAAGAGTGCAGGCGATTCTTGAACCTTGAGATTTGACCTTTGCCCTTTGACGTTTGCGTAGTGCCGTCAGGGTCTTCTTCCTCTGTCTGCTGCTTTAGTCTTTCCTCACGTGCTTTTTTCTCCTCCACCTGTTGTTGCTTCTGCTGGTCGTAGTCCTTCGGTTTCTCAATACCGAATTTCTCGTAGAGGTAATCATCATCAATAGGAAGAGAGAAGGTCGTGTGCAGCTGCGTAAGAACACTCATCTCTGTATTAGGGTCAACGTCTTTCTTCTCAGGGAAGCAGAACTTTCCACCAGAGGTGTTGATACCCATGCGAGCAAAGATGTCTGTCATATCGTAGTTCAATACCTTGAGCACATATTCACGATCAGCCTTGGCAACACTTTCTTCCACTTTCTTGTGAACAGTTCCAAGAGCCTGCGTGCCCTTTTCTGATGATTCCGTTGTTAGTGTGTTGCCCAGAACAAGCTTTGAAATCTCGCTATTACAGCGTTCCACCAATCTCTCATACACATCAGCCGAACCGGTCTTGTTGCCCGCCTCACGCAGTTGCAGTTCCGTATCTTTACCATGAATGAACGTGGCAAGCGAGCCAATAGAGTTGGCATCATTCAAAGCTCTTGCACGTGCTTCCTCATCGTCGGTCTCATAGATATATTCTTGAATGGGCATACCGAAGACTTCAGAGAATTGTGCCCAGTCGGCAGTTGTATTGCGTTTATAAATGACCCACGGGGCGGCCTTTGCAAGTAGTCCAAGATCGCTACTTCTACCAATAAAAAGTAAGTCGGCAAACTCTTCCCAAGGTGTACCAAGCAAATCGGTCTGGCGAGTAAGAATGAGCTTGCGTACAGGCTCCACATGCTTACGTGGCACAAGGTCATAATCTATCCATTCTCCGTTCTTATAGAACTGAAGTAAAGAAAAGCCCCAAAAGCGTGCATCAAGAATGTCTGCCACGCAGCGATAGAACCAGGGAGATAGGATCTGTTCATTAATAGCATCATCGGGCTTGCCGTTGAGTTGGAACTCAATACTTGAGCATAGCACGGCATTCTTTCTTTTTTCTATGACACTTGAAAGATGCGTATCAAGCAATATGTCCGTATAAAGGTCGTATAGCCTAGAACGTTGCGAATAATCAACGTTCTCTGCAGCCTTAATAGCTGTCATAAAGTCTGCAGTGTCAATATTGAATCGTTTGGGCTGCGTAATTCTTACAATAGCAGGCTGTTTCTGTCCTGGGCGTGGAATATTCCCACTGACAGTAATCCGTGTATTCTTCTTGCTCATGATTATAATCTATTTACTCGTTTCGTATTACTTTTGAACATCAACGGAGCTTTAGCAGCTCTTACGTCTTCTGGTAGTAGCGGTGCTCCATCAATGGATATATCTTCCTTCGCTACAGCCTTCATCCACTCCACGGCTCTCTCGTATCGATCTTTGCGCACTTGTGAAAGCTTCATGGGATTATGAATGCAGAAGATGTGATAGACAGTTATATCAATGACCATCATCAAGATGAGTTGATTGCGTGCTTCTCCTGAAGCTGAGAAAATGACATCGCAGTCGTAACGCTTAGATAGGTAGCCTCGCATTTCAGCAATAGCCCTATCCTCACATATCTCAACGAGTGACTCATCGTCTCTAACAAGTGCATCAAGTATCTCTCGGTGTACACTTGCATCATAATCCTTTATATTAATAAACTGACTCATATTCTATATTTGTTTTTGTTTCTTACGCTTTTTCGTGATTGTGTGAGAGGACGGTCTACACGCTGTGCTGTCTGGTCAATCTTTCTGTTACCACCTTCCACGGCATCAGGTCCATCGGCAGGGTATTTCAGCGAGAGCGTGAACAACTTGAACTGATCCTCTAATTCCTTCATGTGAGGGTTATCCTGCTCTGCTTCGTTAAGAATCAAGTTCCCTTCACGATTCATTGGTTCAAGATTAGCCTCTATACGAGTTGCTTTATCCGTCTTCTTCTCCTCGTCCCCTTGTATATATAATGTGATGTTACGCTCTTGGCGAACCTTACGCACAAGCGGACGGAACACCTGCTGGAAGAAAGGGTCCTGCAGTTTATTGTTCTCCATCCAGCAATAGACAGTACTACGTCCTGCAACATATTCAAGCAGCTGCACATACCAGTCGATGAACTCTGAGTTGAGTGCCTGTGCAAGGCGTGCCTTAATTACGTAGAGTTTCCCGTCTTTCTTTCCAAGCAGCATTACAGCTTTGAATGACTTGCCTTTCTTTCCCCGGCTTTCTCCAGGAGCTGGATCACCGTAGATGATGAGAAACTTGAATTTGGACAACGGGGGGACTTTGCCATAGACGACCTGCTTGAATATTTCACCTTCGGAAATTGGGTTATTAAAGTATTCGTGTTGTTGTGAGAGTGTTGATATTTTAGAAAGTGTACGGTCGATGTGCTCCTCTGTATTCTTCTCCGGCCAGGTGCTCTTGCCACTTTTATCACGAATGTTAACGATATCCCAATGGTCTGCAATCTCCCCGGCACGTGTGACACAACAGTCCTTGGCGATGATATTTCCGCAAAAAACAATCAAAGTAGGCTCTGAGGTAGAACGTGTTGGATAAAGAGCTTGTTCCCACCATTCCCAACGTTTTTGGATGATATCAGGGTTCTTGGTGTCCTCGTCAGTATCGAAGTCGTCAACAAGCAACACATCTGGACGGACAGCCTCGTTACGTGAACCACGAGGCGATTGTCCTGCACCAATAGCACGAAAGGCAACACCGCCCTTGGTTATGAACTCGTCCTCAGTCCACGCTCCTATTGATTTCTGTTTGCCGTAATAAGCAATAATACGTCCATTAGCCTCAAGGTTCGCTCTGTAAGGGTCAAGCAGTCGCATAGCGTTGTCCTTGCTATTTGATGTAAGAATGACATTACGTTTCTTTCCAGTAAGTGAGAGATACATTACAATAAACATAGTAATGGTAGATTTAGCTAACTCACGAGACCAGGACAGCACCTCATACCATTCGTCATGTGCTATAATACGACGAATAGCTCTTTTCTGGAAGTCTGCAAACTCATACTTCGCATAACTTGGAAAGAAAAACTTAATCCACTCAATCGGATGAGCTTCAAGATATATACGATGCCTTTCACGCTCGGCGACACTCATATCCTTGTCAACTGGAGTTGAGCGCATAATGTCCTGTAAGAACTTCTCCCAATCCAGAAGTGCATTTCTATCAACTTGTTTCATTCTTTCTATGCCTATAAGAGTGATTTTATGAATGCGTCAGATAACTGTGTAATTTCCTTAGCCTTGTCAAGGTCTATAGGGCGCAGGAATTCAATAAACTTGGTCTGCACACTAATAATATCAGCAATGCCGACGTCAGTTTCCATCTTTCGGATTGCAGCAGATAGCTTACCAAGTATATCAGCTTCTGAAGTACTTGCGAAGCGTTCGCCTTCAGGCTTCTCTGCAATCTTCCTATTAATCTCAGCAACTTGTCGGTACAGATTGGATACCTGCTCTTCACGAGTCAGAGTGAGCCCAACTTTTTGCTCCTCCCATTTTCCATCAGCTATCCATCGGTTGACCGTGATGCGTGAAACTCCTACACGGTCGGCTATTTCCTGCTGTGTAAGGTTCTCTTTCAGATAGAGTGTTTTTGCCCACTCTTTTTTCTGTGTATTGCTTAAATCTTTTGCCATTTTTCACCAAATTATAGTGCAAAGGTGCAGCCTTTTAATGACGCATGCAAATAGTTCCTGCATGATGCAACTTTGTGAGTTAAGAATCTCATTATAAAGTATGTATGATAAATTATGAGCTTGCAGGGAAGCGAAAAATACTCCACCTTTGCACCATAATCCGCAATGAGCGATAGTAATTCAAGTAAAGACAAATGAAAGCAAAGACATTCTTTAATATCATTCCAGGTGAAGATACCTGCTGCATCCTGCTCTATGGTGATATTGGTGATAGTTATGGTACGATCACCAGCGCACAGATTACCCGTGAACTGATGGCAGCAGAGGCAACCTACAAGAATATAGATGTACGGATCAACAGTATTGGTGGTGAAGTCTATACCGGTATAGCCATCTTCAATGCCCTGAGAGCGAGTAAAGCTAATATAACTATCTATGTTGATGGTGTTGCAGCTTCGATGGCAAGCGTGATAGCCTTATGTGGGAAACCTGTATACATGAGCCGTTATGCACGCTTGATGTTACATAGTGTCAGCGGTGGCTGTTACGGTAACACAAAGGAAATGAAGGATATGATATCACAGATGGAAAGTCTTGAAGATACGCTCTGTGACATGTATGCGAAAAAGTTGGGTAAAGATAAGGCTGAAATCAAATCATCCTATTTTGATGGCATTGATCATTGGTTGACAGCAGAAGAAGCTAAGAGCTTTGGCTTCATAGATGGAATATATGATGCCGACCCCGTACCAGAAGAGAGTACACCTGAACAGATTTACGCAATATTCAATAATAGGCTCAATGAGCCACAAAACATTTTAGATATGAATTTAGAAGAATTGAAGAAACGCCCACAGTTCAATGACTGTGTGACAGATGCGGAGGTGCTTGCACGTCTTGGTCAGATTGAAGCGAAGGCGGACAAGGTAAACGCCCTTGAATCCGAAAACAACTCCCTCAAGGCACAGCTCAAGAGTTTCAAGGATGCTGTTGATGAGGAAGCAGCTGTAGCACGCAAGACCCTACTCGATGCAGCTGAACAGGACGGCCGTATCAATGCAGAGACGCGCCCAGTCTATGAGAACCTGTTGAAGGAACACCCTGAGGATGGTAAAAAGGCTCTCGCTTCATTACCTGCTAAGAAAATGGTCAAGGATGTTCTTCCAGGTGGCCAGCCTACTGAGGAGAGTCCTTGGGAAAGACGCCAGCGTGAGATTCGTAACCAGTACCACGGAAAGTAAGTCAACAACTAACAAATAGTATAATATACACTACTATGGCGATAACGATTAAGAATACAAATTACAATGGTGAGGTGCTGGAGCAGCTCCTTACCGTAGCGACAACTAACAATGAGATTGTGACCAAGGGTCTGATTCACGTGATTCCAAATGTGTCCAAGAAGATTTCCATTCCACGACTACGCACAAGTAAGATGCTGCAGCAACAGAAGGAAAATCCGCAAGTAAGTGATAGCAAGGGCGGATTCGACTATTCGGAGAAGGCTCTTGACCCAGTGGACTTCATGGCCTTTACAGTCTTCAATCCACGTACTTTTGAACAGGTCTGGAGACCATTCCAGCCTAAGGGAGACCTTGTCTTTGCAGAACTCCCTCCACAGGTTCAGAACCAGTTGCTTGATGCGCTTTCCAAGCAGGTACAGTTCGAGCTTGGTGGGCACTATGTCAATGGTGAGGCAGGTAGCGATGATGACCACCTGTTCAACGGAATTCTTACACAGGCAGCAAAGGATACAGACGTAATCGTTGTGAAGAGTGACTCTACCAAGATGCTTGATCGTCTTGCTGCTGTGCGTAAGTCAATTCCTGTTGCAATTCGTGAGAATCCAAACCTGCGTATTTTGATGAGCGTGAGCGACTTCGATAAGTATGATGACGAGCTTACTGCTCGTGAGTACAAGAACCTCGACGAGACGACACGTAACATCAAGCGTTACAAGGATATAAAGATTGAGACCATTGCAGCGTGGCCAGATGACCTCATCGTTGCAACGCTCTGTAGCCCTGACGCAATGACTTCCAATCTTTTTGCAGCAGTGAACCTGCAGGACGATGAGCATGTTATCAAGATTGACAGGGTAAGTAACATGAGCGAACTCTACTTCTTCAAGATGTTGATGAAAGCTGACACCAACATCGCTTTCGGCGAGGAGTTTGTCGTACTTGACAAGCGTACTTCTCCGAAGTTTCTTGCTCACGGATAAAAACATTGTATAATTATTAAAAATAAGCAAAATGGAAAAGACAATTAAACAAGAAGGGAACGAGGTAAAAAAGGTTACTATAAAGGTAACAGAAGATTTCCTTGATAAGTTTGACTCCTCTGTTCGCTATGAGGTAGGAACAGAGTTAGAGTTCGAAGAGGAGCGTGCCAAGGACGTTGTCAATCGAGGTCTGGCAGAATTTGTTGAACCTACTCTTCCCCAGGGTTAATGAGTATTTCTATGAAGTACCTTGTAATCCACTGCACCGCCACTCCAGAAGGTCGTGAGGTAAGCTCTAAGGAGATACGTGCATGGCATACTAACCCTGTAAGTCAGGGTGGTCGTGGCTGGAAGCAGGTGGGTTACACGGACATGGTTCACTTAGATGGTCGTGTGGAACGATTAGTGGATAACAATGAGGATGCTAATGTTGATCCATGGGAGATGACAAATGGTGCTGCAGGATATAATGCTGTAAGCCGTCACATAGTATATGTTGGTGGATGTGATAAAGCCATGAATCCTAAAGATACTCGCACAGAAGCACAATGTGAAGCGTTAAAGCGTTATGTGCAGGATTTTTACCATCGTTTCCCTCAGATTAAGATAGTTGGGCATCATCAGCTTAATCCTGGTAAGGCTTGTCCAAGCTTTGACGTTCCAAAGTGGCTACGTGAGATTGGTATCAGACAAGTTTAATTGAATTGAAAGACAATGGCAGACACAATATTCCAGATTCTGCAATGGGCAATCCCTTCAGGTGGTATCGGTGCTGCCATTGCCTGGATAGCAGAAAAGAAAACAAGAGATGCCAAGACTGCTAAAGAGGTGCATGACACCTATAAGGCTATGTATGAAGATATCTCTGCACTATTAGTTGAAACTCAAAAGAAGTATGAAGAAACAAAAGAGCAAATTGAAACCCTCGGCACAGAGAACAGTCGTACCAGGCGAGCACTTAACCGCTTATCTCGGGCTATCGAGGCTATTCAGATTTGTCCTCATCGTGCTAATTGCCCTGTCAGCAGTGAACTGTCACTCGACGAAGAAGCTGATACAGGAAAGCAGGTCAGAGCAAAACACAGAACTACTCGACAGCGAGGTGGTGAACATCAGCACCCTGCAGATGCAACCCGTGAAGGTTCCAATGTCGGCAGTGAGTCTAACACTCAATCTGGACACACTGCGCCTGCTACCTCTCGGAGCGAGCTACACGGCACGGCAGGGGCAAGCAAGTCTGAAGGTAAGTCGTAAGGCACAAGCCAAGACATCAAAGGCAGGCGGAACAAACGAAGCTGTCGAACCAGGCGAAATCATCATCGAAGCCAATTGCGACTCGCTGGAACTCGTTGCCATGCAGCTATCGAAGACGGTCAGCGTTCTTAAAAAGCGTCTTGCCCGTCAGCAGCACAGCAGCCAATCGCAGCTGAAAGAACAGAAAGACACTACATCATTCTGCAGCGTTCAAGTGGCGTTCAAATGGCTTTTAATCGGGATTTTAACGGGCTTTATCTTATCGAAAATAAGAACAATCATTTCATTTATAAAACGAAGAATATATGGCAAATAAAGATTTTTTGTATGGTCTTAGCAAGATGACCTTTGCTGGCAAAACGGTTGGTTACATCGAAAAAGACAGCTTCGAGTGGGGCGGCAAGGCTCCAGAGAGTGTTGATGTCGATGCCGAACAGGTGCCAGATGCCCCCGTGTTGACATTGGTGCAGAAGAATAGTACGGTTGAGCCAAAGTTCAACATGATACAGCTCAACTACGAGAACATGGCAGCCTTGCTTGGTGGTCATGCAACAGCGACAGGTTGGGAGGCTCCAACGGACTTGTTACAACTTAGTGGTGAGTGCCTTATTGACACACCAAGCGGAAAGCGTATCAAGATTCCGAACGCAGTGTTGCTATCGAACCTCGGTGGTAAGCTGACGCTGACAGAGGTTTCAAAGATTGAGTGCCAGTTGAAGGTGATGAAGCCTGCTGATGGCACAGCACCATTCTCTATCATCGATATTCCTGCAGGATAATAGTAGCTGATTATGGATGAGCGAAAAGTTCAACAAGAGGCATCGGAAGCCCTGCTTGACGTAGGGGTATCGGTGCCTCTGAAACCTATTAAAATACCTTTCTGCAAGAAGCCTTTGATGCTTCGAATGGCAATGTGTCGCCCAAGGCTAAGCACGCAAATCAAGATTGCCCGACTCTATTTGAGTTTAGGTACAACTTATAAAGAGCTGGAGACGCTTGACAAAGAGGCACAGATGCGTTTCATTGCAGAGCATGGTAAGACGGTGGCTGACATGGTAGCACAGACGATGTGTGGTAAATGGTGGAAACCCGTATGGATTGTTTCATGGATACTGCGTCACATGGTCGACAACCTCTATTTGCAAGTAGCGATGATGAAGTTTGTCCTACTGTTAGGCACTGAAAGTTTTACGAATATTATCAGATCAGCCGAGATGACGAATCCGATGAAGCTGCGTCTGAGCCAACGAAGGAAGGGGAGTTAGCAACCGAGTATGAAGGAAGTCATAGCCCCTTTGGTCTGGTGTGGCAAATCGCAAATGCCACAGGTTGGAGCCGAGAGTACATTCTTAACGGCGTAAACTATCAGACCTTGATGATGATGCTTGCAGATGCACCACGCTACGTCAAAAAGAAGAAATCGAACATGCGTACCGAAGAAGAGGGAACCCCAGCAGACGATGTTCTAAGCTTCTTTCAGAGTAATCTAACTTAAAACCTCAAAACAAAAGATGAAGGCAGTTGAAATAGAGTTCTTAATGAAAGGCAACCTTAAACAGGGTATGCAGGAAGTCGGCGGTGAAGCAGATGTGCTTGACAGTCGGCTTCGTGGTCTGCGTAATACTATTGGTGGACTATTCGCTGTCGATCAGAGTGCAGAATTTGTCAAGAAGATAATTGATGTACGTGGTGAGATTGAGAGTCTTCAGATATCTTTTGAGACCTTAGCTGGTAAAACTAATGGTGATAAGCTGTTTGGTGATATCAAGGAATATGCTGCCAGTACACCAATGATGATGAACGACCTTGCAAAAGGTGCGCAAACTTTATTAGGTTTTAATATTGAAGTAGAGAAGGTGATGCCTATTCTTCGTCAGATAGGTGATATCTCTATGGGTGACTCTCAGAAGTTCAATTCCCTTACACTTGCCTTTGCGCAGATGAGTTCTACCGGCAAACTGATGGGGCAAGACCTGTTGCAGATGATTAATGCTGGATTCAACCCGCTCGTCGTAATATCAGAGAAGACAGGTAAGAGTATGAGTGTGCTGAAGCAGGAAATGACAGACGGGAAAATCAGCGTAGACATGGTTGCCGATGCCTTTGCCTCGGCAACGGGTGAGGGTGGTAAGTTCCATGGAATGCTTGAGAAGCAAAGTAAGGGTATGAAGGGAGCTATCAGTAACCTTGAGGGTGCATGGAAAGATGCTATGAATGACATGGGAGAAAGTAGCGAAGGTTTCATCATGCAGGGGATTGACCTTGCAACACTGGCTGTAAAGAACTACGACAAGTTGGGTAAGGCTATCCTTACGATTGTAGCTGCTTACGGCGAATACAAGGGAACGCTGATGGCTGTACAGGCACTACAGAATATCATCAGTCAGCAGAAGACCGCAATAGAAGCCGACCGTGTAAACGAACTGCAAGAGCTTGTTGGAAAGTATAAGGAAACACTTAACTCTGATGCTATCAATGGCGACACATCAGCAACACAGGCAAATACAGCTGCAAAGGCTGAAAATAAAGCAGCTATTGATGCCGAAGTTGCTGCTATGGAAAACGAATTACGTACTAAGGTGGCAGTGGCAGAGGCTAATTACAATGAAGCTACAAGTCTGGCAGCTGCAGCATCCTTACAGGTTGATGCTGCGAACGAGGCGGTTGCTGCGGCACAAGAGCAATATGAAGCTATTTTACAAACTGGAAGTGGCGAGGCTATTGAAGCAGCGGAGTTAGAATTGAACACGGCTGCTTCAGAAGCAAATTCAGCAGCACGCAACTTGCAGGCGGCGCGTGCGAATGTTGCAACGGCAGCAACAGCGAAGGAGACAGCTACCACACGTTTGTCAACTTTCCAAACACAGGTTGACACAATCCAAAAGAATGCCAACACACGTGCTACAGGGCTTTGGGCTGCAGCCACACGTATGGCAACCACAGCTATGCAAAGTCTGAAAGCTGCCTTCATGTCTAATCCTTTCGGACTCGCTCTGGTTGCTATCACTTCGATTATAGGACTACTCTCCATGTTCACTTCTGAAACGGAACAGGCAGCTGATGCAACCAGTCGGTTCCGCGAGAAAGTGATGCAGGAGCAGTCGCAGTTAGATGCTTATTATGCCACCCTTTCCAATGTTGAAAAAGGATCGAAGACTTATCAGTCTGCCCTTGATAGTATCAATTCACTTGCAAAAGAATATAATACTCATCAACTTTCACTCAATGACACCTTAACAGAGCAGAAAAAGAAGTATGAGGAGCTGACTGAGGCTATCCGTAAGCAGGCAGCAGAGAAGACGCTTGCCGAAGCAGCAGCAAAGGCGAATGAAGATGCCATGAATGCTGAAAAAGAAGCCATGGATAGTTTGCTGGAGAAAGCCAAAGACGCAACGCATAAAGAAATACAAGAAGCCGTAGAGACAACACCAGAAGGTGTCTCAATAATGGTTAACAAGTCCGTCGATGTTGCCAGTGAGAAGCTACGTTCTGTTACCTCTGCCACATGGAATATGATTTCAACGGAGGTGATGAGTCATGCTGCTGACATATCTGCTGCATTTGCCAAGTCTCAAGAAGATGGAACAAAGGCAGTTCAGGAGGAAGTAGATTCCATCGAAAATATCTTGCGTACATTGGGCGTCACAGATAAGGAAATTGAGGCTTTCCATGACAATCTCTACGACTATGTGGAAACCTCTGCTCGTGGATTCAGTTCTTCATACGGTGAATTGGAGCGAACGCAGGCACAGCTGGAAGGTATAGCCAGTGCTACTATCGACACGAAGGACACGACCAACGAAGCTATCGACCAAATGAATTACGAGCAACTGGTCGAAAAGATGCAGAGTGTTCAAGCGGAGATAGATAACATCAATGCTAAGGAGGTTAAAGTAGAGACTGATAATTCACGCCTATTAGAGTTGAAGGGACTTCTTATTGACATCAACAACCTTATCCCAAAGGCACTGACAGCGGGTTCTGATGCTGATATGGAGAAACGCCTTCAGGATTTGAAGAAGAAGCGTGATGGAGAGGTATATGGTACGAAGGCTTGGGCTGATTATAATAGTCAGATTGGCAAACTGACGGCAAAACTCTCTGCGCATAAAGGGGGATATGCTGAAACTCTTTTTAATGAAAGCAAGAGGAAGAGTAAAAAGAAACCTAAGAAAGAGAAGAAAGGTCCTTCAAAGGAGGAGATAGCTCGGCAGCAAGCTCGCTATCAAGAGATACTTGAAGAGCAAAAAGAAGAGCGTAAGCGTGCTGCAAAGGATTTAGAACTGGAAACGCAGCAGGCACGGATTGACGGCATGCAAGAGGGCTCTAAGAAGACGCTTGCACAGATACAACTCGACTTCGACAAGGAGAAAGAAAAGATAAAACGGAATTATGAGGATATAAAGAAAAGTAAGATAGAAGCTGCACAAAAGGCTTGGGAAGCTAATCCTGTCAATAAGGGAAAAGTCTTTCATGCAAATCCTGCTGATAGTCGATTTGCTTATACTAAAGAGGAGGAGGAAAACAAGAAAGCGCAAGAGGTGGCTGCTAAGCAAGACTTCCTCAAGAAGCGTTCAGATGTATTCTCTGCCGACCGTCAGGCAATGCGCGACTATCTAAAAGAGTATGGCTCTTTTAACCAGCAGAAATTAGCTATAGCAGAGGAATACGCTGAGAAAATAAAGAAAGCAACAAGCGAAGGGGAGCGGCAGAAACTGATAGCTGAACGCAACACTGCACAGAGTAAGGTTGACGTTGATGCCATCAAACAAAGTATTGATTGGGGCAGTGCATTTGGTGAGTTCGGCGCAATCTTTAAGTCTGAACTTGCCCCGCTACTCGGTAAGCTGCGAAAGATAACCGAGAGCAAAGAGTTTAAGAGTAGTAGCATCCAAGATCAATCGGCAGTATTTGAACTGATCCATCGCCTTGAACAAAGTTCTGCCGTATGGGACGGCGACATCTTTCGTAAGGTTAGCAATGACATGGAGGCTTATCAGGCTGCTATGGAGAAGCTCATCACTGCACAAGAAGTGGAACGCCACGTATATGAAGAGACTACCGAAAGTCTGAAAAATGCACGTGAGCAACTTGAACTGGCACAAGCCGAAGGGAACACCGAGGATATGGAACGCTGGCAAACGGAAGTAAACCGCTTGGTAGCTGAACAGGATGCAGCAAGCACAGCTGTCGCAACATATAGTCAGACAGCCAACGAAGCAACTGAAAGCCTGAAAGCAAGTGCTGACAGAGCCAAGGGAATGTTCGAAGGACTGGAGAGTGCTATTAGTGGACTTACAAGTGGGTCGCTCAAAGGCCTGGGTGGTGCGCTAATGCAGCTTGACAAACTCTTTGGTGGCAGTGAGACTACAAAGACTGTAGGCAATGCACTTGCAAAAGGATTTCAGTCTCTGTTTGGGAAAGACAGTAGCGTAAGCAAAGCTCTCTCAACAGCTCTCGGTGATACGGGAATGATGGGTGAAGTTATCAGTGCTGTTCTCGGTATATTCGATGCTATTGCACAGAATGGTATCAGTGGTATTGTCACAAGTCTTCAGGATACTATACTTGGAGCGGTCGAGAAGATATTAGATGACGTGTTCAGTGGAGAGATTATCACAAAACCTTTAGGTAATCTGATGGAACACCTTAATCACATACTTGACACTGTATCGTTTGGTGGATTCAGTAAATTGACCAGTCTGTTAGGAGATGGCGATAGCGATAAGAACTTAGAACGCGACCTTGAAAAGCTCACCCAAAGTAATGCTGATTTGAAACAGGCTATTGATAATCTCACCGATGAACTTAGTAAATCGAAGATGAGTGATGCTGGTAGCCTATACGAACAACAGAAGCGGAACATAGAGGCTTTGGAGCGCAATGCACGTGAAAGTATGGCACGTAGCGGTGCGGCATACACAAATGGACATTGGTATAAAGCATGGACTGATGGACACCACAGCTCGAACTATAAGATTAACGAAGGCATGAGAAATAGCGAGTGGGATGCTATCAGTAAGCTGCTGGGTAAAAACGTGCGAGGTGCTGCTGATGTGTGGACACTTTCAAGTAAGGAAATGTACGAGGTAGCCACGAAGCTAACAAGTGAATACAGCCACCTCAAGGATCTTGCTAACGATGGATATAAGGACGCAGCGCAGTTTATGGACGATTACATCGGTTATTGGAAGCAGCTGGAGAAAATAGAAGACTCCTATCGTGAGAAGTTGACTGACGTTAGTTTCGACTCTGCCCGCAACTCATTAGTGTCGCTGGTCAAGGACGTAAAGAATAGCAATCGTGAGATATTAAAAAATGTTGATGAGATGTTTGAGAATGCTATTTTAAACTGGATGCAGTCGGAAAAGTATGGCGATAGACTTCGGGCGTGGTACAACAACTTTGCTGATGCAATGAAAGACGGACTTTCCAAAGGTGAAGCCGAGGGCCTAAGAAATATGTACACCAAGATAGTCAATGATATGCAGGCTGAGCGAAACGCTGCTTACGATGCTGCTGGCATTGACCCTTCTGAAGGAATACAGCAAACAGGGAAAAGTGGTGCTTTTGAGACGATGACACAAGACCAAGGAACGAAACTGGAAGGGCTCTTTACCAGTGGGCAGCTTCACTGGGCAAGCATGGACAACCTGCTCGCTAAGATAGCAGAGCGATGGGCTTCAGCTTCAGACTGTCTTACGGAACTGGTTGAGAACACGTCCTATTGCAAGCATCTAAAAGATATATCAGAAGATATAAAAGCTATGAAACGTGACGGAATAAAAATGAGATAAACTTATGGCAGAACACATATTATCAGGGCAGGTGTTTATCAATGATACTGACATCTGGACAACTTACAAAGCTTTCTTACGAGAGGAGCAGAAAGGCGGACACGAGAATCTCAATGCGCTGCTCGCACCTGCAAAGACAAAAGCGAATGTTGCAGTCAATATACGTGAGCAACATGGTGAAGAGTATAGCGATGACCTGCACCCGAAGACTGAAGGGCGAGACGTAACACTTCATTTTGCCGTTAGTGCCAACTCATCGAATGAGTTCGTCAGACGATACACTGATTTCGTGCACTTTTTGAAGCAAGGTAATAAAGGGTGGTTAAACTTCCGATTTCCTACGCTGAATTTAGAAATGCGTATGTTTGTCGATCAGTTCCCAAGCGGGTTTACGGCAATCAGCAACCTATGGTCGGCAGGACAGCAATGCGGAGCTTTCAAGGTGAAATTTCGTGAACCTGTCTCCTCATTCTAATGGTATTTAATCAGTATTCAAACAGCATTTTATCAGCGAACAATTACTATGCAATTCGTAAACCTATCACTTAGCGGTAGTAAACGATAAGTTTACGCATCAAAAGTGATAGAGTTATGAGGCTTAAACGATAAGTTTATTTTTTATAACCTACCAAGATGATTAAAATATACGGAAGCGACAATAATTTGAAGTGCCAGATAGAACCAGGCAATAACAGTCAACAAGACAAAACACTTGGCGGCGACAACCTGCTTTCACTTTCATTTGTGCATCATAGTTTTGTTCAGCTGGATGTAAACGACTGGTGTGACTTCCAAGGTGAACGATACTGGCTGCAGGAACGCTATCTACCTACACAGAAGAGTGAGAGTGAATGGAGCTATGATTTGAAGTTCTATGGTATAGAAAGTCTTATCAAGCGGTTGTTGGTGCTAAAGAATCCTGATGGCGAGAACGAAGCAGTATTCACACTCACTGCTCCAGCTGCAGAACATGTGAGGCTCATTGTTGGCAGTATCAATGCTGGTATGAATTCAACGGAGTGGAAGATGGGTAGTGTCATTGCAACCGAGAACCTGACAATAGATTACAGCGGAACTTATTGTGACGAGGCACTGCGCAAGGTTGCTGAAGCTGCCAAGACTGAATGGTGGGTGGAGGGACAGACGGTGAACGTCTGTCGGTGCGAGCATGGCGAGGAACTCATACTGCGTTATCCAGAGAGTATCACGCAGCTTGAACGCGATATGGCTGATGGTGTGAAGTTTTATACACGATTGTTTCCTATGGGTAGCTCGCGCAATATCGACCGTGAGAAATATGGGGCTGTACATCTTCAGTTGCCGAATGGTCAGAAATATGTGGATATGAATGTAGAGAAGTATGGTGTCTTTCATCATTATGAAGAGGCCGCCTTTGCTGACATTTATCCACGTCGTATCGGTACGGTGAGCGAAGTGAGGGAATCATCGGTTAAGGACAACGAAGGTAAACCTTTCAAAATATACTGGTTCAAAGATAAAGACCTACCTTTCAACCCGAATAAATACGAACTGGCAGGACTGGTAAAGCATGTGGTGTTTCAAAGTGGCGAGCTCAACGGAAGGGATTTTGAAGTGAATTACCATGCCGAGGAACAAGAGTTTGAAATCATAACCACCTGGCCTTATAATGATGAAATGCAGCTGCCGGGTGGACTGCTCATTCCGAAGCCTGGTGATAAGTATATTCTTTGGAATATCCGTATGCCCGATGAGTATTACGGACTGGCTGAACAGGAGTTCCTCGCAGCGGTAGAAGCATTCAATGCCAAGCATTGCATCGACACGTCGGTGTATAAATGTCCTACACACCATGTCTGGATAGAACGCAATAGGGTGCAACTCTATATCGGGCGGAGAATACGATTGGAAAGCCCACAATATTTCCCCGAAACAGGTTTTCGCAGCAGTCGCATCACTCGCATTAGTCGCAGTGTGACGCTACCCAGCCAGATGAATCTTGAAATCAGCGATGCCACAAGTATGGGCAGCATGACTCGCATTAATGATGGCATTAACGAGGCAAAGAGTTATGCAATGTCTGCTCTCAGTGCTGTGCCCGACATCATACGGAGCGGTGAATCTACACTACCGACCGACACCAATCTCTTTTCTGCCCGCCGTTCGCAAAAGGAGTTCCTAAGCAAGAAGGAAGAAGACGTGGCGCAGCAGCTCATCACCTTCCTCAAGGGTATCGGATTGGGAGTAAATGGGCAGTTTTCAATCAATGCTGACGGCGTGGCACTACTCTCACGCATACTCATCGGTAACTATATCAAGGACTCGACGGGTGCGGGCATATACGCTGATGAGCAAGGAAACTATCACATTGAGAGTGATTACGTCCACGTGCGTAAGCAGCTGACAGCAGAAGAGGTGCAGCTGATGAAGTCGACACATATCAATGGTAAGGTAATCAACTCTCCTGGCAGCTTCACCATTTCCAAGGTTGAGAAGATAGATGGTGGATGGAGGTGTTACTTCACCCAGCAGGATGGTGATGGACGGTTGGTCAGCAATACCATGGGAATGGACGATTACGCCTATTGTGAGACATTCAACTTAGTTAATCAGCAAGGTAAGATGTCAAATCACTATTGGCATCGACGTGTCTTCGGACTCGGTACTGATTATGTGGACATCTGTGGCAATACAAACGCTGACGATTACGCAAGTGGTAGCGATGAGCCTAAGGTAGGCGATGAAGTGTCTACATTAGGTAATAAGACAAATCCAGTACGCCAGCACGCAATTATTCAGGCAGCAGCAGGGACAGGCTCACCTTACTATCGTATGTATGTGGGTATTAATTCGTTCTCAATGCCAAAACCAAAGATTCAGATGAGTCCGACTGAAGGCTCTTGGTGGATGGTTACAGACGAACATGGAAACGATATGCCGATGGAAGAGTATATTGCATCCTTGAAGTCACAAGTTAATGCTGTTCAACAACAAGCGGACAAGCAGCTGGTGATTTGGTTCGGTGACGCTGTGCCGACAGCCTCAACAGAGCCTGCCAGTGAGTGGACGGACGATGCGACAAAAGAAATGCACGAGCATGACATCTACTATAATCGTAGCTATGCGCAGACAGGTGGCGGTCGAGCGTATTCATTTGAGAAGAATGCGGACAACACCTACTCGTGGAAGGAGATAACCGACGCTGATGTGTTGAAGTCTCTCGAAGCTGCACAGAGAGCACAGGACACTGCCGACGGAAAGCGTAGGATGTTCGTACGTGAGCAGCCAGTTCCTCCATACGACAAAGGCGACCAGTGGAGTAATGCTACTTACGGAGAGAAGTACAATAACGACCTGCTTGTCTGTGTACGGTCGAAAATGAAAGATGAGTCTTTCGATATAGAAGACTGGTATCCAGCACAGGCTCTTACATCTGCGCAGTTCAAGTCAGAACTCAAAACAACAGCGGACAAGATATCTGCTACGATTACAAGTCTGAAAGATGGACTGATTGCAGTCGGATTTGTGCTTAACGGCGAAGAGCAGACCTTCACCGTGACGGCTAAAAATTTCAAGGTGCGGACCCCGAAGGGCGATGTCGCCTTGATGACAGAGGATGGAAAGGTAAATGCTGAACTGATAGAGGCAAAAAGTCTTCGAACCGCACCAAGTAAAGAGGGATTGCATATCGAAATGTACGAGGGCACTTTTGATATTTTCACGAAGGACGAAAAGAAAGGAATCAGCATGACCGTTGATGCTGATGGCTATCCACATCTTATTTTCTTTGATAAAAATGGACAGGCAAAGTATGATCTTGGATATACTGGTCTGAAAGAACTTGTCTCGGCTTATCGTGCAGCCTATTGGACCAAACGCACACTTGTTGAGGTTACAGGGAGGGGACTGGAAGCTGTCTATCCAAAAACAGGCAAGGGAAAGGTCTGGCACCAGTACCACGCCCCTTATCACTATGCGACAGGCAACCTCGGAGAGCATGCAGAGGAGGATGGAAAGCTATTCGAGCTTGATTCATTCGGATTTCCGATACCAGATGGTTGGTACACAGATGAGAATCTTGAAGGTCAGTTCCTCGTAGGAGGTGATGACATGATTGACGACGGAGACCCACATGGTGTTCCTAAACCACGTGTATATGGGGTCAAGGTCAATAAAGTCGAAAGCGGAAAGTTCAACGGAAAGGCGATCTCTGTATGGTTCAAGGTTGAAAATGGCAGAACGTCATTCTGCGACTCAGACGGCAGTCCGCTGGTTGTACAAGGGGGATTATTGCAGAATTACCCGTCTAAGTTGGATTTCTGATGAAACATATCAAGTTACATATCTCGGAAGCACAGCGTACAGAGGATAATCGCTTTGCACTGGTATCTATCCGTGGCATTGAGGATGCAACAGGAGAGAACTTCTCCTCTGCTCATCCTAAACTGTTACAGGACATTATCTGTCATGCGCTATCTCTTGCACATGGTGTGGAGATAGAAGGCAACCGTGGATTCACGTACGTATTTCCTTTTAAATTATCATAGATATGACAAAGAATATAGAACCGATATACATTGATCGCAAGTCAAAAGGCAATCAACTCACGGCAGAGGAATTTAATAAAATTCCTGAGAAGGTTAACGAACTCATTGACGCACATAACACCGAAGAAGAGCGTGTGAAGAAGACGATTGCGAAAAATCGCTCATCACTCGGACAGCTTTCAAACGTAAATACTGAGGCTGACGACCTCACCTCGGAGACGTGTGTCTTAGTGTGGAATGGTGATCAGTGGGTCCCTATGCGGTTGTCTGAGCTGAATATCGGGCAAGGTGGAGGTGGTCAACAGCAATCTATCCTCTACTATCTTCGAGCAAACAATCAATCACCATCTACCACCTTATCAGCCTCTAAGTCAGCTGGCGAGTGTGCTATTAAGTTTATGTTTATATCACGTTCTAAGGACGTGGGGCAAACCGAGTATATTGATAGTGGCGAATGGGGAACTTACGAAGTATTCGCCAAGGCAGGTGACGGTACATTCGTATCAAAAGCTCGTGGCCGTTGTCAATCAAATACCCTTACCACTGTTGATGTTTTCAAGTTCCTCGAGAGCGGACAAAACAACATCATGATTAAGATAACAGGTGAGGTGACAGGACAGACCTCGCCTGCGTTAGTTTACTCTATTACGCTGTCAGCACTCTTCCTCTCAATATCAGAATTTAACTGGTGGAAGGCGTACCAAGGCGACATTGTTCTTCCATGCTATATCAGCGGTAACATTTCTAAGACGCTTCATGTTAAGATAACAGGAGAAGGTTACGAACAGATGTATGAACGTCAGTTCGGTACCGCAACTTATACCTCGTCGCCAGTGGCATATACCGTGCCATTTACGAATAAGACGGGGCTCTTCCATCTCTCTGCGTGGCTATCGAATGAAGATAACACCGTTCAGACTACTCCAGTAGGTTACGACTTTATGGCTGTCGCTAATAACGAAGCTGTGAAGATGGTAGTCGTGAACAACAAGGCGGAAAAACTACTTAACTGGTACGAAAATAAGGTGTTGGAATACGCTGTATATGACGGCAAGGCTGTTACAACACCACTCTCAATCTTGATGAAGAAGGATAACGAGGTGTTGCAAGAGAATGTGTCAGAAAATACACTGACACAGACCAAGATGCAATACACCCTTTCGTTTGAAGTCGAGACAATTGATAACTCTGATTTCACTGCATTAATCGGTTTCAGAACTCACCCAACAGATGAGGTGCGCTTGCGTGATGCTATTCCTTTCCCTGTTGATAACTCGCAGGGTTATTCAGCTACAGCAGGAGCGGTGTTCTATTTCAATGCGAAGAATAGAAACAACACCGACACTGACCGCAACGTCCTCCGCAATCTTATCAACTCAGATCATGTCGGTTCTGATTGGCAGAACGTAGCCTTCTCTCGTGACGGCTGGGTAACAGACGATGAAGGCGCACGCACATTGCGCTTACTCGCTGGCTCACGTCTGAATATAGGTTACAAGCCTTTCGCCAAGGAAGCAGCACAGACTGGTAAAACAATCGAAATTGACTATCAGATTAATAACACTTCTGATTACGATGCAGAGTGTATCTCTATCGCTATGCCTTATCAGAAGGGTTATATTGGATTAAAGATAAAACCTTCTTCAATTATGTTCGCAACTCGCAGCGAGCGTAATCCTGATGTGCAAGCGATGAATACAGATGATAGTGTGCGTATTCGATTGGCTCTCGTAATTAGTCCTAAGAAGTACACTTACGTCTTGAATGGCAATACGTATTACTTTAACCTCGTGTACCTCTATATTGACGGTATCGAAGCTCGTAAGTTCGCCTACTTGCTTACAGACTCTATGCAGATAGGTTCTGGTGGTGGTATCGTTATCGGTTCGGATAAGGCGGATGTTGACCTCTATTCCATTCGTATATACGACAGTGCAATGGACGCTGCAAACGTGCATCAAGATTATATCAATGCGCTTGCAGCTGTGGGTGAGAAGAGTGCCGAGAAATTAGATAACGACATTTACGATACGCTTGGCACCACGGTCGACTTCGACAAAGTGCGTGGCAAGGTAAATGTCTTTACTTTCGATAAGCCACTGCCTGCATATGAATACGGCAAGTCCTACAAGCCTAAAGGCACGTTGGAAATCTATCCGAAAGATGGCAATACCAATCTTAACCGCTTGACGATTACCAACCTCCAGCTGCAAGGGCAGGGTACTTCCTCTATGCTCTATTATCTATGGAACTGGAAAGCGAAAGTAGCTAAGGACACAACCATCGTATATGAGGATGGACAGACGGCACAGAAGAAATTTGAACTCTTCAAGAACTTGCCTAAAATCTCCAAACTGACGGCAAAGAAGAATATCGCTTCTTCTATGCAATATCATAAGATAGGCTCTGTAAACTCATTTACCGACCTATGGAAGGCGGTCGGATTAACAAATGAAGGTGTCGAGCAGAATAGCGAAGCACGAGTGTCAATCTACCAAGAGGCCTTCGTAGGCTTCGAAAAGCAGACAGCAGAAGACGGAACTGTAACGTATAAGTTTGTCGGTCTGTTTACGATTGGTCCAGATAAAGGCGATGCTGCGACATTCGGATATGATAAGGATTTATTTCCTGACCTGCTATCTATTGAGGGTTCTGACAACTCCCCACGCTTGACACTCTTTCAAGTGCCTTGGGACAAGCGAAGAATACGCTACAACACGGAGGAGGAAGCGTACCAGTATCAAGTATCAGAAACCTCTTGGGAGAATTGCTGGGACTTGGATTATGCTGACCTCCCTGCCGATGATAAGACTACAGCAGACAATGAGACTCGTCAGCGTGCAGAACAGCTTGTAGAGTCGTACATCACTGCTTACAATATAGTGTATCAGTGCAATACTTTCATTGAGCCTTTCAATGGTACACTTGAAGAACTGAACGCTGACCCACACTCAACACATATCGAGTATTGGATAGCAAAAGATGGTGATCAAAACCAATACAACCTATACTATTACGATAGCTTGTATAAGAAATTCTGTCCATCGACGCTTGATAGCGGTGCAACAGTGGTTAATCTCCGCCAGCAGTTAGTTGGCGATAAGTATGGATTAACTGAGACGATATTCAACTCGGTTAGTGATGCAGTTCAACTCAATGAGCTATTCAAGGTAGCACGTATTCAGAAGTTCCGTGCCGAGCAGCCACAGGACTGGGACATCATGGACCTACTTTTTCATCAGTTATACGTAGAGTTGAAGGCAGCAACAGACAATTGCGCAAAGAACACATACCCTTATAACTTTAATGTGAAATAGATATGGCAAAGAGTAAATGGAAATTCCGTCAGGATGACCTTGATACTATCCTGACAGTAATCAACCAAGGTTTAATGAAGAAACCCTACTGGGTAGAGTTCCACGATTCCTATGCTGACGGTACGCCAGTTTGGAACGGTGAGAAGTCCGTTCTTTGGAACTTAATGGAGCAAGCATACCCAGAGGAGCGTGCGCAAATGATGAGACGAATGATGTCTAAGATGGAGGAACTTGGAGGGTTACAGAAAGGTACGCACCAGCAGAAACTCTTTGCATACTTCGAGAAGTATTACTTCTCAGTAATTGATAACTTCTCATCAATGCTCTACAATGAGGATGGAAAGCTGTACGAGAAGATGAAGCTCGCAATGTTACAGGGAACATATACTAATGACACCGACCCACTTGGTCAGTCACTTGGTGATGGTAAGTCTCCCGAGGTGGCGTGGGTGAAGAAGCGTATTCAGTACTTGATGTCTAAGTATTCCTTCGGTGACTATGATGCCAAGACTGCGGAAGGGGCTATCACCGTGCGTACCTCTGCACAGGCAGACGCTACAACTAACTCTATCGTTTTGCGATTAACGCCTGCAATGAAATTGTACCCTACTATTGCGTACGGTACCACAATCATGCGTGGTGCTCGCACAGATGCAGGAAAGCCTTGCGAGATAGTTGTAGACATTAACGGCACATCCGACCAGCAACTCTCTGTTAAGTCAGCTGACTATCTGCTCGATATAGGCGATTGGTCTTCCTATGTCATCAATGGTGCGCTGTCAATCATTGGTAAGCGATTGAAGCGTCTTAAGTTAGGAGATGAGAATGAGCAGAAAGTGAAGATACTTATATCTTCGCTTACGCTTGGTAACACAACATCGCTCGAGGAGATTGACGTACAGAACATATCTACGCTCGGAGGTGCGCTCGATATGCGTGCTAATTATCGTTTGCGTAAATTCCTCGCTGGGGGGTCATCTCTTACCGAAGCACACTTCGCTGATGGTGGTGCGCTGGAAGAAGTCGACTACTCTGCTTCCACGTCATACGTTGAGTTGAAAAACCTCGACAAGCTGACAAATGAGAAGTGTAACACAGAGGCGTGTGCTCCTAATGTTATGAGTTACTTCGTGAGTGGTTGCGACAATCTTCAGCCAGTCAAGAAACTTATCGACATCATGGATGCGCAGGTAGGGCAAGTTCCTCACGCCCTGCGTTACGTGCGCTGTGTGGGCTTCAATGAGACTTTCACCGACGGACGCACCTTTGATAAGCTATCTCAGTTAGTCGATGGCACATATCAGGGTATCGATGCAGAAGGTCAGTATGGCAATGATCCTTATCCAGTGCTTGACGGAACGATTAACCTCACCACAGGAGCGTATCGTGATACATACGATGCGCTTATGACGCACTATCCAAAACTTAAACTAAACATTGCTAAGTGGTGGATTCGATTCGAAGACCCAGAGGTGAAGCGTATTTGCGTTGAAAACTGGGATAAAGATGGTGATGGTGAGTTAAGTATGGAGGAAGCAGCTGCCGTTAGTTCCATCGGGACTATTATTCCACAATTAAAGAAAAGGTCTTCAAATGCCTTCCAAGAGTTCAGGTTCTTTACTGGTATTAACATTTTAACTGTTGCCCATTTCTCAGAATGCAACCTTACTAAGATTATCCTTCCGAATAGTATACGCGAGATAAATCAGGGTGCCTTTTTTAGAAATAGATTGACAGAATTAGTTATACCTTCATCCTGTAAGCGTGTAGGAGGTGGCATACTCGAAGGAAATGCTGTTGATTGCAATATAATCTTTAAATCACTGGTCCCACCAGAATTTTATAATGATATCCTAATGAACAGATATACAAGAGTAAAAATCGTAATGTATGTTCCAGACGAAGCTCTCGAAGCTTATAGAGCTATTCCCAATTTGTCACACAGAGCGCAGCTCATTAAGCCACTCAGTGAGTATCATTCGTGATACTCACTGAGGGGTTTGATGCACTCAGATACGTCATTCCATCCGTCCGTCCTCTTATACATCTCAACTAAATAGTCTGGAACATATATACTGCTTCCTTTGTAATAGTTTTGCCACTCAGCATACCTTTCTAATTTTACAACGGTCCTTGCTCTGAATATAATTACAGCTGTAACATTTCTGAATGTATTCGAAGTTATGAGGCCTGTATATGTTTCAGGGAAATCAAGAACTTTGAGAGAAATACAGTTCTCGAAAGTTTTGTAGAGAAAAGGTGATGACCTCATATCTGTAGGGAATATAACCTCTTTCAGACGAACACAATCTGTGAACATTGAGTGTTGTATGGTACATCCTTTTGGTATTCTAATTTTCTCAAGATTCCTACATCCGTAAAAAGAACCTCTTTCAACTGCCTTTATTCCTGCAAAATGCTCAAATGAAGAAAAGTCTTTAATTTTTGTATTATTTGCAAACATAGTCCCGATGGGATTAAAACAGTATTTAAACCTCATTTTAATCCCATCGGGACTAAGTTTTATGACAATCCAAAGATTGAGTCTTTTGATGAGCTGGTTCGGTTTGAGGCTTCTCAACTACGGGTTGGTATGTTCCAAGGATGTAAGAAGCTGAAATATATTTCAGTTCCACCGATACATTTTGGAATATTCAATGACAACGTAACCTCTTACGAGCGTGTTCGATTATGTGGTGAGTGGAAGCGTATACCAAATTATTTCTTTTGGGGCTCGGAGAAAAGAAATTTGAAAGCGATTATAATAGAAAGTCGTATTCCTGCGGAAATCACCAATATCAGTGGTTTCTTCTACGGCAATCACACAACCAATTTTGCGAAAATTTACGTACCAAATAACAGCGTTGAGAAATACAGAGAGGCTGCTGTTTGGAAGGATTATAAAGAGTTCATTTACCCTCTCAGTGAGTATCAAGGCTGATACTCACTTATAGGACAAAGAAGTTTTGATATATTCAAATTTGCATACTTGTGCTGGTATGCTTGTAAAGAATTATCTGGGACGTAAACCTTTTTTAGCTTTTCGTTATGTATTGTAATATGATTATCCTTTATTTCAGGAGGCACTATTGGTCTAAATATAATTGTTGTAAGTTTTTTATTTCTCATGATTGATTCTGAAACAATACGTTGAACATTTGGAGGGATTGTTAACTCACGTAATCCGGTATTAAAGATAGATTGATAATCTAATTTCTCTAAGCTATCAGGCAATATAATCTCCTCGAGATTAATACAATTCGAAACGGAGACGTAGCGTGTAACAACCTCGCCTAACACACGAATATGTGAGAAATATCTAAATTCACGGAATGTTTTTATATTCTGATTACCAGCAAACATAGTCCCGATGGAACAATCATCTGAATGCCCTCCGTATTTCCTTATTAATCGTCGTGTCTTTCACCGCAGAATACACCTGCGTTGTCTTTATACTCTGATGGCCTAATATGTGTTGTATAATAGGTAAGCTCACGCCCTTACTCAGCAACACAGTAGCACACGTATGCCTTGCACAATGAAATGTAATGTGTCTGTGGATATTGAATCGCTTGAGTACACGCTTGAGAACCAGATTGCACCGAGCGTTACAAGGTAGCTGAAAAAGTTTACCTGTAGTTGTCTTGTTCTCTTGTACCATTGCAGCAGCCTTACCTCCGAACATCTTAGAGATAGGTATTCTTACCTCGTGATCCGTTTTTTGCATCCGCAGTACCACCCACTTATTCCGATATATATTCTTAATGTGCTGCTTAGTTATCTGTACTATGTCAGAGAAACGCAAACCAGTATAGATGCTGAAAAGAAAACCACTGATGACTTTGTTTTCCTCGTCCGTCATATCTTCATTCTCTATCTTGTTTTCAATCCTGTGTAGTTCCCGTTCTGTCAATGACTGCTTCTGTACGTTTTCAGTCCTGATATGATACTTCCGAAACGGGTAAGTCGTCATCAGTTCCTCGTCAATAGCGAGGTTGACGAATCGACGAAAAATCTTCATAAACTTAGCAATGGTGTTTATCGCATATCCAGCATTCTTTAGGAAGTTCTCGAAATCACAGATACACTTATAGTCAATGTCGGAGAACGTTATCCTCGTTCGAAAGCGTCTAAGAACCCCTAATGTTGCTTTATGATTTGATATAGTTCCAGGCGTGAAAGTTTCCTTTTTAATTTCCTCGTCCATCCAGTCAAGAAAAGAACTATCCTCCTTGTATGCAATCAGGGTAGGGTTGTCGACCAATTTGTTAACGTCACCAATATGCTTTATAATATACTCTCCATCAACTTGAATTTGTATTAGCGCATTATGTCCACGCAATTGCGCAGATAAATCTTGAATAAGCTCTTTGAGATTCATTTCTTTGAATTTTGAGGACAACCTGCCCAAAATTCAGTACCTTTGTAGTCTATTAGCAGGCTGCAGGTGAAAAAAAGCCCCCAGCCTGTTAATAGTTATCTCACCTACATATTAACGGAACGAGCGAACCCGCACGACTGGGGGCATAATACCCTTGTCGCAGGTTCGCTTTGTTCGTTAAATGTAAGTGAGATATTGCAAAGGTAATAAAAAAAAGGTAATGAAGGTAATAGAAGTGTTGAAATTTAACAGAGAGCTGCTAAGAAAGCTCAAATCTGCAGGTATACGCTTAGAAGATGAGGAGTATGTAGACTTATATACTGATTACACATCATTGATTGAAAAAGGAGAAAAAGTATCGTACATTGTGGCTCACTTAGCAGTCAAGTATTCTGTAAGCGAGCGCAAAGTATATGATTTGATTAGACGTTTCCAAAGTGACTGCAAAATGCTTGCAGTATAACTTATTCTTGCTTTTCTCCTTACTCAACAAATATTGCGACCTTTGTCGTACAAAACAAGTGAGATAATGAGAAAACAGTACTTTTCTGCACCGCTTCCATTCCAGGGACAGAAGCGGATGTTTACCAAGGAGTATATTAAGGTGCTCCAACAGTTCCCAGACAATACAACATTCGTAGATCTATTTGGTGGTAGTGGTCTTTTATCACACGTTGCCAAGTGTCAAAAGCCAAATGCGACTGTGGTGTATAACGATTTCGATGGCTATCAACACCGATTAGAGCATATTCCACAGACCAATGAACTCCTCACAAGGTTAAGAGGCGTTGTTAGTGTTCCACGGCATAAGCCGATACTGGGAAAGGAACGTGAGCAAGTTCTATCATTGATACGTGAGCATGAATGTTTATATGGATATGTAGACTACATAACGTTGTCCTCTTCCTTACTTTTTTCAATGAAGTATGCAACGGCATATCAAGAGTTTGAGAAAGAAACCTTGTATAATTGTATCAAGGCAACTGATTATTATACATGTCCTGACTACCTTGAGGGACTTGTTATAACCTCCTGTGATTATAAGGAGGTGTTCGAGAAATATAAGGATATACCTGGTGTAGTCTTTCTGGTTGATCCTCCGTACCTAAGTACCGATGTAGGAACTTATAAGATGTATTGGAAACTTGCAGACTATCTTGACGTGCTGTCTGTTCTTTCCAATCACTCATTCGTTTACTTCACAAGCAATAAATCCTCTATCTTGGAGCTATGTGAATGGATTGGCAGAAATAAGCATATCGGCAACCCGTTTGAGAAGTGTACCAAGGTGGAATTCAACGCTCGCATGAATTATAATTCAACATATACAGATATGATGCTATATAAGAATGCTGGTTAAACGCCATTAAAATACTGATAAAGCAATGAATAAATACTACAAGGTTTTAGACAGGATTATTCACTCTGGAAGGGTGCAGTGTAATAAGAAAGGAGAAATTAAGTATCTATTGAATGAACAATTAGAACTTACCCCTTCAGATTTACTTGACATCTTCGAGACTCATGGTATAGCACGTAAAAAACTAAAGAATGAACTACAACTGTTTATGCAAGGTGAAAGGCAGGTAGAGAAGTATCGTGAAGCTGGTATTGCCTGGTGGGATTATTGTGGGGCAATCCTGGTTAATAGTTATCCTACATATTTAGAAAGGTTGCCTCCACTAATAGAGAAGATAAACCGTGAGAAGCGTAGTAGTAAAAACTATGTTTTGTTCTTGGGCGAAACTGGTGCAGAAAGTAATCAAGCACCATGCCTTAGTCTTGTTCAGTTTCAGATTGATGAAGGTGAACTTGTGATATCAGCCTTCCAGCGAAGTTCTGACGCTAATTTAGGTCTTCCTGCAGACCTATATCATCTTTATTTGATGTCACGTCAGATCAAAATCCCTTTGAAGTCTATAACGCTCAATCTTGCTAATGTTCATATATACAAAAACAATATAGAACATACAAAAGAACTTCTTGGTGGTAATGAGAATGTAAGGTTTGAACTTAACGTTTAATCTAAAAAGGTCGCAAATACTTGCAAACTTATCTAAAAACGCAAGTATTTGCGACCTTTAGTTTGTCATGTGCGTGTTGAGAATTATCACATTTCGTTTTGCTTCAAACTTTTACTTTTCGTTTTATAGCACACTTACTTTTCGTTTTTCCGGATTAAGACAGAAATAAAAGAATATTAGGATATATACAAATAATCTATGGAGATAATTCTTATTTTAACTTTCACATATTACCGAAATTCCATGTTCTGTTAGTCTTAATACGCTTAACGCACATTAAATCCCTACTCTTTCATATACTGCAATGGTGTTAACCATCCGCACATGTGGTGCATACCATCCGCACAACATGTGCTAAGCACCCGCACCACACGTGCAAAGCACCCGCACCAAACCGGTGGAATATCAACACACAACCCACACGATTCGTTATAGAGCCGTTTATATTGTACTTTAGATAATTTGTATATAGAAGTGAACAAAACGTCATTAATATTATCTCTATAAGAAGATATACATAAACTTCTTAATTGCAAATTTTTGAATTGAGTCCGGCCTTATCATTGCTCAGTTTTATTCCAAAAGTCATCCACTGCAACTTTATTAATAGATTACCCAGTCCTTTAGCGAGTCAGGAATAACACTTTCATCCAATTCTTTATATACTCGTCCATTTGAATTAGTTTTAACACATAATGTGTAGCCTTTCCTGTCTCCTCCATTATTCGAAATAATATATATCATATTAGGTCTTAAACCCCTTACATAGATATATAAAGAATCAGAACATTCATTCTTTATAATGTCGTCTTTTCCGTCTATACTTATTATCCTAATGCGCTTAAAGGTTCCTTCAGGTATTAATTTCTGAGAAATAAAGTCACACCTGAATCTATTAGAATTAGTACAGCTCATCATCAAAGCACCTGTCAGGAATATATAAAAAGGAGTTTTATTTCTTATTATTTGCTTTACGATATTCAACATACTCTTTCCATATTTTATTAATTATTCCTATTTTATACGAGTCTGATCGTTTTGAAGAAAAAAGATTTTTTAAATAACCAGATCCGTACTTTTTATTTCCACTTAAGAATTTATTTAAGTCAGAAAAAACAGCACGTCCTCTCTCTGCTTCATGTTCTAAAGTAGAACCATTGTGAGAACCAGCCTTAATATATGAATTTGCAAACATTCCGACATAATGCTGTAAGCGATATTCATCTTTACTTGGAACTATAGCCCTCCCACTTGAACTTTCTTTTGCTTTCAACAAAGATAAATAGATTTGATCTGCCGACTTATTACTTTGTATAATATGTTTAATGTGACCTACTTCATGGCTTGCTATAGCTAACCAATCCATAATACTTTGTCCAAATTTGTTATCATCAAATAAATTACTAGTATATGTAGTCTCAAATGAGTTACCATGTGGCAATGTTACACCACCGAAATCAGTTTTATCAAGAAAATCGTAATACGGGCAAGGGTGTGTCAAACTCCTCTCATAAATACTCATTTCTTTAATCTGCTTTTCATTATTAGATTGTTAACAGCTTTACCTTCTTTAAATAATTTATAGCCATCAGTAGCATATCCTCGCCCTATATATATAAACGACTCTGAAGAGGCATTTTCCATAATATAGTCCTTAAAATAACATCCACCAAAGTCCATAGCATCCTCACAAACAACCCATAACGGATAATAAACATGGTACGAGTCTTTCGCGTACCCTGTATTTTTACATACCATGAAGCTACTTACATCAACGCCCTTTAGTGTTGGCATCGTTGTATGTAAATATATTGAATCTCCATAGCCCCCATAAATGCTGTCACCTATTCTGGTATAACCATCTATAGTCTCTCCATTTTTTAAGTGGACCCATTCTCCTTTGCTTTTATAGTTATATTTCTTATCTTTGCAAGAAACTAAGAAAGCACATAATATGATAATTGTAATGTAAATCCTCATCTGCTTAGTCTTTTAGGCATGGTAAAACAACATACAATCAAAAGGTATATTATATACCCTCATTGCGCCTATCTATTTATATTATTAATTCTTTAAGCGTATATGAGACTCCGCTCTTCAAAGAATATTGCAAGAGTCCTTTATCTTTACTCCATATTACTTGTTTAAGACCAATAACTGGTTGATCCCCTTCATTTCTCTCCATTTGCCTAATATCTACACAAATACAATCCTTGTATTTGTGCTTCCTTATTTCCAAGGTATTAGGATTCATTGGGGTACCTATCCAACTCCATTCGCAAAAGTTGCAACTGTTTGTTAGAGGACCACTTTCCTTTTCTCTCTTTATTTCAAAGCTTATTAGGAATGTGTCAGTAGAATGCAACAAAGTCATATCTACACTTGCAATACCATCATATTCATGCCCCACCTCTATCCAATTATGTCCCTCGGGATCAAATGGAAACGTATTTTTAGGATTCCATATTTGAATATCTTTTATTATCAATGTATCTGTATCGTCAGTATTTGAAACATAATAGATACTATCATTTATCTTGTAATGAGTTATCCAACTCAAATCTTCATTTGTTAGCTTTACTTTATGGACATAAGGTATTATACAACTAACTAACGAGAAGATAATTATTAAATATACTATTTTCTTCATTTCTTTTCACCATAATAATAATCATAAACACGGTTCTAGCTGTCATACGTAGCACCATAGACATAAGTCCTAATATCCACCACACTCGCCATGACTGTACGGACGGTAAAAAATTGTTTTCATAGACGAAGGATTATATTTATGAAAACAAATCATGGAAAAAGAATAATAATTCATGATAGAAATAAGAACATCTATCTTTCCAACTCCAAGGTTTATAAATAGAATTAATATTAATATATTTAAGCAATTTATCATTCTTCATTGGAGAATTATAAAAATATAGTATGTCATCTACCATAAAATCAAGATAAACGACAGCATATTCAACTCTTTTCCCTATTAGCCGATATTTTTTTTTAGAAATATCTATTTCCACAATATATGTTCTTAGACTGTTTGACCTGTTTCCTGTTTCCATCTGATAGAGAGGTAGATATATATACTTATTATTTTTTATGATTGGCCCTCCAAAACCATCATAATCGGGAATTGTGAGTTGTGTGTCATTTATAAATAATTTTCCACACAATGGACCTTCTTTTCCAAAATTGTGCAAATTCTTAAATTGAATCCTACAGGAAGCAACTTCATAAGAAGATGGGAATCTCCAAGGATTTCCCATTTCCGCATATACAATACTTTTTTTCATTAGATTTCTATTTAACCCTATTTAAATTACCCACTGTAAAATATTGAGTTCTTCCCCCTATCCATTGTCCTCCCTGCGACTTTGCTGTTCCCTTCATCATAATAGCTCCTTTAGGTATTAGTATTTCTGCAAGTATCACAGTCTGACCGTCCGCTGTAAGGTTCATCACCTGCAGACGTTCACGCTGCTTGTCGTAGGTATAGGTTTCCATTAACTAATATCCCTTGATTTTTTAGGCAATGAAACGGTACGTTTCATTTACAGAGTGTCTATGAGGGATGTTAAATAGTCTCTATCCTTAAAATACAACTTTTAGATAAATTTAAAAGAATCATTAGATTGTCATATTTACTTCTATTCTGTTCATGTTTTAAAGAGATTATGTGTAGACCTTTCGCAGGAGAGAATACGCCCTTGTTAGGGTTTGTTGAATAGTATATATAATAGTACTTATAAAGATTAACTAATACATAAATACGCCCCCGATACGTATATGCAAGGTATTGTTTGAAATAATTATTTAGATCCAATTGTATTGTATTGACTGGTATTATCTTTGGTAATTGCTTGTTTAAAATACTTCTAATTTTTGTCAACTCTCCTTCTGATAGTTCATAATATATCTTATCTGCCCCATAAAAATGTGTCCCGTTGCTATATGTAGCAGTTGCCATCATCGGAATATCAAGCTCCTCTTTTGAAACCTCTGTAGCATATATTTTCTGTTGTAACACATTATATTCTTTTGTTTTTGATTGTTTATCATTACAAGTACAACCTACAAATGTAAAACAAAAAGCTATAACTAAGAGATTACTTAATTTATACA
>ERZ773045.180-NODE-180-length-35201-cov-6.181415_pt1 | contig 35201 bp, 32 predicted proteins | sample MGYA00580635_ERZ773045 | MGnify/ENA primary metagenome ERZ773045 (study PRJEB29015, sample SAMEA2738115) | human oral metagenome | biome: human oral; feature: human-associated habitat; material: saliva | place: China | collected 2261 ...
CCACGGGTAGTTGGCGAATGTCACGCGTTATAGCCTGTGTCATTTGCCGACTTCGTGTGTCTGTTTTGCAAACGGGATTGGGCTGGTGTTCGTGGAGAACACCAGCCCAATCCCGTTGAAAAGTGTTTGAGCGATCAGTGCGCGTTGAAACCGTGCTCTTCTGCGCGCTGGTAGGAACGACGAATTTCTTCCTCGGCCTCTTCGCGTCCAACCCAGTGTGCGCCCTCAACGCTCTTGCCGGGCTCCAGGTCCTTGTAGACCTCGAAGAAGTGCTGGATTTCAAGACGGTGGAATTCAGAGACGTCTTCGATCTCGGTACGCCATGCTGCACGCTGGTCGGATGCGGGAACGCACAGGACTTTATCGTCACCGCCCTTTTCGTCGCGCATACGGAACATGCCCAGTGCGCGGCAGCGGATCACGCAGCCCGGGAAGGTCGGTTCTTCAAGCAGAACCAGCGCATCCAAGGGGTCGCCGTCTTCGCCCAAGGTATCGTCGATGAAGCCGTAGTCATCGGGATAGCGAGTCGAGGTGAAGAGCATACGATCCAAACGGATGCGTCCCGTTTCGTGGTCGATCTCGTACTTGTTTCGGTTTCCCTTAGGAATCTCGATGGTCACGTCGAATTCCATTAGAGCCTCTCCTGACTGGTTGAGTCGTTGATCCACCACGTGGATGTCGATTACGTATTACTACCCCTCGAAGCATTAGGGTTGTTCCTAGACCATTGATGGAAGGACAATCTCCACATGCGACGCGGGACTACTGCTGCGATTGTAGGCGCTACTAGCGCCGCGGTGCTGATCGCAGCCTATTTTGTGGCAGATGTGCATGATATCGCACCTGGCATCTTCACACTTTCTCAAGCATCTGCGCCATCTGCAGCCCCCACAGCCTCTGCTGTGCCCGCTCCTACATTGAATGTTTCACAGTCGCAGAGGGATAGTCAAGCTCCCAGCGCCCAACAACTCCAAGAGGCCTGGGCTCCCGCGGCCTCGGCAGCCGAAGAAGGCGGTTGGAACGCGTGGGCGCTAGTTGTTGATGCGAACAACGGTCAGACGCTCTTCCAAAGTAATGCGGAAAGTGCCCACACTCCGGCTTCAATCACCAAGATCCTCACTGCCTATACTGCTCTCAGCCACCTGGACCCCAATGCGCACCTGACGACCTCGGTTGCGCAAAGCGACGATGACATCTACCTCGAAGGGGAAGGCGACCTTCTCTTAGGTGAGGGAACCAACTCCCTTGATGTCAGTGGGCGTGCAGGACTTGAAACCCTTGCGAAAGACACGGCAAATGCCCTGACTTCTAAGGGAATTTCTCACGTTGAGCTTCACGCGGCTCCCGCGCTATTCGCTGACACCAAGCGCCCCGCCTCGTGGAGCGAGCAGCAGGTTGCCGGCTACGAAGGTCAGCTTGCTCCCTATGCGATCGACGCAGGTCGCACCTATCCGAAGTCCAATGAGTTCTACCCCGACTCAATCTCCAATGTCGCGGAGGTTTTCGCGCAAAAACTCAGTGAACAGGGGATCTCCGTTGACTTTGGCGTCCGAGGCGCAGCCCCGCAGGGCGCAAACCGGATCGCATCCGTTCAGTCCGCAAGCCTCGATGAGCAGATTCGCTGGATGCTCTACCACTCAGATAACACCCTTGCAGACCAGTACTGTCACTTTGCAGCGCGTCAGGCAGGCTCTGAAGCGACATTCGACGGTGCGGTCAAGAACCTTGAAAAGACCTTGGCGGATCGTGGAATTCCCACGGATCAGCTCTCGCTGGAGGATTGCTCTGGTCTGTCCTCGAATGACCGGATTGCGCCCAAGACCTTGGCGGCAATTCTTTCCCAGGGTTTTGAGGCCTCGCAGCCCGTTGCGCCGCGAGTGGTTCGAAACCTGCCCTGGGCGGGCGTGCAGGGAACCCTCGCACACCGCTTGCATGACGAGGTCGTGGCTGGCAATGCGCAAGCGAAGACGGGCTCTCTTTCAGAGGTCTCTTCACTTGCCGGCGTGGTATCGACCTCGAAGGGACACCAGGTGATTTTCATCGTCGGTTTCGACAAAGTTCCCAATGACGGCGCATATTCAACTCGCAGCTATCTGGATGATTTCGTCACTGCCATTGCAAAGATGTGAGTGCTGTCAAGCATTCGCTGAGTAGTACCGGTTCAGCCGTGAGTTCAGTCGAAAAGGCTGCATACAAGCGCAGAGCAATTCGATAGCATAGAGACATGCCGTTGTATCCCTCACTCACACAGATCGCGCGCCTGAGCGCGATGGGCATGTTTTCTGGACCTCAGGCTTCAGCCTCATCAGCGCAGGCGATCGTCTCGCGTCTTCGTCGTGGGCAAGAATGGGCTTCTAGGCGTTTGCCTTCTCTGATCGCTCGCTTCGCTGAGTTTTCCTCTTCTGATGTGCAGGATGGCGTGCACGTGGATCTGCCGATCATTGAGCGTCGCAGCGCAATGATTCAGTGGGCAGATTTTGCCGATGAATGGGGAGTGCGTGCACGCAGTCTTCCCAGCGCAGCCACCCTGTGCACGGCTTTAGGAGTGCTGGCCAAACATTCTCTGAGCGTGAGCGGACCGAGCGGTGCTGCTGCCTATCTTGTCGCCCCGAATGTTTTAGAAGCGGGTGTGCGCGGCAAGTTCGATCTGGGAGATTGGGCAAAGTGGGTGTCTTTGCGCGCGGGGGTTGATACGTGGCTTTCCATGCGAACTCCTTTTTATCGGGAGTATTGCCGTGAACTTGTCGCCGCTGCGCCGATTGATGCAATTGATGCCGAAGAGCTTGCCCGTCAGCTGCTTCTTCGTGAGTGCATCATCGATGTTTTTATGGATTCATTGACTCCGAAGGATCTGTCTTCGGTCAACTGGATTACGACGCATCGCCCGGCAGATTTTATGGTCGATGGGGCACTGATTAGCCTGCTTGGGGGAGTGGCTCCCGCAGGAATTGCTCAGCTTCGACGTGAGATGGCCAATGAAGTCCATCAGATCTTGACCGGCCCCGGTCTTGAATCAATTCTCAACAACCGGATGTGGCCGAGCTTCCAGTGATCACAATTCCCGCTAATCCCAAGGGAGATGTACGTACACTCTCGCTGGAAGTGCGTCCGCACGTTCAGTGGGCCATTGAGCACTGCGATGCCTTACTTATTGCCGTATCCGGGGGCGCAGACTCAACTGCGCTCGCGGCGGTCATCATTGATCACTGCCTGCGCGCGGGGTCTACTCCACACACCCTGACTGTTGACCACGGGATCCGAGCCGGATCGGATATCGAGGCGCGTGAGGTGAGTGAACGCATGGCTTCGCTCGGTGCTCGCGCCCAGTGGGTGAGCGTCACGCTTGCGGCAGAAGGGGGCCCCGAGGCCTCGGCTCGCGATGCACGTCGGCGCGCTCTTGTGGACCATGCCAAATCTTTGGGAGGGCGCGTTGCGGTCTTCCTTGGGCACACGATGGATGATCAGGCTGAAACCGTGCTTTTGCGTTTGGCGCGCGGCTCTGGGGTCGGGTCATTGAAGGCGATGAGCTCATGTGATGACGCGGGAGAGATCGTCTGGATTCGACCAATTATAAAATGTCGACGCATTGAGACTATTGGTGTATGTCGCCAACTTGCTCTTCCCTGGGTTGATGATCCTTCGAACGCAATGGATGGACCTTGGAGGGCCGCTGATGGAAGTGCGCTACGTCGAAGCGCGATCCGAGAATGCGCACTTCCCAGTTTGCGCAGCAGCTTGGGGATCGACCCCGTACCCGCCCTTGCACGCACTGCGGAGCTTTCCGCAGCGGATGACGAGGCCTTGGATCAGTGGGCGAACCAGGTGTGGACATGCGCGTGGGAAGCAACGGCGCCAAGGGAGGATACGGCCTCGGGAATGGGAATCCTCAAAATCGAGTACCTGCAGCAGATTCCCCAGGCGGTGCAGATGCGCGTCCTGCACCGCTACCTGAGCGCACTTGGCGCACCGAGCTACGTGCATCTGCAAGAGGCGCGCGCACTTATCGACCACTGGACGGGACAAGGGCCCATCTCGGTTCCAGGGGGAACACTCTTACGCAAGGGGAAAGGAAAGCAGGCGTATCTCATTGCCATGACACCTGCTGACTCTTCCGTGTTGCGCCAAGAGCGAGAAACTCTGCCATGCTGAGCGCCTCTTCGCGCACATGTGGCACTCTTATAAAGTCGGGACCCGCACAGGAAAGGACATGGGACTGTGGACGCACAGGACATGGGAAACGCACTCGAACGCATTCTGGTTACGGAAGACGAGCTCGCACGCCGAATGGCTGAGCTTGCCGCTGAAATTGATGCCGATTACCAGGGCAAAGAAATTCTTCTTGTGGGTGTCCTCAAGGGCGCGGTCATGGTCGTCGCCGACCTCTCACGCCACCTCCACACGCCTCTTTCGATGGACTGGATGGCTGTTTCCTCCTACGGTGCAGGCACTAAGTCGACCGGCGTTGTCCGTATCCTCAAAGACCTCGATACAGACGTCACCGGTCGTGATGTTCTGATTGTCGAAGACATCATTGACTCTGGACTGACTCTGTCGTGGCTTCGCGAAAACCTTCTGGCTCGAGGCGCAGCCTCTGTGGAAATTGCTACTGCCCTGCGCAAGCCCGAAGCTCTCAAGGTCCCGGTCGAGGTCAAGTACGTCGGTTTCGATATCCCGAATGAATTCGTTGTGGGCTACGGACTGGACTACGCAGAGCACTACCGTCAACTTCCCTTCGTTGGGACCCTGGCACCGCACGTATACGGCGGCTGAAAGGTAAATCCATGGCAGATAACACTCAGAACAAGAAGAAGAGGAATACCTGGGGGCTTGTTGCAATCCCATTGCTCCCCTTGGTGATTGCCCTGTTCTTCCTGTGGACGTGGTTCCAGCCGCAATCGGTGGATACTTCCGAAGGTCTTCAGATCCTGAAGGAAGCTCAGATTGAACGCGTCGTCGTGAACGATGGAACTCAGCAGGTCAACTTGGTATTGAAGGACCCGTGGACCCACAAGTCCACCGGTGTCAATGACCGCGAACGGAGCCTAGGCCGGAACATCAGCTTCACCTATGCGCGCACGCAATCGCAGTCAATTGTTGAGTCGGTTGAGAAGGCCAATCCCGGTAAAGGTTGGGATGCGTACTACCCGCAGTCCTCGTTCCTGAGTTCAACTCTTGCCGCGATCCTTCCTTTGGCGTTGGTCATGGGGCTTTTCTGGTTCTTTATGAGCCGTATGGGTGGATCCCAGATGATGGGTCCCTTTGGCCAGAACCGCACCAAGGACTTCAACCAGGAACGCCCGAACGTCACCTTTGCAGATGTGGCCGGTGAAGACGAGGCCGTTGAGGAACTTGAAGAAGTTCGCGAGTTCCTGATCGCGCCCGAGAAGTTCCGCAAGGTCGGTGCGCGCATTCCTCGCGGTGTGCTGCTCTACGGTCCTCCCGGAACCGGTAAGACCCTGCTGGCGAAGGCTGTGGCGGGTGAAGCTGAGGCTCCCTTCTTCTCCATCGCTGGTTCGGAATTCCTTGAGATGTATGTCGGTGTTGGCGCTTCGCGTGTGCGTGATCTTGTATCCCGCGCAAAGAAAGTTGCTCCCGCGATTATCTTCGTCGATGAGATCGATTCGATCGGTCGTCACCGCGGTTCTGGTTATGGTGGCGGTTCTGATGAACGCGACCAGACCCTCAACCAGCTGCTGGTTGAGATGGACGGCTTTGACGACTCCTCGAACCTGATCTTCATCGCGGCGACAAACCGTCCCGATATTCTTGATCCCGCCCTGCTGCGTCCGGGCCGTTTTGACCGACAGATTGCGGTTGAAGCCCCCGATCTGAAGGGGCGCGAGGCAATCCTGCGCGTGCACTCTCAGGGCAAGCCTCTGACCGATGATGTCGATCTGTATATGATCGCAAAGCGCACCCCGGGCTTCACCGGTGCGGATCTGGCAAATGTCTTGAACGAGGCCGCTTTGCTGACGGCTCGTTCAAACGCTGACTTGATCGATAACCGTGCGATTGACGAGGCCATTGACCGTGTGATCGCCGGCCCGCAGAAACGCACTCGCGTCATGAATGACCACGACAAGCTGGTGACCGCGTATCACGAAGGCGGCCACGCCCTGTGTGCAGCGGCATTGCGCTACACGGATCCGGTCACCAAGGTCACCATTCTTCCGCGTGGACGCGCGCTGGGTTACACCATGGTGCTGCCCACTGAAGACCGCTACTCCAAGACCAGGAATCAGATTCTTGACGATCTGGTCTATGCCATGGGTGGCCGCGTTGCCGAAGAAATTGTCTTCCGTGATCCTTCAACCGGTGCGTCGAATGACATCCAGAAGGCCAGCTCTCAAGCTCGCGCACTCGTTACTGAATACGGCATGTCCGATCGCGTAGGTAACGTCCGTTTGACTGCGGATGATTCGGACCCAATGACCGGTTACGGTACCGGTCGAGGCGCTGAGCGTGCCTATTCTGATGAGCTTGCTTCTGTCGTTGACCAGGAAGTGCGTGCACTCTTGGACAACGCGACCCGTGAGGCTTGGGAGATTTTGACTAAGAACCGTGCAGTTCTGGACCGCTTGGCTCAGCGTCTTTTGGAAGAGGAAACTCTGGACGAAGCGCAGCTTGCCGAGATCTTCAAGGACGTCATCAAACAAGATGAGCGTCCGGTGTGGAATTACGGTGCGGAAGGCGCGGTTCAGGGCGCGGTTATGGGAAATCCCATCGCCATGCCCCTGAGTGATCGTGCTCAGTCCGAATCCGCTGATGAACCATCGACTGACCCGTCTGCTCCCGCAGAGGTTCTGGATGACCCCGATGGTGGTATCGCGCCCGAGGAGAATGCCCAGTGAGCTACGATCAACAAGGCGTTGAAGACGCCTCGCGCGCGCTTCTTGAAGCCGTCGGCGAAGACATTAACCGCGAGGGACTTCGCAATACCCCCGCGCGGATGGGTCGTGCGTGGCACGAACTTCTCAGCGGCCTCGAAGAAGATCCTCGTGAACACCTGAAGACCACCTTCGAAGTGGGCACCGATGAGATCGTCATGGTCCGCGATATTCCCTTCTACTCCGTGTGCGAGCATCACCTGCTTCCTTTCTATGGGCATGCGCATGTTGGTTACATCCCCAAGGGTGGCCGCGTTACGGGGCTATCAAAGCTCGCGCGCGTCGTCGAAGGCTATGCGCGTCGCCCGCAGGTTCAAGAACGTCTAACAGCTCAGATCGCAGATGCTATCGATGAGGTCCTTGCACCTCAGGGTGTCATTGTCGTTGTTGAGGCCGAGCACATGTGCATGACGATGCGAGGTATTTCCAAGCCTGGATCCTCGACCGTGACCTCCGCTCTTCGTGGAATCGTCAAGCGCGACGCCACTCGAGCGGAAATGATGTCCCTGGCATTGGGCGGGGTCCGGCGATGACTTCTATCGAGGCCTCTTCCTCCTGGGCGCTCGCGGGAGGTGCGCAACCGCCTCGTCTTCCCGAAGGTGTCGATCTGCCAAGGGATCGCATGCTCGTCATGGGCATTTTGAATGTCACCCCAGATTCCTTCTCGGATGGGGGCCGTTTTCTGGATCCGGGAGCGGCGCTCGACCACGCTCAGGAAATGCTCGACGAAGGTGCGGACCTGGTCGACTTGGGCGGTGAATCAACACGTCCGAACTCCACGCGAATCAGCGAGGACGAAGAATGGGAGCGAATTGGCTCGATCATTCAGCGCCTTGCCGCATCGGGGGTTGTTGTTTCTGTTGATACCCTGCATGCGCTAACAGCGCGTCGTGCGGCAGATGCGGGTGCTGCCATCATCAATGATGTCAGTGGAGGACGCTGGGATCCGCAGATGAATGCGGCCGTTGCATCGACCTCCTGTGCCTATGTTATTCAGCACTATCGCGCGCTTCCGGGGATGCCCGAAGAGTCTTTCGACTACGGCGATCAGCCCATCGCAGTTGCCTTGAGAGAGCGGGTTTCCCAACAGGTTCGTGATGCTCTCGAGGCCGGGGTTGAGCCCGAGCGCATCATTGTTGACCCGGGATTGGGTTTTTCACTGAATAACGAACAATGCTGGTCTCTCGTCGCGTCGCTGCCGATTTTTGCTGAGCTTGGGTACCCTGTTCTTATAGGTGCGTCCCGGAAACGCTTCCTCGGTCAGTCCCCCCTTTCGGACCGAGATGAAGCAACTCTCGATATATCTCGGCGCGCGCTTTCAGACGGAATATGGGCCGTCAGGGTCCATGCCATAAGCCAACAAGCAAAGCTTGTGCGTGCAGGGAGGTGAGGGCACGGTGGGACAGCTCGATGTGATCGCGTTACGCGGTATTACAGCTGAGGCTGTCCACGGAGTTCTCGAAAAGGAGTGGAACGCTCCTCAAACCTTCACTGTTGACCTGATTCTGTGGGTTGATACCGATCGCGCTGCACTCAGTGATGACATTGCCGATACGGTTTCTTACGCCGAAATTGCAGAGAAAGCTCACGCGATCCTTGCGGGCCCCTCGGTTCGTCTGATTGAAACACTTGGCCACAAGATCGCTGATGCGGCTCTTGAAGATTCGCGTGTTCGTGGCGTTGAGGTTATTGTCCATAAGCCTGAAGCGCCCATCGACGTTCCCTTTACCGATGTTTCGGTCACCATTCGCAAGGGCGATATCCCGCTTCCTTTCGTCGCGGCATCGAATGTTGTTCCCCCCAGCGCTCCCGATGCTGATGAGGATGTACCCCCTGCTCCCTCTGCGCCCAGTGCACCATCAGATGCCGTAGCTTCCCAGGAAGAGGAATCCCAGGCCCCCGATTTGGATAAGCCCGTTCAGCTGCACTCACCCGCGGCACCGCAGCAGCCCGCCACGGCCTCGGAGCTAGTGCTGGACACGGCTCAAGTGGACACGGCTCAAGAGGAAAACGAAGCGGTACAGCGCGAAGAGCCTGCCGAGGACGAACTTGACGTACCCTCGGTTCCACGCGCTGTAGTGCTCGCACTTGGTGGAAATCTAGGCAATGTTCCCGTTACTCTCAAGCGAGCAATTGACGAAATGTCCAGCTGGGATGGCCTGGAAATTACACAAGTTTCACCCCTGGTTCGTACGCGCGCTGTATTGCGTCCCGATCAAAAGCCTCAGCCCGATTATTGGAATGCCATCGCTTTGGGAACGGTGTCCATGGCACCCCTCGACCTCTTGGATCGGATCCACGAGCTTGAAGCACGCTTGGGTCGTGTGCGTCATGAAGTCTGGGGTTCGCGCACCATCGATATCGACATCATTCAAATTGACGGTGTGACTTCGGATGACCCGCGTCTGACCCTGCCGCATCCGCGTGCACACCAGCGTGCTTTTGTGCTCTCTCCGTGGGTGATGGCCCAGCCCAAGGCTGAGCTTTCTGGCTTCGGCGCCGCATCGGAGCTTATTGCACAGGCGCCGGATCGCGGTGGAATTCTTGACGCAGTGGGGGACTGGCTCGAAGATCCCGAAACGGTGATCGCTGATTCGGACGAACTTCTTCACAGGATGCGTCTTCCGCGCCTCGATCATGCTCAGCAGCTGCGTCCTTTGAAGCTTGAGACAAATTCCCAGTCCTCGCGTCCGAGTCGCCTGGACATGCTTCCCGAAGCATCGCGTTCTGGCCTTGCTCCCACTGATGAAGGTACCGATGTGACCTGGCATCGCTTGTGGGATCGCTGGGCTGCCCCGGTTGAATCCGTTGAATCGCGCCATGTCGAGCTTTCGAAGCCTTCTGCCTCAGCAGTTTCCGCGGCTCAGCCCACGCCTGCGCCCAAAGAAACGTCCGTCTCCTCTTCGGTGGATACTTCCGGTGAGGTACCCGCCCAGCTCGCGAGCCGCCAGGTTCCCGCACCTTCTCCCGTGAGTGCACCGCCGCTTCGTCGACTGCACCTGTCGGCTACCCCGTCTCCGGCAGATACGACTGCGGCTTCCGCAAACCTTGCTTCGGGCATGGTTTCTTTGGAGCCTCGTCGTCCTGTCCCTTCTGCTGAGCCCGTTCCCCCCGTCGTCGAGCGCCATTCGCTCCTCGAACGTCTGCAGGGCAGCACGCTTCCTCACCCCATTCCCGAGGCCGCACCGCAGTCTTCCGATACCCAGCGCGCGCAAGAGCCAGCGCAGAATTCTCCCTCAACTTCACCGATTACAGCTGAGGTTCCCGTTGGGCGTCGGACTCGTCGCCCACGTTGGCGTCCGGTAACCGAAGAAGGAACGGGTATCTCGACGGCTAATTCGCCGCGTCCATTCCGTGCACGTACTGATCGTCTTGCTGCACAATCTCATCGTGCAAAGCTCTCGCACCGCGCAGCTGCTCCTCAAGAGCAACAGAAGCCCGGAACGGAAGCTACCCAGCCAAAGCGTAGCTCGCTCTTTGCTCGTCGTCCCGAGCCGGCCTCGTCAGCGGGAAATCAGGCCTCGGTTCCCACGCAGGAACGCGCGCGTACAGAGAATACTGCACCTGCACAAAACGCTTCGGGGGCGAAGCCTTCGGCTGGCTCTACCCAGCGGAAGTCCGCTTCACAGGCTCGCGCCTCGCGTGCACTGCCGGGCTGGAACTTCTCTGAGGACGTCCGTGTTGTGGATGATTCCAGTGCACTGAGTCCGCGTGAGGACGTGGGTCGTCCTTCGCCAAGCTTGCCGCCCCGCTACAGTCATGTTCTTGATCCCAAGCTCGATGACTCCATTGATCAGGGACCAATGACTCCCGGCTCGCGGACCCCTTCCTCTGTCAACCGCGACGTGACAATCCGTCCAAGCATTACCGGTCAGATTCCAGTCTTCCGTCGTCGTCCTGAGGATTCATGAAGCCGCTGAGTATTGTGCTGTTGATCGCCGAGGCAGCCGCTGCTTCGGCGCTTGCCGCAGCCGCAACCGCCTTTGCGATTCGTCAGGGTGCGGGGCCGTGGATTATTCATCCCGCCCTGGCTCTGGTTTTTGTTGTTGTTGCTGGCGTACTTCTCTGGATGGGAATCCAGGTTCGGCGCTTTCGAGCACACAAGGCTACCTGGGTTGACGCCGTATCAGCCTTCCGAATTGCAATGTTCGCTCGTGCCAGTGCGCTTGGTGGTGTGATCAGCGCTGGACTTTTAGCAGGTATGTCATTGGCCTTCCTCGCTCGCTGGGAAGCACAGACCAGTGTTTACGCTGGAATTTGCGGACTGATGTGTGCGCTCGGTGCTGGTTTGTGGGGCATTGCCGGAGTGATTGTTGAACGCTGGTGCGTCATCGACCCAAAGGATGATGACACTGAGGCGATGAAGTCGCGCGCTCGGCGTGACAAGGGCACTCTTGGGGCGCAACGGAATGCTCCTAAGAGCGATGTATCTGAGGGGAGAAGGTAGTCTCATGCCCAATAGACCGCGGTCTTCTTCGGCCTCAACATCACGTTCACGGGCTCCTCGCGCTGGACGTCCGGGTGCTCGTTCCGCAGTTCGTTCGGGTGGGACTTCTCCAAGAAAGCCGGTTGGGGGACAGGTGCCCCCTTCCCTGTGGGTCAGGCGTATTGTCACCGGACTTGGATTGCTTGTGATCATCGCACTTATTGTGTGGGGGATTGCAAAGGCCGTTTCAGCGGTCACCAAGTCTTCCGCGCCCGAGGCCACTCCAAGCGCCTCTGCAACTCCTTCGCCGACGCCCACCGCGACAGTGACGCGTTCTGGAACCGCAGCGCTTCAAGATGGTGAGCAGGCTACAGCCGATGGAATTGTCGATGCGGAAGGGCGAGTTCGTATTCCCGCCTGCGCTTCAGCGGATCTGACTGTTCGACCGACCATTTCTGGTGGCGAGGTTGGCCAAGCCCGGAACATCTCGGTCGCCATTGAAAACCGTGCGGGAGTCGCCTGTTCGTTTGAGTTCGGGCACATTGATTTTAAGATCTCTAGCGGCGACGAAACGGTATATGACGGTTCGAAGTGCCAGCGTGATCGCGAGAGTGCGACCTTGCTCTTGATCCCCGGGGATACCTGGAATGGTGGGCTGACCTGGGATGGTGGGCTCTACTCGGGGTGCGATGCGAAGGATCGGAATTCCGATGGTGCGACCGATCCTGCTCCAGCTGGAACCTATCGTTTACAGCTGCTGTTGAATGGTCAGACGGTCGGAGATGAACGGGTATTCACTCTGACTCAGCCGGTTCAGCCAACGACTGAAGCAACGCCGGAACCTTCGCAATCCAGCACTTCTGAAGCGACTAGCGCTCCGCAGGGTGAAGAAGGCCATTAGAATTCTTCCCCACTGGGCTTAGAGGCAATGAGGGATGTCTAGGCCTAGGGCTAGCTGAGGTGAGCTTGTAGCCGTCTGACCAGCTCACTACCAGCCGACAATTCCCGTGGCAGCCATTGAGAATTGGTTCTCAAGCGTTTCGCGGATGAGCTTTGCGCGGTAGGGGCCAATGCCTTCGATTTGCTGCAGATCCTCAACCGTTGCCTCACGCAGGTCCGCAAGGTTCTCCCAATGGCTGGTGATGTCTTTGATGACATTCCACGGAAGACGAGGAACCAAGGAAAGAGCTCGCACGCCACGCGGTTGGATGGTGCGATCCAGATCAGTGGGATCATAAACGCCCAAGCCCAGCACGTTCGCGATAGCCGCGAGATCAACCAGACGATCACTGGCAAGCTCCGAGATGGCAGCTTCTGCGGTTGAGACCGCGGAGGCATCACGGGTGTAATCGCGAAGAACCAATGCGCGTTCGGACCCTGAACCACGAACCAGATCATCGACCTGCAGAGCCAGAAGGCGTCCCTCTGAACCGAGTTCTTCAAGGTATTCGTTGATTTCAGAGGTGATGCGTCGGATCATCTCCATGCGCTGCATGACGGTTGCGACATCACGAACCGTCGCAGAATCGCGCATTTCCAAGATCGTCAGCGTCTGAAGGACCTCATCCAGACGCTGACTGTAGCGGTCCAGGGTGTCGACGGCCAGATTAGCGCGAGACAGCAGTGCTTCGGGTTCTTCAACGATATGGTGGTACTTGCCGACGTAGATGGAAATAAGGCGCATTGACGCCGAAACTGAGAGCACCGGAAGGTGGGTTTGGTAGGCAGTGCGTTGTGCAGTGCGGTGACGCATACCCGATTCATCGGTAGGGATACTCTGATCGGGGAAAAGCTGGACATTTGCCTTGCGGATTCGCCAATCGGTGGGGTCGATGATGACTGCGCCGTCCATCTTGCACAATTCGCGCAGACGCGAGGCCGTAAATTCGATATCGAGATCGAAACCACCTGAGCACATTTCCTCAAGCTGAGGAGAGACACCAAGAACAATCAAGCCGCCGGTATGGGAGCGCTGGATGCGTTCCAATCCTTCGCGAAGGGGTGTGCCCGGTGCGATATCTTGAAGTGCGCTGCGCAGAAGAGCGGCATCTGATGTCATGAATCCTGCCTTTCGATGCGTGATTCCTGCTCTAAGTGTATTCGAGTATCCGCACAATGAAGGGAGAGACGTCAGTGAATAGCGGCACGTAGCGCACCGGCAAGGTCTGAGATTGGCAGAACCGTAATTCCGTCGATCCCCATTGCTTCTTCACTTCCCTGTGCGGGAATGATGGCAACCTTGAATCCAAGGCGTGCAGCCTCTTGAATTCTGCGACGTACGCCAGTACATGCCCGGACTTCCCCCGTGAGCCCCACTTCGCCGAAAGCAATCAGAGCGCTGCGTGTTGGAGTTCCCCGGATGGCCGAGACGATTCCGATTGCCGTTGCCAAGTCGGCAGCCGGCTCACTGATGCGGGCGCCTCCGACAGTTGAGGCGTAAACGTCGCAATCTGAGGTATCGATACCTAGGCGTGCCTGAAGGACTGCCAAAATCATCGCTACGCGTGAGTGGTCAACTCCGACGGTGGTTCGACGAGGGGAACCAGCAGAAGTGTGAGCAACAAGAGCTTGGATCTCAGTGGGGAGGGGACGGCGTCCCTCAAGAGTGACGGTGACGCACGAGCCTGGAACCGCAGACTGGGACTGGGAAAGGAACAAACCCGAAGGATCTGTCAAACCAACAATTCCTGTGTCACTCAGTTCAAAGCAGCCCACTTCATCGGTGGGTCCATAGCGATTTTTGACAGCTCTGAGCAAGCGAAGCCGCGTGTGTCGATCGCCTTCGAATTGGCAGACGACATCCACCAAGTGCTCGAGTAGGCGAGGTCCGGCAATGCCGCCATCTTTAGTCACATGGCCAACAAGGAGAATGGGGATTGATCGTTCCTTTGCAACGCGGATCAGCGCTGTTGCAACGGCGCGAACCTGTGCAACGCTACCAGCACTGCCGTCGAGCTGGTCGGATTGAAGAGTTTGAACCGAGTCGATGATGACCAAAGAAGGGTTGGTCGCATCAATTTGGCCAAGAGCCGTCGAAAGCGATGTCTCATCTGCAAGAAAAAGCTGTGGGTGCAGGGCGCCAATACGTTCTGCGCGCCCCCTCACCTGTGAGGCAGACTCTTCGCCGGTAATGTACAAGACCGGCGCTTCTGCGGCGCAGGTCGACGCAACGTCCAGAAGAAGAGTGGACTTTCCAACCCCGGGTTCGCCAGCAAGCAGGATGACAGCTCCGGGAACAATACCCCCACCGAGAACACGGTCGAACTCGCTGATTCCCGTCGGTTTGGACCGTGCGCGCTCCGCACTGATGTCGTTGATGGGCTGAGCGGGCTGGCGAGGCGTGAGTGCGACAGCGGCACCTGGAACGGAAGCAGAGGGACCGGACTCTTCCATGGAGTTCCATTGGTGGCACTCTCTGCACTGGCCAACCCATTTGGGTGAGGTCCAACCGCATTCACTGCAGCGGTACACACTTTTTTCTTTCGCCATATCCCTACGCTAAACCACACCACCGGCATCTGCGTCCAGTTTGGCCTCGTGCGTACAGAGAATTCCTATCCGTGCAGGTGAACAACACGGTGTATGCACAGAATAGGATAAGTGAAGCCGCCACTTAGGGCCGGTTTGCGAAATACTCCAAAAGCCGCGTATCGCCCGAAACCACAATGGTGTCTTCGCGGTTAATTCGAGTCGTCGCGTCGGCGTACTCAAAGGGCGCCCCCGGACGAAGAATCCCCAACACATTGACGCCGTAACGGCCTCGAAGATCGAGCTCACTGAGGGTGAAACCACACACTTCTTTCGGCGGACGGAGCTTCATGATGGCGAAGCCGTCCTTGTCCATTTCGATGTAGTCGATCATGCGTCCACCAACGAGGTGGGCCGTACGCTGACCGGCATCGAATTCGGGAGCAACAACGTGCTGGGCGCCGATGCGTCGAAGAATACGACTGTGTTCGCGCGAGATAGCCTTCGCCCAAATATTTGTCATTCCAATATCGACAAGGTTTGCAGTGATGAGCACCGAGGCCTCTAAGGAGGATCCAATCCCCACGACCGCGGAGTAGAAATCCTTGGCTCCCAACTGGTTCAGTGCTTCCAGCGAGGAGGCGTCGGCCTCGACAACGGGAATACGACCCGAGAACTGCTGGACGCGGCGGCTATCTTTTTCAACTGCCAACACTTCGTAGCCAAGCTTGTCCAGAGTGAGGGCAACGGCGGAACCGAAACGTCCCAATCCGATGACCAGGGTTCCCGATGCAAGGGTCTTTTCTTCTGCCATAGTCGTATTCTCCCACGAGTGAGGGCTTTTGCTCGTGGGGCGACGCGGCTCTTAGCCGATCAACGGAGACTCGGCTGGTTGGCGAATTGCCCGAGGCCGATCGCGCAGAGCGAGCGCGGCCGCGAGGGTCATGGTTCCAGTACGTCCCGCAAACATCAGGGCTGCAAGAACGTATTTTGCAAGAGCCGGGAGATCGGGAGTAATACCTGTTGAGAGCCCAACGGTCGCAAATGCAGAAATCGATTCAAAGAGAACGACATCAAGACTGTAGCCGGTCAGAGTCAGCAAAACAACGGTCGAGAGAGCAACAAAAAGTGATCCCAAGAGGGTCACTGCAACGGCCAGGCGAAGCACCGAGTGGGGGATGCGTCGGCTGAAGATTTCGATGTCGCGGTCGCCTCGGGCTTCGGCAGCAGCAGCCAACAAAAGAACAGCGAAGGTCGTCACCTTGATTCCACCTGCGGTTGATACAGAACCGCCACCGATCATCATCATGATGTCTTGAATGAAGTGGGTCTGGGGGCGCATATTCGCCACGTCCAAAGAGGATAAACCCGAGGATCGGGTGTTGACCCCTGCCAAGAGGGAGTTCAACAATCGTGAGGAAATATCAAGATCGCCAAGGGTTGCCGAATTCGTCCATTCGGTGAAGGCGAAAGCGATGGTGCCAAAGAAAACCAGAAGAATGTATGTCGAAAGTGTGAGTTTCGTATGCAGGGCCCATCTGGAGGGAGTGCGCCAGTGTTGCGAGAGATCGGAGATGACAGGAAAGCCGATCGCCCCGACAAAGGTTCCCAGAATAATGGGGCTGAGCATCCACCAGTCCGTGTGGTAGGGGACCAAGCCACCGCTCAAGATGACAAAGCCGGCATTATTGAACACCGAGATTGCCATGAAAGCCGCATGGAAGAGCGATTCCCATACTGTCTCATGGCCCAGGGTAAGGAAGCGAGGAACGAAAGCAATCGTGAGCAAAATCTGAGCGATAAATGAGGTGCCGATGACCGCTTTCAGTAGAGCGGTCAGCCGCCCCATACCGCTGGATTTTGTCTCCACAGCTGCCAGCATTCGCTGCGTGAGCCCCAGCTGCCGCGAAACGGCGTAGCTCAAAATAGTTGCCAGGGTAACGACACCAAGGCCACCGATAAAGATGCCCATCGCAATGACAGTTTGGCCAAAAACTGACCAATACGTCGCGGTATCAACAACGGTCAGGCCGGTCACGCAGACCGCGGAAATTGCAGTGAAGAGGATATCAACGAAAGGCGCGCGTTCATCAGATGCTGTTGAGATGGGGAGGGCAAGAAGACAGGTGATGAATGCGATAAGCATGACGAAGACGATGAGCACCAGTCGTGCGGGTGAAAAGCGAGCTTCGTGTGCAAACCAGACGCGGAAGCGGGTGAGAATTCCAGAATCTTCAAGGGTGGAGGGCTTGACTCCGGGGGGATAGACAACGGTAGGCGAAGGTCGATCTTCGGGGATGCCTGTCGGTCCGTAGCCTCGGCTTGAGTGGGCGAGCGCACGACGATGCGACGCAGAGGAATGCTGATCGGATGCCCGACCAGGCGTGCTAGGACGCCGATTTCTACGAGCCATGTCACCTCCAGAATCACTCGCAAGCTTCATCCTAATGCCCTAAAAGTCTATTGGCTGAAACGTATGTGAATAACGTGACACAGGGGACACCAGTGATTGAAGAGAATTGAAGTGGAGAAAGTTGCCAAATGGGGGGATCTTTCCAGTATCATGAGACCGAATTAATCTTTGCACGTCTGGGAGTCATCAATGGATCAGCACTCTGCCCCGCGTTTTATGACGGTATCTGAGGTGGCGGATATTATGCGCGTCTCGAAGATGACTGTTTATCGTTTGATTCACAGCGGAGAAATGCCGGCGATTCGTGTCGGTAAGAGCTTCCGAGTTCCCGAGTCTGCGGTTGGCCAGCTGATCCGCGCCGGTCTGACTGATCACATCGATGAACGCGTTGCGGGGATTAACGGGTAATATAAACCTGCTGTGCCTTTTGGCACCTGACGTCAGGCGGTAGTCACCTCTGCCGCACCTACACACTCGAGGGAGGAACCCCATGGGCTCCGTCATTAAGAAGCGCCGCAAGCGCATGGCGAAGAAGAAGCACCGCAAGCTGCTGCGCAAGACGCGTCACCAGCGTCGCAACAAGAAGTGATCTTCTTGAAGGGTCCCTCCACTGGTGGGGCCCTTCGGCATATCGCCCGCAACGCATGCGCTGAATACATCGCAGTATTGCCTCAGCGCAGTGGTACCTCCAGAAAGGCACTGTCATGAAGACTGTTATTCACGTGATGCGCCACGGTGAAGTTGATAATCCCGATGGTATTTTGTACGGCCGCCTTCCCGGTTATGGCTTAACTGACCTTGGAATTGAGATGGCCGAGGCCGTCGCTGAGTATTTTGTCGACAGCGGCGCTGATATTACCCACGTCATTGCCTCGCCCCTACTGCGCGCCCAGATGAGCGCAGCGCCGACCGCGCTTGCCTACGAGCTTGAGATTGAACATGATCACAACCTCATTGAGGCTGAATCGGTTTTTGAAGGTGTAGCGGTCAATGCGAATCCGTGGGTTCTTGCACGCCCCGAATACTGGCGTTACTACGTGAATCCTTTGCGCCCCTCTTGGGGAGAGTCCTACGCCCATGCTGCTCAGCGCATGACCCGTGCGGTTGCTCGCGCATTGCGTGAGGCGCGCGGCCATGAAGCGCTGCTGGTTTCGCACCAAATGCCCATCGTTTCACTTCAGCGTTTGATTCGTCACCAGCCCTTGGGGCATTCACCGCTGTCAAGGCAATGCTCTCTTGCTTCGCTGACCTCGCTCATTTTTGACGATGACGTGCTGGTTGGAATGACCTATCACGAGCCGGCTGCGCACCTGCTGTCCAAGGCCTCGGATATGGTCCCCGGGGTGTCTGAAGCCCAGCTCAAGCGCTAGTTGTTCGTTCGCCCTTCTTCGGGCCCATCCCCTTCATCCTCGGTGGTGGAGGGGTTTTCTTTATTCTTCCGTTCTTCTTCGCGCTTACGCTTCATCTGAAGATCGCGCTCGATACGGAAGAGGAATTCAGGATCATCGTCTGGGGCGGTTGGGGCTTTGGGAGCGGATTGTGCCTGACGATCCTCGGCATTTGCGACCATCTTGAGGACGATCCACGCAATTGCGCCAAGAGAAACGAATGGAACTGTCACGACCAAGATGACCAGCCAGGTCATCCGAGAAAGCTTCATAGGCATTCTGTCGGCAGGAGTTGTTGCCCAATCTGAAATTGCATAAACCGATGCGGCGAACCACGCGACGATGAACAGAATGCGTACCATGTTTTGAGTTTAGAGCAGTTGCTCAGGCAAATGTACTTGAGATCAAGAGCGCGCTCACGAAAAGTGCCCACCCCAAGGTTAAAAGGCCGGTGTGCTTGAGGACAATGATGAGGTCCTTTCCCTTCACGCCACTCAACACCAAATAGACCGGCTGGAAGATCGCCAGAATCCACGCGAGTGACGCCAAAACACAGATGATGATATGGGTGCCGATCGCTGCGGGAAGCGCAAAGAAGACGGAGATTGGTGCCAGTAGGCACAGGGAAAAGAGGATTCGAGAAGCTCGCTGTCCCAAGCGAACAGCCACGGTTTTCTTCCCGGTGACGCTATCGGTAGGAATGTCGCGGATGTTGTTGACCATGAGCATTGCCACCGACATCAGACCCAAGCACGAGGCCATAAGCCACAGCCACCAAGGTGCTGAAGGGATGTGTGTCCATGTCGTTCCAACGGTCGCCATCAGTCCGAAGAAAACGAAGACAAAGAGTTCCGATAGGCCGATTCCCATATAGCCGTAGGGGTGTTTCCCACCCGTGTAGAACCAGGCTGCTGCAACCGCAGCAATGCCCGCGGCGATTAGAGGCCAAGTTCCACTGATTGCAACAAGGATCAACCCAAGGACACCGGCTGCAGTAAAGCACCCCAGTGCCGCCTTCAAAACAGTACGAGGCCGCGCAAGCCCAGAACCCGTCAAACGTTGGGGACCGCTTCGCTGGTCATCCGTTCCGCGGATGCCGTCGGAGTAGTCGTTGGAGTAGTTCACGCCAACTTGAAGCAATAGAGCGACAAGAAGTGCCAGGACTGAGCGTTCTGGATGAACAGCGCCCAAGGCGAAAGCCGCGGCAACACCGACGAAGACTGGGGCTGCAGCAGCGGGAAGGGTGCGCAGCCTGGCACCTTCAATCCAGTCGCCAAGGCGTGCTTGTCGCCTATTTTCAGTGCTCATCGACGCCACTCAGACTCTGTCCCAGTGAGTGATTCAGCGAGCTGGCGTGCGGCAATGCGATCGACCTTGCCGGAAGAAAGCTGCGGAATCGAAGAAACGAAGATCACGCGACGCGGTGCCTGCGGGCGACCGATCTGGGATGAAACGGCCTCGCGAATGCGATGCCCCTGTTCCTCAACAAATTCAGGTGGGGGCGGGAAGGAAGGAGCGTCCTCGGGGACAACAAGACAGGACAAGGCCTGTCCCCATTTGTCATCGTCTAAGCCCAGCGCCCACGCGTCCTTGATGCCGGCCACGTTCTTCAGGGCGTCCTCGACTCGGATTGGCGGAATGTTCAGCCCTCCGGAGATGATCATGTCGTCGGCGCGCCCCAGAACTTTCAGGCGCCCACCGGCGTCGATCACGCCGGTATCTCCGCTGATAAACCAGCGGGTGCCGGCCTCGTCGTGGAATGGGGTGTCGCCGACAAGGTAGCGCGTCAGTAAGACTGGGCCGGCAATAGCGATGCGGGTGGCACCGTCCCAATCGAGGGTGCGCACCATGATCCCGGGAAGCGGAACGCCGTCGTACACGCAGCCGCCGCAGGTTTCGGTCATTCCAAAGGATTCGATGATGGTGAGTCCCGCATCCTCGGCGCGTTGGCGCAGCGCGGGATCAAGGCGAGTCCCGCCGATCAAGATGGTGTGGAGGCGTGCCAAGGCGCTCACGACTTCGTCGCCGGCGTTCAGGCAATCAACCAATTGGGTGGGGACTAGTGACAGATAGCCCGGCAGAGAGGGATCGGAGGTTGCCCCCGCAATCGCGGGAAGCAGATCCTTTGGATTGAAACCATGGGAACAATCGACGATCTGAGGTGAAATTTCGGTCGCGGCGGCGCGCATGAGTACCTGAGCGCCCGCGATATGGTGGGAACTCAGCGCCAAGATCCAACGCCCCGGTCCCCCTAGAACGGAATGCGTCGCCTTGACCGAGGCCATTAATGCATCGATGGAGAGGCCAACTAGTCGTGGTTCGCCAGATGAACCAGAGGAGGCCAAAACCAGATCGATGTTGTCAAAAAGAGCGGGGTCGTCGATGTGGTCAGCAAGCTCTGGGTAGAGCTCGGGCGGGAAGGCCTCACGTGGTGTGGTCGCAGCTGTGCGCAAACTCGATGGGGGGACGAGCTCTGGGTCTCGAATAACAACAACGGTGTGCGGCGCAGGATGATCAGGGTCTGCCTGTCGCTCTTCATACAGCTCTGCGAGTTTGTGTAGCGAGGCATGAGCCATCGCTACAGATGCCGGGGAAGTGCCCCCCGGAACGACAAGAAGACGAAGGTCACTCACGTTTATCCTTCCTGGGGTCCGCCTGCTTTAACAGTACCCCCCGACCAGTTGGAATAGGGTAACAGGAAACAATCTGGGCTGTCTGAAGATAAGTGGGTGACACAGGTGCGCACAATCTGAGAATTTCAAGCAAAATTGATGTGAAATCAGTAGGATGAAGGGGATGTCTGAACATAAATCTTCACGATCACGTAAGCCGCTTGTGATCGGTGTAACGCTTGGATGCGTCCTGATTGCTCTGTGTGTGGCTGGGGTTGCTTATGCCCTGCACTATTCGACGCGTGCGCTGCCCAATGTCAGCGTGGCAGGTCAGCCGGTATCGGGAATGACCCGGGATGAAATCGCACAAATGGTTGATCAACGCGCGAAGACGATGCAGGTCAATGTCGTAGTTGAGGGGCATTCGACACCCCTGACGCTTTCCGATATGGGAATAACCGTTGATCCGCAGGGGAGTGCGGACCAAGCACTTGCCGCGAATTCGAACCTGTTTAATCGGTTCAAGGCGATTTTCGTTCACAATGACGTACCAGCTGCCATCACTGTCGATGATCTGAAGATGAAAGATCTGTCGAACTCGATTGCCTCCTCACTGGGAACTCCGGTGGTTGACGCTACTGTTCGTCCAGCCGAGGACCAAGAGTCCTTTGTTTCAACCAAATCCCAGGCTGGGCGTGGTGTTCCCTACGACGTCCTGCGCAATTCCTTGGACGAGGCCGCGCGGATGCTCCGTGGGGGAGACGTGCAGTTGAGCGCAACTAACCTTCTTCCCGTAGTTGATGATGCGAGCGCGCAGACCGTCGCCGAGGCCGCAAATAAGCTTGCCCAGATTCCCGTTGAGATCTCTGACGGCGAAGAGACGATCGAGGCCGGCTCGAAGGATCGGGTTGGATGGGTGAAGATTGCGCTGGCCGACGATGGTTCCTTGAAGCAGCCCGCGATTGATGAAGAGCGCGTCCGTGAGTGGGTGCGTTCTCGGGGTGAAGAAACAAACCGAGATCCTGTAAATGGCCGTCACAATGTCAACTCTGCTGGCAATATAGTTCAGACTCCGAAGAAGGCTGTTGATGGTCGCAAGGTCAAGGATCTTGATGCGCTCGCTGCCTCGGTGATTACTTCGCTCAAGGACAACAAGAAGTTCGAGGGGAACTTCAGCTACGACGTCACTCCAGCTACCTATGAGCGCAAACTCATTGCTGACGGAGCTGAAAACCTGGTTTATCAGGCCGCCCCGGGTGAGAAGTGGCTTGAGATCAATCTTGGAAACAACTCCGTCACTGCCTATGAGGGTGCCACCGTCGTCCACGGTCCAGTCGCGATTGTCCCCGGTTCACCTGGTCATGAGACTGTCACGGGACTCTACAACGTCTACCTCAAGTATCAAGCGCAGGATATGGGGTGCACTCCAGATTGGCCTTACTGCGCGAAGGGCGTGCCGTGGGTGACCTACTGGACTGGCTCCTACGCATTCCATGGTGCCCCTTGGCAGGATTCATTCGGGTGGAGTGGACCCGGCGGTTCGCACGGCTGCATCAATATGCCAGTTGAAGAGGCGCATTGGGTGTATCAGTGGTCGGAGATTGGCACTCCGGTCATGTCGCACTACTAAAACGCTGGAGCTTTAAGTTTAGAGTCCTGCCTCGGCAAGGAGTGCTGAGACGCTCATGCCAAGCGCTTGTGCAATGCCGCTGAGTGTTGTCATGCGTGGATTGGAAGCGCGCGCTTCGCCTTTGCGTCCTGAAGCGCGTCCTGATTCCAGTAGTTGAATTTGGTTTTTCGTCACGCCAGAACGGTAGGCCAAGGTTTCTTGTGAGAGTTCGTGTTCCTCACGAAGTCTGCGGAGAGTGAAGCCAAATTCGCGCGCGTTTGAATCGTTCCAAAAAACCATCCACCTATATTGTGAAAAGGGACAAGAAGAGTACACCCTATATAGAAGGCGTATTTTAGTAGGTCTAAAACTGGCACCTGATCAATGTTGAGCAGGGGGAATGATGCGTTGCTCAAAGGACTTTGATCTGAGGGCCAATAGTCCAGTGATGTTCTTCTGCAAATGTGGGACAATATGAAGCGACAAATGTTGTCATCAATTAGGAGGCTCCTGTGCCCATCGCAACCCCTGAGGTTTATAACGAAATGCTCAACCGTGCGCGTGACGGAAAGTTCGCGTACCCGGCAATTAACGTGACCTCTTCTCAGACTCTGAGCGCTGCACTGCGCGGTTTCGCCGATGCCGAATCTGACGGCATCATCCAGGTTTCCGTGGGTGGCGCTGAATACTGGTCAGGTTCCACCATCAAGGACCGTATCGCCGGCTCGTTGGCAATGGCTGCTTACGCCCGTGAGGTCGCAAAGAACTACGACGTCACCATTGCTCTGCACACCGACCACTGCGCAAAGCAGAACCTGGATTCCTGGACCGAGCAGCTCATGCACATGGAGGCCGAGGAAGTTAAGGCTGGCCGTCTTCCCTGGTTCCAGTCCCACATGTGGGATGGCTCCGCCATTCCGTTGGATGAGAACCTTGAGATCGCAAAGCGCCTGCTGCAGCTGGCCGTTGACTCTCACACCGTCCTCGAGATCGAGGTCGGCGCTGTGGGTGGCGAAGAAGACGGTGTCGTTGGTGAAATCAACGAGAAGCTGTACACCTCGACCGCAGATGCCATCAAGACCGTTGAGGCCCTGGGCCTTGGCGAAAAGGGTCGTTACATCACCGCTCTGACCTTCGGTAACGTGCACGGTGCGTACAAGCCCGGTCACGTCAAGCTGCGTCCTGAGCTCCTGGGCACCATCCAGGAAGAGGTTGCTGCTCACTACGGTCTGGATCACCGTCCCTTCGACCTGGTCATGCACGGCGGCTCCGGCTCCACCGACGAAGAGATCGCACTGGCAGTTGCCAATGGCGTCATCAAGATGAACGTCGACACCGATACCCAGTACGCCTTCACCCGCCCGGTCGTCGACTGGATGATGACCAACTACGAAGGTGTCCTCAAGATTGACGGTGAGGTCGGCAACAAGAAGAAGTACGACCCCCGCGCATGGGGCAAGGAAGCGGAAGCCGGTATGGCTGCACGCGTCGTCGAAGCTGCTGAGCGCCTCGGCTCGGTCGGCACCAAGATGCGCTGATCGCTTCTGAACTACTTCAGTAGCACTGAAAGGTGAGGGTACCCAAATGGGTGCCCTCACCTTTTCTGTTGTGATGTGCCTATCGATCGGAAGGACAGGCTAAACTTGTAGCTAGTCGAAGGACGATTCTCAGGGTCTTCGGAAGGATGACAATGATGACTGATACGACATGGACCCGCGTTGAGGGAATGATGATTGCCTCCCAGCTTGAACCCGATCAAGTTGCGCACGTGCTCCGTGAAAGTTCCGTTTTGGCCCAATTGGAGTGGTTTGAGGCAACTCCTCAGCTTCTGGGCCTCAATATTGCGGTTGAGAACGGGCGAGTCGCGACCCTTGCTGAAGGTGGTCAGGATGCGCAAGTAGGAATTACGGTCAGCGAGCTTGCTTCTCAGTTAGCTTCGCACTTTAAGGCAGAGGTGCGTCTGGGCGGAGAACATGTCGACGCTCTTCCTCAGGGCGATAGCCCTCTGGCAGAATTTCTACCTGAAGAGGTCGAAGAGACAGAGTCGGGCGTCCGCGTCGTCGAAATTGGTCGTACCCCCGCATCTTCGGTTCCTCTCTTGGCCGCACTTGAGGGCGTCGATGTCGCAGATGTCGAGCTGAACAATGGGTATCGCGCACTTTTGGCAGAAATTCCCGAAGACAAGTCGGGATGGAACTTCGGTGATCTTCCGCTGGTTTCCCTGGCGATGACCGATGGTGATTTGCATCTGTACTTGGTGACCGATGATCATCTCGAGCATGTGCTGACCCATAACTGGGGAATGACAACGCGTATCGTGACCGGCTCCGCTTCCGCTGACTCCGTGGATCCTTCGGTCGTCGACTTGGTGGGAGATCGCCCTGCCCTGCGCGAAATCGCGGCACACGTCCCGGGTGCTGATGTCGAGGCATTGCTGGCCGCTCAGGACCTTAACGGAGTTCATGCAATTACTGCCGTCGTGAAGGCTCTTGCGCTGCCTCACGGCGTTGTAGAGTTCCTCCAGGGTTCGATTGAAGCCGGGGATGTTGAAGGCGCGGTTCTCCACAATGCGCGCGGTATCTCGAATGCCATCGGTCGTAGCGTTGACATCATGATGACCGGGAACAAGGAAGAAGATCCCAGCGCTATTCAGAAGGCCTACATGGCGGTTGTCTCTGACCGTCCGTGGATTCTTTCAGCTCTTGCTTCTATCGAAGCAGCGGCCGGTGCAGCGCTGCTGGTATCTGCAGTCAAGGCTGTGAAGCCGCGTTCGGGATGGAAGATCTTCTCGGGTGTTTTCGGCGGCGCTCTTCTGGTGGATGCCTTTGCTGAACTTGCTTTGGCGCGCGTGATGCGTGCGAAGTTTGGACGCCGCTAAGGTCATTTGAAACGATACAAGCGCTGGGCTGCATGGTCAGCCCAGCGCTTCTTTATCCTCTCCGCGGGTAGCATTCGCTTGTGCACCCCGAAAGAGCGTAAGGAGCTCTTTTGAATACAAAAAGCTGGCACCTACCAAGTGATAGGTGCCAGCGAATATGAAAGAGAGTGTTTCACTTACCCTTGTGGAAGGTTGCCAGTGCGCCGGCGCCAGCGGTGACAAGCAGTGCAGCAACTGCAACCGCACCATTGGCTTCGACATCACTCATCAAGCCGCCTCGGCGACCGTTCGCGTTGAAACCATAGCTGGAATCAGTCAGCTGTGAGTTGTCTTGGCTTTCTGCAGGAGCTTGGGTGGCAGCGGGAGTGGCCTCGCTACTTGAGTGTGTCGGAGCGGCGGGTGCAGCGTTATTGCGTTGGGGCGCAGCATTTGTGTTGTGCTGCTGGCGGGCAGCCGCCTGAGCCTGTCGAGCAGCAGCATTGCGACGCGCTGCTTCCTGTGCGCTCGGACGGTTCGGCGAACCGGGAGCGAAGACTTGCACTCGTCGAGCCGGGGCAGGCGCAGGGCGAGCCTCGTTTTGCCTAGGCCGAGGCTGAACGTTCGACTGGCTTTCGTGGATGTGCCGGGTCGGAGTTGCCGTCGGTAGAGGCTTTGCCGTCGCAGAACGCGTCTGATCATCACTTGAAGGCGTGGTAGCCGTAGGAGTGGGGGACGGAGTTACTGAGGGCGTTGCCGTCGGTGTGGGAGTTGCGCTTTCGCAGGCAATCTTCCCTGTTAGCTCAAGATCGGTCTGCTTTGATTTGTCAGCACCCAAGCGTTTCCAGCTGAAACGAGTAGTTGTTTCGCTGACGGTATCGGGGGTGCACTGAGCGATTGTTTGGCGAATTTGAGCGGTGATCGTGATCGTGGAGCCCTTTGGCATGTTGATCACGGAATGGAAGGGCGAGAACTCGGGCTTGTCCTGAGTGAGGGTGACCGATTCCGCATACCCATCGGCGCGCTCGAGGCAGGTTGCTCCGCCTTTAGCTGAGCACTGAAGGCTCCAAATGACCGTACTGCTACCGGCCACCTTACTGGAGAAAACTCCTTCAATCTCGAGGTCCTTCGCATCCTTGCCGACATTGGTCAGCTCGAATGTCAGGGTACGAATTTCCCCGTTTTGGACCAGGATCTCAGGGGTCGCAAGCGAAGAATCGATGGCGGGAATACCCTTTTCCTGTAACTCATCGAGAGTCTTAACATCCTGCTCATCGCCTTGCAATTGAGCAATTGAGGTGGCGTTGGCGGAAGGCGTTGCGTTGCTCTCAACCCACACAGCACCTTCGTGACCCTTTAGGTCATTCAAAGAAGGCGTATCGTCGCTGGATGCGGGCTTGGGTTCAAGTTGATCGAAGGTAACCGCCGGAGTCTGATTGGACAGTGTGGTCTCGGGTGCAAACTCGGCACCTTCAACAATTACCACTGCCTTTTCATAAGGTGTGCGGACAAATTTCTTCGCCAGTGGGGAATCGCTTTCAAGAACAAGGCGATCGGGAGTCGACTGAAGATCCTTGACGCTTAGAGTTGGATCTGCGCTGGGAGCTTCGGCCGTAGCATGTATATCTAGGTTGCCGCCGACATCGTCTAGGTGATCAAGAGGATCAGTGGAAACAGTCGTAACGGGCGCTGTGTCCGGATGTGCAGATGCGGAAGACCAAGGCAGAGCTAAAAGCGTAAAGGACCCGCCAATTGCAGCAGTTGTGAGAAGAATTAGGGTGCGTGAAAACTTGGAGCCCTGTCGATACGACAGTGCCCTTCGGGAGTTTCGCGATCCTAAGCGAATTCTCACATAGGCCCTTTCTTTGAACGCAATTCGTGTGATGGGAACACGTGTTGCTGGGGGGGGTCCTGCAATCTGTACTGCTAATAGTTTATAGGTTTTGTCAAGCTAATGGGATACAGAAGTGTATCTTATGAGCACTTTTCCCTGATATTCCCGCAGGAATGTCATGCAAGGTAACCATGACTTGAGCTGTGACAAAGCTGGTTGGCTCCTGAAAGCCAAATTAGTATTTAGAAATAATAAGGGAAGGAAGACCAGTCTGGCGAGCGGTGTTCGATGAAGGCATCGCGACCTTCCTGAGCCTCATCCGTCATGTACGCCATGCGCGTCGCTTCGCCGGCAAAAACCTGCTGGCCGGCCAAGCCGTCATCGGCCAAGTTGAAAGCAAATTTCAGCATGCGGATAGCCTGTGGAGACTTCGTTGCAATGATCCGAGCCCACTCCAACGCGGTTTCCTCCAGCTGAGCATGGGGAACGGCCTCGTTAATGACGCCCCAGCGCTCCGCAGTATCGGCGTCATAGCGCCTGGCAAGGAAGAAAATCTCACGTGCACGCTTATCACCCGCTTGACGCGCGAGCAGTGCAGAGCCGTAACCGGCATCAAAAGAGCCAACATTCGCATCGGTTTGCATAAATGCGGCATGTTCACGAGAAGCAATCGAGAGATCGCACACAACATTCAAGCTGTGGCCACCACCAGCCGCCCAACCGGGAACCGCCGCAATAACGACCTTCGGCATGGTGCGGATCAAGCGCTGGACCTCCAGAATATGAAGGCGTCCCGCGCGTGCGGGGTCAATTTGCTCGCGTCGCTGTTCCACTCCCGCCGAGGCCTCGCTGCCCTCAAGTTCGTAGTGGTAGCCATCTTTTCCGCGGATCCTCTGGTCGCCACCCGAACAGAAGGAATAGCCACCGTCGCGAGGGGACGGCCCGTTTCCCGTCAAAATAACCGCAGCGACATCGCTGGTCATTCGTGCGTGGTCCAGGCAACGATAGAGCTCATCAACGGTGTGTGGGCGGAAGGCATTGCGAATTTCTGGACGATCGAAAGCAATACGGACCACGGGCAAGTCGGCGCCCTTTTCAGCTCCGTCGACGGGGCCTCGGGAAATCCCGCGGTGGTAGGTCATATCGGTCAGCTCGAAACCCTCAACTTCACGCCAGCGCGAAGGGTCAAAGGTATCGGAAACGAAATTCAGTGCGCTCATAGCCCCAACAATAGCGGCCGATGACCACTTGATGCCTAGAGGGTTAGGATAGGGACGTTCATACAGCTGATGACTAAGCAAAGGAGCTCGTCAATGTCCTCCTCTCTGTCCGCGATTCCCGGACTTCTTCCACTTCCGGTCTTCATTGAAGAGGCCGATGCGCATCCGGAAGAAGCCACTTGGGCAGAAATTAGCCCCTCTGTTGTGCTGAAGACTCCCGAGGAATTTTCGGCGGCAATTGCACCCCTGGCAATCCCCGAGGAATGGCAGTTCGCAGAGGCCTACATTTTGACGATTTCCGCTGGAAGCGCGCAGGTGGCCGCTGCTACAGAATTGGGGCTGTCGCGAGGCCTGCGTCGCCTCAACACATTAGCCATCGCGAATCACGGCCGGGCCCCCATTGCAGTGAAGATCATCGACTTTCCCGCTTATAGGCACCGCGGCTTGCACATCGATGTTGCCCGCCATTTCTTCAGCGTTCCCACGATCCTTCGCGTCATGGATGCGATGAGCGAAGTGGGTTTGAACATCTTGCATCTGCATCTGAGTGATGATCAGGGATGGCGCATCGAAATCCCGCAATTCCCCGAACTCATTGAACGCTCATCCGATTGTGCAGTCGGTGGGGAAGAAGGCGGCTACTACACTCTTGATGACTATCAGACCCTGGTCGAGGGAGCGCGCTCGCGGATGATTGCGATCATCCCCGAAATTGATATCCCCGGACACGTCAATGCTGCTCTCCACGCGATTGAAGGACTCAATCCCGATGGTGTCTGTCCGCCCCTCTACGAAGGAACGGAAGTCGGCTTCTCGACTCTCTCAACCAAGGCGCCCGCGACCCAAGCCTTCCTCGAGGCCGTTGTCGAGACCCTTGCTCCCTTCTCTCCTGCGGGAATCCACATCGGTGGGGATGAGTCCTTCTCGACCGCAGAAGGTGACTATCCGATCATCGTTGGCAGCCAGATCGAACGCATCCATGCACTGGGCAAGCGCGCTGTGGCGTGGGAAGAAGCCGCGGATCTGCTGGGTGAAGGCGATCTTGTTCAGGTCTGGCACGATGACCTCGAGGGCGACTCTATCGCTCGTGCAGTCGCGCGCGGCGTTCGTGCAGTCATGTCTCCCGGCCCGAAAGCCTACTTCGATATGAAGGAATACCCGGAGCAGAAGCTTGGGATCACCTGGGCCGGAATCCTTCCTTTGAAGAAAGCCTGGGATTGGGATCCCGAGAGTATCTGTGAGGGCGTGGACCGCAAGGGAATTGAAGGCGTCGAGGCCTGCCTGTGGAGTGAAACCCTGCGCCGAGAGAAAGATGTCTGGGAGATGCTGCTTCCGCGCCTAGCGGGTCTTGCTGAGGTTGCCTGGGCGGGAGGCCCCCGAGGAAGCTGGGAAGACTTCCAAGAACGTTTGGCGGGCCTCGAAGGCCTGTGGCGAGGCCGTGGCTGGTACGTCAAATAAATAGAGCGCAGATGAAAAGCCCTCCCACGCGCAAGCGGGGGAGGGCTGCGTGCTACCGCATTGCATGAAACAAGATGGGCAGCGAATCCTTCGTTGAGTTTTAAGCCTGTGCGTAGAGGCGCATCAGACGTTCAACTTCTTCTTGAACCGCATGAGTTGCGGGGCCGACATACTTTCGCGGATCGACAATCTTCGGGTTTTCATCAAGAATCTGACGAACGCCCTGGGTGAAGACGACATTCAGGTGTGTCGATACGTTGATCTTGGTCATTCCGGCTTGAATTGCCGCGACCATGCCCTCGTCGGGAACGCCGGAAGAGCCGTGCAAAACCAGTGGGACAGGGACGAGTTCGTGGATTGCAGCAATCAGCTGATTGTCCAAAACCGCCTCGCGAGTTGCCATCGCGTGAGAAGAACCGACAGCAACAGCAAGCAGATCAACACCGGTATCTGCAACAAACTGGGCCGCATCTTCAGGATTGGTACGTGCTGAAGGGTCGTGGACACCGTTCTTTCCGCCAACTTCACCCAGTTCGGCCTCGACGCTGACACCGTGCTCATGAGCGAAAGCGGTGATCTCAGCGGTGGTCTCACGGTTCTGCGCATCTGGAAGCTTTGAACCGTCGTACATGATCGAGGTAAAACCGAGCTCAACAGCTTCACGGCACAAATCGGTGGATTCAGCGTGATCAAGGTGAACGGAAACGGGAACGGTGGAGGCCTCGGCAAGCTCGATAAGCGCGCGCCCCAGGGGACGCAGGCGACCACCGTGATACTTCACGGCATTTTGGGACAGCTGGAGAACCAAAGGTAAACCGGTGTTTTCGGCGGCATCGACAAATGCTTCAGCGTGATCAAGAAGGACCACGTTAAAAGCCGCAAGGCCAACCTTGCGGGCGGCGCAATCGCGTGCAAGTACAGCGGTATCAGCAAGCATAGCGACCTACTTTCTTAACAAATTAGGACAGGCGAACAGGAGAAATGCGGGAAAGAAGCTCCTCGCGAAGGGGAAGATCAATCTCCCCAGCGACGGGCATCGTCACCGCGGCGGCAGAGGTTGCGACGGCCTCGGCAATGGCAGTAGGAATCTGTGACTCAAGGTCGTCCCCAGCCTGAGCAAGCGAGCGAGCGAGGGATGCGACGCAGGCATCGCCGGCACCGGTGGGATTGCCCTGAAGGACAACTCCGGCCTCGGCGTGCCAATGGCTCTCGCGAGAGAAGAGGTCCATTCCCTCTTCGCCTCGCGATACGCACACCCAGCTCGGTCCCTGCTCGATAAGGGCACGCGCACCCTCTTCGATGGAGGACGCGCCCGTAGCCTCGAGGAGCTCCAAGTGATTGGGCTTGAGGACATCGGCCCACGCTGCGCACTCAACCAAGGATGGTCCTGAGGTATCCAGAATGATGCGGCAACCGATCTGACGGACACGGCGCAACACCGGCTCGAGAACCTCAAAAGTGCTACTTCCGGGAAGAGAACCCGAAACCACCAAGAGGTCATCGCCGCTCAGGCGGCTTGCCAAAAGATCACCCATCTGCTTCCAGGAATCAGGATCTAGAGCATGACCGGACTCGTTGTATACCGTGGCGGTGTTATCAATCATGGCGATTGAGCGTCGCGTTTGGAAGGGAACCTCAACCCACTCCGGTGTGACCAGAGAGGTCATTTCCTCCATGAGCGAGGCGATCACAGTGCCGGTTGCTCCCCCCAAGAAACCTGTTGCGTGGTTGGGGACTCCGAGCTGGTCCAAGACACGAGAGACATTCAGTCCCTTCCCTCCCGGACGCTGGGAATACTCCGTGATGCGGTGAACCTGACCGCGGGTTTGGTCAGGAGCCTGCCACGTAATATCCAGAGCCGGATTGGGAGTGAAGGTCCAGATCATGATTCAACCTCGATTCCATGGCTCTGGAATGCCAAAGCTGCCGCGCCCAAGGCCTGCGACGAGGAACCTAAAGCAGCGGAGAGCAGTGCCGGTGCGGGCATGACCGTGCACCCTGATTCCAAGCCTTTACGAAGGGGATCGTAAACAAGTGAGCCACCTTTGCACAGGCCACCTCCCAAAACGACGGGAAGTGAACCAACCTGGTGGCAAACCGTTGCAAGAATCCCGCCCAGTAGACTCATCGAGGTCTCGAGGATCTCGCGTGCCTTTCGAGCGTTTTCGCTGGATGAAAGGGCAAGTTCCTCAACTTCACGGGCCCCCGATCCTGCGGGGACGATTCCGGCCTCGATTGCCCGGCGCGCAATACCGCTGGCCGAGGCAACCTGCTCCACCGGAACAACCTCATAGGGGCGATCGGGGTGTGGAACGGGAATCTGTCCGATTTCACCAGCCCACGGCGGTGCCGGCGCGAGGCGCGAATTGATGACAACGCCCGAGGCGATCCCGGTCCCTACTGCCACATACAGGCAGGAGGGACGGCGAACGCCCCACAGGGCCTCGGCAAGAGCTCCCGAGCGCACATCGTGTCCTAGTGGGACGAAAGAACCCAGTGCCTCGGAAAGCTTTTCGCTTAAAGGAGCGTCTTTCCAGCCCAGATTGGCGGAGAAAATACCAATGCCATGTTCTTCGTCAATAATTCCAGGAACACATACGCCGACGGGCGCATCGACCGAGGCCTCGCGAAGAGTTCGGGCCAGACGCACGACCGCAGAAACGACATCATCAGCGCCGGTCTGGGGGGTGGCGACGGCCTCGGAAGAGGTAATCACAGTGCCGCGGGTGTCAGCGAGCACCCCCTTGATGGTGGTGCCGCCGACATCGATCCCGATGGCGAGCTTCTGGTCCGAATTGCTCACTTGAGGATCACCGAGCGGGTCAGATGGCGCGGGGTATCGGGGTTGAGACCGCGAGCTTCAGCGCGAGCAACGGCCAAACGCTGTGCAACAACGAGGTGAGCCATGGGGTCACCGTCGAAAGTCACCAATTCGGCGCCAGTTGCGGCAACCTGGTCGGCCATGCCCTCGGGAACCGGGCCGAAAACCCAGGTCAGGCGACCGGGCTGAGCGATAGAGATCGGGCCGTGGCGGTATTCCATTGCCGGGTAGACCTCAGTCCATGACTGAGATGCTTCACGCAGCTTCAGGCCTGCCTCGTTCGCCAGACCAATGGTCCATGCGGTGCCCAGGAAGGTGATCTGGTCGGCATCAACCCAACGCTGGGGGATTTCGAGCTCGAGGGCGCGCTGCGCGTCATCCGCGGCTGCAGCGATATCGTCACCCAGGCTATGACGGAAGTATGCAAGAGCGGTGGTTGCAAAACGAGTCTGGACAACGGATTCTTCATCGGCGAAGTCCAGAACAACCTCAACATCTGCGTAGGGGGTTGCGGGGCCATTACCCACAGCGGTGATCAAGACGTTGGGGACGCCTCGGTCCTTCAGACCGTGCAGGATGTCAATAATTTCAGTTGTCGTGCCCGAGCGGGACAGGCACACGACGCGGTCGTAGTGGCGATCCCAGGGGAATTCGGTGGCGGTGAAGGCATCAGAGAGACCCTTGCCCTGGCGCTCGCGGGCAACGGTGTATGCCTGCGCGATAAACCACGATGTTCCACACCCGATGACGGCAATTGCCTCACCATCTTTGGGAAGTGCATCAGTGGGAACGTCAAGAACTCGACGCCACAGCTCAGGTTGGCTGTTAATTTCTTCAGAAGTAAGGGACATCGGTGTCTCCATTGTTATCGGGAATGCATCACCACCTCGGTGTGCTTGTACTATCGTACCAAGAAGGAAATAACTTAGGACTAGCTGGATAAGTGCCCGAAGTTGTCTACCTCTTTGCAATGACGCTGAAATCAACACATCGGAGTGACAATGACTGACAAATCGACCAAGCCAGGTCGTCTTACCCTTCCCATTGAGCGTGGAATCGATGCCGAAGTGCGCGCTCTTGTTGAGCGCCTTGGTGCGGACGCAGTGCGAAACTCCGATGGAACAGAACTTCCCGAGTGGGTCGACCGAGCATTTGCCAAGGTGTACTCCACGTATTTCCCCGCGCGTGGTGATGAAGACTGGGCCGATCAGAGCGAAGGCGAGCGCATTCACCAATACCTTTCGTCAAACCCTCATACGGCGCCAGAAAGCGGGCCTTTGAGTATCAATGTCATGGAGGGATGGTTCCAAGCGCAATTCCGTCCTGATACTCAATGCGACACCTCCCGCTGGTGGCAGGTCATTGATCGGACCAGTGGGCAGGCTTTGGATCCCTCACAGTGGAGCGTTCAGGAGGTTGAGCCTTCACCCGTCGTTGATCCCGTACCGATCGTTGGAGAGTTGCCGCCTACTGCTTCGAGCGCGGTGGTGACGATTCACGAGCCCATTCCCTTCCACGTGTACACCGTGAACTTCTTTGCCGTACAGATGTGGGATTCCACCCAGATGTACAACTATTTGACGAATGACTGGGCGCTTGAGGAAGGTCGCGTGAAGGAGCGTCCCTTTGATGTGGCATTCCCGCGGACCTGGGAACACGTTAAGGACGCCTTGGCCGCATGGCTGAAAGCGAACCCTCAAGTGGACGTGGTGCGTTTCACGACGTTCTTCTACCACTTCACTTTGGCTTTTGATTCCCGAGGCCGCGAACGCTACGTCGATTGGTTTGGATACTCGGCCTCGGTATCGATTCCGGCGATGGAAGAGTTCGAAAAGGAATACGGCTACGCGCTCACTCCCGAGGACTTTGTGGATGGCGGCTGGTACAACTGCCCCTTCCGCACTCCCACTCCGGTCTTCAAAGACTGGATCGATTTCACCTCCAAGCGAGTTGCTCAAAAGGCGGGTGAGCTGGTTCGTGAGGTTCACGAGGAGGGCCGCGAGGCCATGATGTTCCTTGGTGATAACTGGATCGGCATGGAGCCCTATGGTCCCTACTTCCCTTCGATCAAGATGGATGCGGTTGTTGGATCTGTTGGTTCGGCAGCGACCTGCCGCATGATCTCCGATATTCCCGGTGTGCGCTACACCGAGGGACGCTTCCTTCCCTACTTCTTCCCCGATGTCTTCCGTGAGGGCGGTGATCCCCTGG
>ERZ773045.188-NODE-188-length-34361-cov-4.994666_pt1 | contig 34361 bp, 26 predicted proteins | sample MGYA00580635_ERZ773045 | MGnify/ENA primary metagenome ERZ773045 (study PRJEB29015, sample SAMEA2738115) | human oral metagenome | biome: human oral; feature: human-associated habitat; material: saliva | place: China | collected 2261 ...
TCGTTCGACTTGCATGTGTTAAGCACGCCGCCAGCGTTCATCCTGAGCCAGGATCAAACTCTTAATTTATATATAAAGACCGAAGTCCTTATACCTTGACTCAAAATTTCGCATGACGTTTTCTCATTCGAAATTATTGTTTTGAAATTGTACGGGATAGGTTCTTCTATCCTTCCATTTTTCATGGTTTGTACATTGTTTTGCAGGCTATCGCCTGCTTTGACAATATTTCTACACTATTTAGTTTTCAATGTCCACAGCGATTTACATCGCCCTGTTTTGCCGCTCCTTCTCTTGAAGCGAACATTGTACATTATAGAGCAACGTTAAACCCGTGTCAAGAGAAAAATTAACTTTTTGCATTTTTTTTCTCAACTTTTTTCGATAGGATTAATTAAACGATAGATTCTCTATAACGCTGTAAATATTCTACCACAAATTTTCGCATAGATAACAGGTATCCGCTAATATTCTTCCTCTTTTTTATAATTCTTCAATATGGGCAAAACGTTACGCGCCCGCTCTACCTCACGAAAATCTATTTCTTTTACTATGCAACCCTCTTCTTCACCGCAATTTCCAAGAGATATGCCAAGCGGATTTACTGCCATGCTATTTGCAAACGATACATATATAGCATTTTCATCTCTTGCAGGAGAGCACCCTGCAATGAATATTTGATTGTCGACAGCCCTTTGTTTGAGTGTATTCTCCCAGTGCAAAGGTCCCGTTCTCATATTAAAGCTTCCGGGAACCAATATGAGCTTCGCACCTCTATTTGTCATAGCTCTGAAAAGCTCAGGGAACCTTACGTCGAAGCAAAGACCGATTCCGATTTTTCCAAATTCCGTATCGACCACGGTGGCTGTAGTCCCGTTTTTTAGAAAAAGCGACTCCTTAAAGTGCATATCTTCAAAGTCAATATCGAAAAGATGGATTTTATCGTGCCTTGCTATTTCATCTCCGTCTTTTGAAAACACAAATGACGTATTGTATATATCTCCTTTTTCATCCTTAAACGGAATACTTCCGCCCACAAAGTAGACCCCAAGATCACGTGCCAATGTTTTCATAAACCTATAGCATCCGCCATCTCTTCCTTCAGCATAATTTTTTATATACCTGTTGGAATAAGGCGTGTTCCACATCTCAGGTATGCATATGACATCAGCACCCATATCCTTAGCTCTGAGAGCAGTTTTTCTAACAGATTCTATGGAGTCGTCTTTATTTTCATATACCTTAGTCTGGCATAAACCGAGTTTAAACATCCTTCTCTCCTCATCCGCTACACATCAGGCATCTTTTCGCCTTGAAGCGTCCTTATAAAATGTAGCGTAATTCTCGCCGTAAGACCCCATATTACTTCATCTTTGTAATTTAGAACGGGCACCTTCACATTTCCTGTACGCCAAGAATAGTCGGGATTCATCTTTACCTCTCTATACGGAAAATCTTTCGTCTTATCTATACGCACTCCCATATCGTAAATTTTCGGGGTAGCTCTTTCAAGGAAGGAAATCGGCACGCTGAATGTATGTTTCACCTCGTTTGGATTTAAGATGAGTTCTTTTGAAAAATCGCTTTCAGAGCCGGTATAACGCACGATATATGGATGCAATATGATGCCCGCATAGGTCACCAAATTGTCCATTTCGGTAATGAGCTCCGTATTTTCCTGCGAAATTCCCGTTTCTTCATAAAGCTCTCTAAAGGCACACTCTTCTGCAGTCTCGCCTTCATCCCTTTCGCCTCCCGGCAAACACGTTTCACCGGGCTGCCTGTCCATATGTTCTGAACGAACCTCATAAAGTATGCAAGGCTCTCCGTTTGCATAATGTAGCAAAATCACTACAGAAAATTCATTGTATTTACCTATCCATGAAATATTACGTTTTGAATAAATCCGTGCTATTTTATCCGATAACGATTGAATATCCACAAGAACCCCTCTCAATATCTTTGGCCGCACCGGAAATTAAGATATAATCTTGCAGCCGTTATAGTCCATGCCTATAAGTTCTTCCTTAGATGCACTCACGCTGACTATGAATTCCGTTTGGTATTCAGCAGAAATATCCTTAAGTCTATCGATAAATTCAGGCATGTTACCTAAGGTAATGTCCGCATGTCTTAAAACTCCGTCTATAAATACCGTGTCCACATCTCTATCCATGCCCAAAACGCCATAGAGGAAGCCTATGTATTCATCTGAATTAGTTATATGAACGAAATCCTCCATGCATATTACCCTTATTCGGTACTTAAGGTCGTACGTGAGCCTATGGTTCTTGTTTATGTATATTACGTTGCCTTGACTTTTTTCGACCTTTTCATTTGCAAGCTCTATCATCCTCTTGGTCTTTCCACTGCCTTTGTGACCCATTATCATCTTAACCATAACACCCTCCTTAATTACCTCAGACTAATACAATGTTATTATACCCTCTAGGCGTAACTATAACAAGCAGTAAGCAGTTATTCTAAATTTTCGAATAACTGATTTTTCATCAAATCCACTACAATTAATTTTTTAAGATGATAATTTATAGTATTGCCTCCTACATTATAAGGAACTTCTATCATTTTTTTATATTGTTGCATATATGACATCTCCTCTTAAAAAACATAAAAATAATCTTTTCCATCTTTGACATTCGATGATTTTTTTTGCAAAATATATGTAATAAATTCTTTTGCTAAAAAAAACAATTCCGAGCCAACGACATATATCATCAAATACCTATTACAAAAAGCTTATTTATAAATAACTTCATGCCTTATGTATTTGCATTTTAAATAAGCTGAATTGTATACCAAAAGAGGATAAAATTTATTAATGGAGAAGATTATGAGTAATAAGGGAAATGATAATAAAAAAGAACTTCAGATTAGCTCCTCCGCTGCAGAATATTTAACTTTTATTGCAGCAAAAGGAAACGATGAAGAAGCTATTGAAATGAGATATGAAAATGAAAATATTTGGCTTACCCAAAAAATGATGGCTACCCTTTATAATGTAAGTACTTCTGCTATTAATCAGCATCTTAAAACAATTTATGCTGACTCAGAACTGCAAGAAGAAGCAACTATTAAGAATTTCTTAACAGTTCAGAAAGAGGGTAATAGAAGTGTTTCAAGAGAAACTAAGCATTATAATTTGCAGGCCATTATCGCAGTAGGTTTTAAAGTAAATAATGAAAGAGCTGTGCAATTTAGAAAATGGGCAAACCAAATTGTAAAGGATTATACAATTAAGGGTTGGGTAATCGATGATGAAAGATTAAAAAACTCCGGAACAATGCTTACCAAAGATTACTTTGATAAATTATTAGTAAAAATTCGTGAGATAAGACTATCTGAAAGAAGGTTTTATCAAAAAATCACAGATATTTATACCACATCTTTAGACTATGATCCCTCAGCTACAGCTACAAAAAGATTTTTTGCGGCAGTACAAAATAAATTGCATTATGCAATCCATGGTAAAACTGCAGCTGAATTAATTATGAATAGAGCAAACCATAAAAGTAAAAATATGGGACTTACAACTTGGGAAGGCTCTCCTGATTCTAAAATCCATAAATATGATGTAAGAGTTGCCAAAAATTATTTAAACGAAAAAGAATTAAACCAAATGCAAAGAATAGTATCTGCATACCTAGACATGGCAGAACTTCAAGCAGAAAGAAATATTCCAATGACTATGGAAGATTGGGAGAAAAGACTCAACGGATTTCTTGAACTATGGGATTCAGAAATATTACAAGATGCAGGAAAAGTAACCGCAGCACTTGCTAAAAAACACGCTGAAAGCGAATTTGAAAAATATAGAATAATTCAGGATAAACTATATAAAAGCGATTTTGATAAATTCTTAGAACTTGAAGATAAAACTGATAATATAGAAAAATAATTTAATACAGGCTTAACGCTTATAGCTTTACTGTAGCCAGCTCAGGCTTTTTTCTTACCTACGACCTGCAATTTCCCTTTATTAAATCTTCATTCGACATAAAATATCTACATTATTTGCACATATGTTTTAAATATTTTTTTAGTTAAACGGTTTTTTACAGGGATGTATCTTTGACATTCGATGATTTTTTTTGCAAAATATATGTGATAAATTCTTTTGCTAAAAAGGAGAAACAAAATGAATACCAATAAAGCAATCAATGCTAAACGATTACTTTCGCTCATCACCGCCCTTTTTCTATGCACGAGCCTCATATTTTTAACAGGTTGCAAAAAGAAAGAGAAATCTGAGGGAAGCGATGAAAAGTCATATTATGCAACGCTAAATAAAACAATAATGCCGGCTGACAAAATCAAAGACCTGCCGGCGCTTTTCAGAGCAATAAAAAAAGAAGCCAAGGAACATAAGCTCAGCCTTGAAAGCTATAAACTAACCGGTCTTAAGAAATCAACATTAAAAAAGAAGAAAATTCGTCTTAAAAAAAACCTCGAGAGAAAGTGGAAGGAATCTTACGAGTACAGCAATGAAAAACTCTCAGACAAACAGAAAAAAGAAATTCTCGATAAAATGACGGGCGAAATGCTACTTAAAAGCACGAACGGATACATAGTTCTCGCAAAAAGATCAAAATCGAATGCTAAGCCCAAAAAAAATATCGCTGCAAAGCTCCTAGTTGGAATAAATACATTCGAAAGAGAAGAATTCGAAAAGTCCTTGGAAGATGCCAGGGCCGCTCTGGCATCAGTGGTACAATCAAGCCCTGAAAAAAACGTTTCTCTTGTAATCTACTCTAAAGACATTCCTAAATCACGGCTCAAAGCTATAATTAAAAAGAATGCAAACAAAGCAAAGCTCATAAACTTTTTCCACGGCTCAAAACCTTCTGTAAACATCGAAACGCCTTACAGAAAAACCTTAAAAATATACCAGAACATTTCGTATTCAAAAAACAGGCACAAGTCCGCTTTCAAGATAACCGTTAGCGATTTAAGGCAAAATTCCAAATTCACATCTTCTAAATACTTTATAAACCCGATAAAGAAAATTTCAGACATTTCAGCAGACCTCGGGAACAGAAATATAAGCCATTCTCTTACGGACTTTTACGGAAAACTTTCAGAAGACAGAAGGCGCGAAACAATATCCGCCGTATTTACAATAGATAAAACACACGAATCCGACCTTCTCAGCAAGTTTAGAGGATTCAAATCACAGCTCTCAAGCCTTGCGAAGGTAAATAGCAGCGACTTTGATTTCGAAGTAACAAAGGTGAGCCCACCTAAGAAAGTCTATTCGAAAAAAACATATGAAAGCCTCACGACGATGCTATACACCTCCCCATATGGATTTAGGATGGATGATGATGAAAAAAAGATCACAGGAGCAATACAGATAGCAAAGATAGATTCTTCAAAGAAGACACAGCGTTTAACCATAAACATCGCATCATTCAATAAGGAATCCCTAAATCAGTTATCACAAAACATCAAGGCTTGCGCACTATTTTCTAAAATGAAACTAAAGGAAATACAGGCGACGCAAGATAAAAAGCTAAACGAAGACAGCAAATTTCTAAACGGCATAAAACACACAGTCAAAGGCATAAAAGGCGTATGTCCCATCGTTCAAAACTTAGATCCTAAGGAACTTACAATTTTAGGACAGATATCCAAAAATAGCGAGGCGATAAACTTCATAATGCCTGCTGAGGAAAATTATTCCAAGACCACAACCCTTCAAAAATTACTGAAGCTCGCCTGCGAATCATAGGTGAAATTCATAGGAATTTTCTTGTAAATTATATTATAATCTAGATATGTATACTTTTGTTTAAGGAGGCAACTATGAAACACCTCAAGGGAAACTTATTGTTATTTGTAACTTCATTAATTTGGGGTACGGCATTTGTAGCGCAAAGTGCAAGCATGAAGCATATCGGACCATTTACCTTTAACTTCATAAGATGCTCTATTTCCATCCTCTGCATAACGCCTGTAATGCTGATGTCATTTAAAAAATACAAATTGACAAATTCAAATGCCGCGCCTTCAGATCACACCGGCCTCTACAAAAGAATCTCAGACAGGTGCGACAACCTATATGACAAGGAAAAATCAATAAAATTCAAACACGTGATAGTGGGCATAATATGTGGCACGGCTCTCTTCATAGCTATGTCCCTTCAACAAAAAGGCATGGTATATACTTCCGTAACAAATGCGGGCTTTATAACTGCGATGTACATCGTTATGGTGCCTATATTGAACATAATATTCAAACGTTACCCAAGACCGATTACAGTACTATGTGTCATAGCTGCAGTGTTTGGGCTGTATCTATTGACGGTACCTGAAAATGGAGGATTCAGCGCAGTAAATAAAGGTGATGTATATATGATCATTTCTGCACTTGGATTTTCAGTACAGATAATTGCTGTGGAGCATTTAGCAAAAAAGCTTGACGGCGTTACCATATCATGGGTGCAATTCATAATGTGTGCATTGCTCGCATTGCCATCTATATTCATATTCAATGAAAATGTGAATCTGGATTCCATATTGGCGGCTAAGGTATCCATCTTATATGCGGGCGCTCTATCAGGCGGTCTTGCCTACACACTGCAAATTGTAGGCCAAAAGGATACGGAACCCACCATCGCATCCCTTATAATGAGCCTCGAATCTGTATTTGCCGTGATTGCAGGCATAATAATTTTGCACGAAAGCCCGACCACCAGAACTTTGCTGGGCTGTGCAATAATGTTTGCTGCAATAGTAATATCACAAATACCTTCAAAGAAAAAGAATGATAAATTAACGGTATAACGGAGATACATATGAGTATATTAGACCTTCAAAGCGGTAGCGATGTTAGAGGAACAGCTACAGGCAAAGATGTAAAATTTACAGAAGAAGCGGCGTATAAAATAGGTGCAGGCTTTACTTCGTGGCTTAAGAAAAGAGGCATATCCAATATTAAAATTGCCCTCGGCCATGATCCCCGCCCTACAGCGCAAAGCCTTACGGGTGCATTCACGAAAGGTGCTGAAAACGGCGGAGCAACAGTCCTTAACTTTGGGCTGTCCACTACCCCTGCAATATTCATGGCAACTAAATTTTGCGATATAAATGCCGATGCAGGTGTAATGTTTACGGCAAGTCACCTAGGTAAAGAATGGAACGGAATAAAGTTTTTTACAAAAGAAGGCGGGCTTTCAAAAGATGACGTAAAGGAACTATTAACTTTGGCGGATAATGTTCACGTCAAGGACATTACTTCAGATAACGAAATAAATGAATCCGATCTACTTATGAGCCTTTATGCAAAGCATCTACGCAATATAATTTCTGATAACTTCAACAAAACAACGCCGCTTGAGGGACTTAAAATCATGGTAGACAGCGGTAATGGAAGCGGGGGCTTCTTTGCAACTGAGGTTCTTAAAAACTTAGGCGCAGATATTACGGGAAGCCAATTTCTGGATCCCGATCCTGAATTCCCGAACCACCCTGCCAATCCCGAAAACGAGGATGCGATCAAATCCGCTACATCAGCCTGCCTTAAAAGTTCACCGGACATAGGCATAATATTTGATACGGATGTCGATAGATGCGCCGCTATCGCCGGAGACGGTACACTTCTCGGAGGAGAAAAGCTAATTGCCCTGCTTGCAAAAACTATAACTTCTACGAATCCAAACGAAACCATCGTAACGGACAGCGTAGTAAGCGGTAAGCTCTCGGAATTTATAGAATCTCTAGGACTTAGGCACCTGAGATATAAACGAGGTTATAGAAACGTCATAGATAAATCCAAACAGTTAAATGAAAGCGGATCCGCCTCTCCACTAGCGATAGAAACATCGGGTCACTGTGCATTTAAAAACAACTACTTTCTCGACGATGGAGCGTATCTTGCCGCAATGCTGATAGTTTTAGCCGCCAAACAGAAGGAAGAGAACTCCAATATAAAAGCATTGATTGCGAATTACCCCGAACCTAAGGATAAAAGAAACTATAGACTCAAAATAACAGTCCGTGACTACGTAGAAGCCGGTACTAAAATACAAGAGACATGTAAAAATATTCTAAAGACTACCGACAAATATAAGATAATAACCCCTACCTACGAAGGCACCCGAATAGAATTCCCAAATGGCTGGATGCTAATAAGAATGTCCCTTCATGAGCCGCTCCTTGTGATAAATGCGGAATCATATGAAGAATCAGGCTGTGATGAACTTATAGGATTAATAACTCCTTGCCTTGAAAAGGGAGGAGCGGATACATCAGCTCTCTAGATATTCTACGGTGCGTTTTATTCCCTGAGCTAAAGTATTTTTAGGACTCCACCCGAGTCCTTTTAACTTTCTGCTGTTTAAAATTCCTCGCTTGAATGGTGCGGTACCTGCAAGAGCCTGATCTTCAGGTATCGAAAATACCAACTTTATATTCCTGTCGCTGTTTACCTCCACCATTTTTTCGGCAAGCTCTCTTATGCTCACCACGGAATCCTCACTGCTGATATTATATGCGACTTCATCCGGCGGAGAATTTAAAAGTATGTAAAACACAGCTGACACGGCGTCGGCGATATAGGTATACGTCCTGATGGCAGTTCCTTCACTCTTTAAAACTATATCCCTGTTATTCACTACATCCCTAAAAAAATCCGCCTGCACTCTTCCATCATCTATGCTCATGCCGGGACCGAATGTATGAGCTAGCCTAGCTATCTTAGTATCCAAGCCATATTGTTGCTTAAAGGATACACACATGGTCTCGGCCGCTTTTTTCCCTTCAGGGTATGATGATCTCGGTTGTAACGGATCTACAAGCCCGTATACGTCTTCTGTAAATTCAGTTTGTTTTTCGTATGGCTCTCCATATATTTCACGACTTGAAATAAAGAGATAACCTGAGGAATTTGATTTTTCGGCAAGTTTCAATGTATTCCAAGCTCCCAAAGCATTTGCCCCTATTGTTCCTACCGGGTCATCCTTCATTATGAGAGGACTCGCAGGGCTTGCCGTATGAAGGATGTAGTCAAATTTAACATCCGTATCTATTGGATCTACCACACTCTGCCGTATTACCTCTATCTCATTTCTTATCTCTTCACTTAACTTATTAGGGTTTCGCATGAGTCCGTATAATTTCATGTTGTACCCCTTGGTTTTATTCAAAACAACAAGTGTAGACATTATATAGCTACCTAGCATTCCGCTTGCCCCTGTAAGAAGTATAGTCTTTCCTTTGAGCCTGTCCCAATTTATATCTTCTGCTATTATTCTTTCGATATCTTCACTTATTATCCTGTTCATATGTTTCTCCTACTTTTTTAGCTTCGGCGTAACTTCTCTGGCTCCAAATCCAAAAACATGTTCCGTTTGCTTGTATTCGAGCATCGCTCTAAAAATATATAAATCTTCCGGCGTTGTAACCTTTATATTGCCTCTCGGACCCGCTACAATATATAATTCCATGCCATGTTTCTTCATAAGGGATGCGGTATCCACCACTCCCGCATAGGGATCTGCCTTTTTTTGCTCTGAAATATGGGCATCGTACACATCTGAAAGTATAAAGCTCTGCGGAGCCTGCGCAGTATATAGCACATTTCTATCAGGCATATCTTCGATAATTGCACCGCTCCTACTCACAACAGGTGTCTCAAACATGGATGTGCATGTAACGGCATTTCCCTTATCGCCCACACTTTCTATGTTTGCAGTTATCAATTCTGCAGGTATGCACGGCCTTACACCGTCGTGGAGTAACACAACGGAATCCTTGGGATTTTCTTCATAAGCTAGCTTAAGAGCATTGAAAATCGATTCCTGCCCCGTAGCTCCTCCTTCTACAACCGCTACTATCTTATCCAAAAGATATCTCTTTACAAGCCTCTTAAGCTTTGTTATATATTCAACCTTACATGAAACGTAAATTTTATCTATCTCGGGATGCTCGTCAAAAATCTCAAGTGTATGTATGATTATAGGTTTGCCGTTTACCTCTAAGAATTGCTTTGCAAGTCCTGCGCCCATTCGAGCACCGCTACCGCCTGCAAATATCACAGCGATGTTGTTTCGCATTGGTTATCTCCTTTTAAATGAAATTTTGGTAATGAGTTTCTTATACTTTGAAATTTTTCTCATATTCCTTACTTCTTTCTTGCACCTTCCCTGATATAGATTGTTAAATCTGAATAGACAATATCCTCCGAGTCCGTGCCTTCTTATGCTTTTAATCTGTCCTGATATGTTGCTCCCTCTCATAGCCCATCCCTTATCGCCGAGACCATGTTCCCCTGATCTATAAAGCGCAAGGCCGATAACCATGGGTATCTTCTTTTTATTTTTTCTCATGAACTGTCCGAGCCTTGAAGAAAACATCTTGACTCTGCCGGATGCACCCCAGTTATCCGTCCAATATATCTGAGGCATTATCATATCCACATAGCCGTCATTAGAAAGCCATGTGGTAAGATCCACCCCCGAATTCATGCAATTATCTACATTGCCTGCCGGGCTCACCGAAAACAGCGCCTTCCCCTGCGTAGTTTTATTTACTCTACGTATCAATTTATTTACGTATCTTCGCTTATTTATGCTGCTCGGGCTATAATCCTTTTTAGCCGTGACAGGATTTACGCTATATTGTTTTTTGCTGTTTAGCCTGTAGTAACCTTTTTTAGCATGATAGAAGTAATCATCAAAATGTATTCCGTCTACCTTGTAGGTCAGAATTTCATTTACAGCCTTTATGATTCTGTTTGTAGAATATTCACTCTTTGGTGATAGAAAATAATCATAGCCCACCCTATAAGGATTCAGCCACGCATGAAGCTGCACACCGTGTTTGTGTGCAGCTTCTACAACCAGCTTTAACGGATCGTATGAAAATGATGAAGTTGCGGGTTTTACATAGGATGCATTCGTCTTTAAATATCTCATGGCCCTGAATACCTTGCTCTTATACGCCGCATCATCGAACGCCCTAACGTGAAAGAATATAGTGTTTATCCCGTTTTTCTTGGCATCCTTTACCATGATTTCAGCATTTTTCTTGAACGTCTTTTCACGTACGTTCGTAAGCCCAAGGTTTTGAAAATCCAGGAAGCTCACCCAAACGGCCTTCATCTCCGTATTAAACTTAACAACCTTCACCGTTCTTTGCGGCGCCTTCTTTTGCTCTATTACTTCAGCTTCACCGTTCACTGCAAGTATCGTACATACCAGGCATACACTCAAGACTATAGATAATATTTTTCTTTTGATCAAACTTCCTCCACAAACCCTTACGCAATACTTTAATAATTTATTCTATACTTCTACCTGCCATTTTAGCATAATCTTCATACTTTTTCTTAGCTTCTCTTTCCGTCTGTTCGAATAAACCTTCTGCAACATCAGGGAAGGCCTTCTTCAATGATTCGTACCTCACCTGTCCCATCAAAAATTCTCTAAAGCTCTCCTTTGGCTGTTTTGAATCAAGTACAAACGGATTTTTTCCCTGCTCCTCAAGAAGCGGGTTGTATCTGAACAGATGCCAATAACCGCAGTCTACAGCTTCCTTTATATTCGTCTGTGACGTTGCCATTCCCGTCTTGATGCCGTGACTTATACAAGGTGCATAGCAAATTATTATGGACGGGCCGTCGTAGGCCTCGGCTTCTTTAATGGCCTTCATAAATTGATTCTTATCAGCTCCCATTCCAACCTGCGCAACGTATACGTAGCCATATGCCATAGCTATCTTTGCAAGATCCTTCTTCTTAATCCTTTTGCCGGCAGAAGCAAACTTCGCAACCGCAGCTGTAGGAGTAGCCTTAGATGCTTGACCTCCGGTGTTTGAATATACTTCCGTATCGAAGACGAGTACGTTAATATTCTCCCCGCTTGCAAGTACATGATCGAGTCCTCCGTAGCCTATATCGTATGCCCAGCCGTCTCCTCCAACGGACCATACGGATTTTTTGACAAACTGATCTTCAAGATCTATGAGCACGTCTATCAACTCTTTTTCTCTGCCACCACTCACTTTTTCAGCCTTAAGCGCCTTTGCAAGATCATCGCTCACCTTCCTTGTGACATCGCTATTTTCCATATTTTCTATCCATGCAGATATGGCATCTTTAAGCTCTTTTGAAATGTTTAATGAAGCGAGTTCTGAAAGCAGTTCCTTTACCCTTGCACGTATCTGCTTGATTCCTGTGGCTATTCCAAGCCCATATTCCGCATTGTCTTCAAACAGGGAGTTTGCCCAAGCCGGGCCTTTACCGTTTCTGTCCTTACAGTACGGCATAGATGGAGCAGAAGCACCCCAAATCGATGAACATCCCGTAGCATTTGCTATCACCATTCTATCCCCAAACAGCTGGGTGACAACCTTTATATAAGGCGTTTCGCCGCAACCTGCACAGGCTCCTGAAAATTCCAAATACGGTTTTGCAAATTGGCTACCCTTTACGGATGTTTTTTCCATTATATTATCCTTTTCGGGTATCTCCATTGCGTATTCCCAATTTTCTTTTTCATCCATATTATCCGCAAGTGGCGTCATAACAAGTGATTTTTCCTTCGTAGGACATACATTTGCACACGAACCGCAACCCAAACAATCGAGTGGAGATACTTGCATCCTAAATTCAAGCCCCTCAAATCCCTTGCCTTTTGCCGCTTCTGTTTTAAACTGTGAAGGCGCCTTAGCTTTTTCATCCGCATCCACAAGCACCGGTCTTATACAAGCGTGAGGACATACAAACGCACATTGATTACACTGTATGCACGTCTCGCTTCTCCATGTAGGAACATTTACAGCAACTCCTCTTTTTTCGTATTGAGTAGTACCTGTAGGGAATTCTCCATCCGCTCTATCTTTAAACAGACTCACCGGAAGGGAATCGCCTTCCTGCTTATTCATAGGTTCCAATATCTTCGTAATGAATTCCGGTTTGCCTGAAACATCATTTATTTTGTCATCATCTTTCGCATCTATCCACTCAGCCGGAACTTCATGCTCGCTCAAAGCATTAATGCCCATATCTACAGCCTTGCAGTTCATATCTACTATATTTTGACCCTTACGCCCGTAAGTCGCATCGATACCTTCCTTTAGGTATTTCACAGCATCATCCAGATTCAACACCTTAGAAAGCTTGAAGAATGCCGCCTGCATCACCATATTTATCCTATGCCCAAGCCCTATCTCTTCCGCTATTTTAACAGCATTTATGGTGTATAGCTTTGCCTTCTTTTGAGCCAATTCACGTTTTACTGCTCCCGGAATATTAGCTTCTATTTCAGGACCTTCCCAAGTTGTATTTAAAAGGAAGGTTCCTCCTTCTTTTAAGTTCTTCAGCATATCGTACTGCGTTAAATACGCTTGGTTGTGACAGGCTACAAAGTCTGCGTTGTTTATAAGGTAGGTAGACTTGATACGTTCTTTACCGAATCTTAGATGCGAAATCGTAACACCGCCTGATTTTTTAGAATCATAGGCGAAATATCCTTGAGCATACATATCCGTATTATCACCTATGATTTTTATAGCAGTCTTGTTTGCGCCTACCGTACCGTCAGATCCGAGCCCCCAGAACATACATCTTATCGTGCCTTCCGGCTCTCCCGTTACACTTGCATCATATTCCAGTGATTTGTTTGTAACATCATCGTTTATACCGATTGTGAAGTCGTCCTTAGGCTCTGTGCTTTCCAAATTCTTATATACAGCTTCTATCATTCCCGGCGTCACATCCTTAGATCCGAGACCGTATCTACCGCCTATAACCTGAGGTGCATTCTCAGAGCCGTAGAGCACCGCCTTTATCTCTTCGTATAGAGGTTCGCCAAACGCTCCGGGTTCCTTCGTTCTATCTAAAACAGCGATCTTTTTCACTGTATCCGGCAACGCCCCTAGGAAAAGCTCTTTTACAAACGGTCTATATAGCCTTACCTTAATCAAGCCTACTTTTTTGCCCGCCTTTACGAGCCTCTCGATGGTCTCTTCTATAGCTTCACATACAGATCCCATAGCCACTACAACATACTCTGCATCCTTCGCTCCTACGTAGTCAAAAGGATTATACTTTCTGCCCGTAAGCTTTTCAATTTCCTTCATGTATTCTATGATTATTTCAGGAACCGCCTCATAATAGCGGTTTGCAGCTTCTCTGGCCTGGAAGTATATGTCAGGGTTCTGTGCAGAACCTCTCACTACCGGATGCTCAGGGTTAAGCGCCCTATGCCTGAATTCCTTAACGGCATCCATGTCTACGAGCTTCTTCAGTTCGTCATAGTCCAGAGTCTCTATCTTCTGTATTTCATGCGAAGTTCTAAATCCGTCGAAAAAATGAAGAAACGGAACTCTGCCTTTAATCGCTGCCAAATGCGCAACTGCAGCAAGATCCATAACTTCCTGCACGGAAGCTGAAGCCAACATTGCAAATCCCGTTTGCCTCGTGCTCATAACATCCGCCTGATCGCCGAATATCGAAAGTGCATGCGATGCAAGCGCCCTCGCCGTAACATGCATAACTCCCGGCAACAGCTCACCTGAGATCTTATACATATTCGGTATCATCAAAAGTAATCCCTGTGAAGCGGTATAGGTGGAGGTAAGTGCTCCCGATGCAAGTGATCCGTGAAGCGCTCCGGACGCTCCTCCTTCCGATTGCATTTCCACTACCTTTACCGGTTGGCCAAAAATATTTTTTCTTCCCCTCGCTGACCAATCATCTACGAGCTCCGCCATAGGTGACGAAGGGGTAATCGGATAAATAGCTGCTACCTCCGTGAATGCATATGACGTGTATGCCGCAGCTGTGTTACCGTCCATCGTTTTCATGTTAGACATAACAACCTCCTTATTCCATAAAGACCTTCCCACTCCTAAAATTTAAGCCTTCATTTCTTTGTTTAAACCGCACCATATCGACAGGTACAAATTAAACTTCACTCCAATTACATTCTACCCCATGCGCAGTACTTTATCAACTGAAAGTATCAACTTACATCACAGTATCCTGCATAATTATTTCGCCTCAAAAGTCGATTAACCCATTTAGTATACAGGCAAATTATAATAGCAAAAAAGTACTAATTAAAAACTCACAAAAAAAACTTTTTCCACCCATATGTAACCGAGTTGTATTTGTAAAATTTAGCACATTTCTCAGCTCAACATTTCACTTTTGCATAAAGCCAATCTATTAACAAAATTACTCTCATATGAAGCATTATGCTAATGAACTATAAAAATTCTGCCGAGAATCAAAAGTGTTATATGTATAGATTTAAATAATAGAATTATGATAGAAATTCATTTAGGATAGAATCGCTCGGGACTGTTTCCTTAGGTGTTGTTAGAATTTCACTGAGAATCTTTTTAACCTTGGCTGCAAGAGTCTCATCCTCTTCATCATTAAAGGAGTCGTATTTAAATTCGCTTGCAATGCTCTTAAGAACGGAAAGTTCATAAATGAGCCCCGTATTTATCACATCATCCGCTGTATCTGCATACTTATAGAGTATATCCTGCTCCGCCTTTCTTATAACATCCCAGTACTTTATCGTTTTTTGAGGTGAATATCCTCTGTGCAACTTATCCCTTATCATACGCCTTATGAGTCTAAAATCATGCGCAAATACATCACCGTCAGAAAATTTCAACCTTATGAGCGGACTTACATATATCCTGTGTTTTATATCATCTCGAATGCTTGATGTAAGCAACGGAGAAAGTGCGTGTATTCCCTCAATGATAACGATACTGTCCTTTTCCATTGAAATCTCGGGTACATTAAATTCTTTCTTTCCTGTAATGAAATTAAAGGTCGGCAGTTTCACTATTTCTCCCGCAAGCAATGCTTTAAGGGTCGATTGAAAAAGCTCAATATCCACAGCGTTTATCGATTCAGTATCCCTTTTACCGTCTTTATCTACAGGCATGTCATCCCTATCTATGAAAAAATCATCTGTACTTATGGAAAACGACGGCCTTTGAAGATCTGTTATCTCAGCTGCCAACCTGTTTGCAAATGTAGTCTTTCCTGATGACGTAGGTCCTGTTACGAGCACAACCCTGCTGCCTGATTCTATGATCTTTCTTGCAAGGCTACGCCTTTCATCCCTTTGAAGCGCCTCGGTTCTGTTCACAAGCTCATTGAATTCTCCCAAACCTATAAGTGCATTTATGTCCTGAACCGATTCTATTCCAAGATCCGTAATATCGATAACTCCATTTTCAATTTCACATCTGCTAAACTGCATCGCCAATTCTCCCATGTCTACCCTAACTTTGTCTATATCCCTTTAGTAAATTCTTAAATAAAACGGAAGTTGTAACCAGCCCTACTCCTGAAGGTACAGGCGTAACATAAGCTACCTCATCCTTAAACGCTTCTGATTCCATATCGCCTGTAATCTTACCGTCTTTGAAATTTATTCCTACATCTATAAAAAGTCGATCATCCTCATCTATACTTTTAAATTCCTTCCTACGTTCAAAGCTCCCCTCTACCATTTCCTTCGTAACAAAATATGGTATACCGACAGCGGATACGATGATATCGGCATCCGCCATAGATGAAATGATATTATCGTATCCCGTCTTTGAGTGACACACCGTTACGGTGGCATCATCCTTCATGAACAACATGGAAAGAGGTCTTCCTACCACCAAACTTCTTCCGAGAATGCATACTTTAAGCGCCTTAAAATTTTCCCTGCCCAATACCTTTTTTGCAATTTCAATACATGCCAAGGCGGTAGCGGGCGCAAGCGCATCTTTTCCGAAAGAAAACACGCCGCTCATGCTCTTTTCAGTCTGTCCATCTATATCCTTATTGCAGGCTATGGCTTCTTTAACCCTTGATATGTCTATACTCTCATCCAGGGGCTGCATAGGTATGATGCCCGCTATGTCCTTATCCTCTGAAAGTTTTGCAACTGTTTTAAAGGCCTTTTCAGTATCTACGCCTTCCTCAAGCACCACGCTCCTTACGGGTATGTTGAGTTTCTCAGCCTTTTTTATTATCGCATTTTCATAAACGGTACCTGCTGAATTTTTCGCTGACTTAACTATCGCTATTTCCTTGTTAAAACCCAAATGCGCTGCATCATTTTTTATTTCGCCTAAAAGTTCTTCAGAAATTTGTTTGCAATCTACGTACATCTAATCTCTCCTCCGTTAAAAAAGCCCCATGATCTTACCCTTTTCATCTATGTCCATGCCTTCCGCTGCTGGCTTTTTAGGAAGGCCCGGCATGGTCATGATATTTCCTGCATAGGCAACGATGAATCCCGCACCTGCGCAAAGCTTAAAGTCGTTTATGGTAATTTCAAATCCCGTGGGTGCTCCTGAAAGATTCGCATCATCTGAAAAGCTGTACTGAGTCTTTGCTATGCATACGGGAAGGTGCGAAAAACCCAGTTCAGAAATTTTTTGCGCCTTATCATCCGCTATTTTACTGAACTTGACCGCATCAGCCCTATATATTTTCTTAGCTACCTCATCCACCTTATCCTTTATGCCGAGCTCACTACCATATATGGGTTTTGCAGAGCTCTCGCCTTGAGAAATATCAGCCACCACCCTTGCCAATTCTTTAGCTCCGTTTCCACCGTCTTTGTATCCAGACACAAGCACTGCCTCGACGCCGGCTTTTGAAACCTCTTCCTTGAGATATTGTATCTCGGAAGGTTCATCCTCTGAAAACTCATTGATAGCTACCACGGTGTTTGCCTTATATACGTTCTTTACATTATCTATATGCCTTAAAAGATTTTGAATTCCGGCTTCCATCTTTTTGGATTCATTCTCTTCATTCCTGCCGTGATATTTAATGGCTCTTATCGTTGCAACTATAACCACCGCATTAGGTGAAATCCCCGCCTGCCTACACTTTATGTCCATGAACTTTTCCGCTCCCAGGTCTGCGCCGAATCCTGCCTCCGTGACTGCGTAGTGTGCAGACGCTATGGCTGCCTTCGTAGCGATGACACTGTTGCAGCCATGCGCAATGTTTGCGAAAGGCCCGCCGTGCATGAATGTGGGCGTGCCTTCAAGCGTCTGCACCAAATTAGGCTTGATAGCATCCTTAAGAAGCAAAGACACGGCTCCTTCTATCTTTAGATCGGCTATCTTCACAGGTGCGCCCTGCATGTCATATGCAACTATGATTCTTGCAATTCTCTCCTTGAGATCCTGCATAGATGTAGCGAGGCAGAGCACCGCCATGATTTCACTTGCAACCGTGATGTCAAATCCGTCTTCTCTCGGCACTCCATCCTTATCGCTCCCAAGACCGCATACAATGTGCCTGAGCTGCCTGTCATTCATATCCATGCATCTTTTAAACACTATATTATTCACGTCTATATTTAATTCATTGCCCTGCTTTATATGATTATCAATGCAAGCCGATACGAGGTTGTTCGCCGCACCTATGGCATGTATATCTCCTGTAAAATGAAGGTTTATATCTTCCATGGGGACTACCTGCGCCCATCCTCCACCTGTGGCTCCCCCCTTAATTCCGAATACAGGGCCAAGCGAGGGCTCTCTGAGCGCCAAGGCTGCATCCTCTCCTATTTTATTAAGTCCGTCTGCTAATGCTATGCTTATGGTCGTCTTGCCTTCTCCATAGGGTGTGGGAGTCATGGCTGTAACTAAAATCAGCCTTCCCTTTGTGCGCTTTGCATTTATTTCATCTAAGCTCTCAAGGCTAACCTTTGCCTTGTACTTCCCATACAACTCGAGAGCATCATCATAGAGCCCGATCTTTTTAGAAATTTCTCTAATGTCCTTTACCTCTATGCTATTTGCTATTTCAATATCTCTCATGATCGCCTCCACTATTTCACAAACGTTTTTCTATGAATATCGGATATACCGTAAAGTTTTATTCCCTCATAGTGCCTTTTAGTACCATAGCCTTTATTACTCTTAAAATCATACCCCGGATACATCTCATCGGCCTTCTTCATCATCTCATCTCGGATTACCTTAGCAACTATAGAAGATGCGGCTATACTGTAGCTTTTTTCATCCCCACGTATTATAGAATGCACAGGAGTTCCTACGTCATCAAGTTTTACAGCGTCTACCAAAAGCGTGATTTCATCCTTGTTTAATACCCCATCGCTGCATTTTGCTGAATTTCCATCATCTCTATTGCGATCATCATGAGTTTGTTCCGTATTGAGGATGATGCTGCTAAGTGTAAACTTTTCATGGCTTAAAGAAGAAGCGTTTGCAAGAAACAATGCATCCGATTCAAAAACGGAAAGCGTATTTACAAGGCTTTCATAGCTCAAAATTATGCCGGAACTTCCCACTGCCCTTTTTACGGATAGCATGTCATATAGGGCCACCTTCATCGCAAGCTTGGTAGCATTTAATATATTTATCCTGTCTATTATGTTATGCGGTACTATACCTATTCCTATAGCCCTTGCATCCTCTATGATTTTATCAAGGAGTTTAATCCTGCCGGCTTCTGTGACCTTTTTAGAATCATCAATTCCGATAATCTCAGAATCCTCTTTCATGCAGACGCAGGCAGAAACCACAGGCCCCGCTATCGGGCCTCTCCCCACTTCATCCATACCGACAGGCATTTTACCGCCGATATAATACTCCTTATCAAAAGCCAGTAAGGATTGTAATTTTTTCTTGCGTTTTTCTTCTCGTTCCTGCTTAGTCATCAAATTCCTCGGGATATTCCAGAGTTATCCTCCCCAAAAGTCCTTTTCTGAATTCATCAAGGATTGTTCTTCCCGTTCTTTCGTAGTCTATCTCGCCATTTCTTATGAGAAATCCTCTTGCTCTTGCTATATCATCCATCACCGCCACGGCATCATCCGTTACGAAGGGTAGTTTATACCTTTTTTCTATGCCCTTTGCCCCCGTTTCATCCTTTATTAAGTAATCTATAAGCTTTACGGCTAATGTGGAAGTATCCAGTATTTCATCCTTTATGCAACCGCAAAATGCGAGCCTTAGCGCTACCAGCTCATCCTCAAAATTAGGCCAAAGTATTCCCGGTGTATCCATAAGCTGTACATTGTTCGGGAATCTTATAATTTGCTTGCCTCGAGTAACGCCCGGTTTATCTCCCGTCACAGTACTTCTTTTTTTTGTCATCCTATTTATAAAGGAAGATTTTCCGACGTTCGGTATACCCACTACCATCAGCCTCATAGGCTTATTAAAGCTGTTCTTTTCATCGAGCTCAGATTTGATTTTCATGATATGGCGCTCAAGTTCCTTGATTCCAAACCCCGTAATGGAATTTACCAAGAATGCATCTGCGCCCTGCGTCTTAAAATGACCCTTCCACTTCTCGTTTCCTGAATCCCCGGCAAGATCGTACTTATTTAAAATTATTATTCGTCTATGCTTTCTGAGCAAGCTGTCTAACACCGGATTCTTACTGGAAAGCGGTACCCTTGCATCCAGAATTTCTATTACTACATCTATGACCTTGAGGTCTTCCCTTATGGTGTCGGTTGCCTTTTTCATATGTCCCGGATACCAATTGATCTTATTCATCGCAACTACCTTTCATCTCTATAAGATTTCTTGTCTAAATACGACTGCAACAGTATTACAGCTGCTTGTTTATCTATTACGTCCTTTTGCTTCTTACCCTTTATGCCGCCTTGTATAAGAACGTCTCTTGCCATCTTCGTGGTAAAGCGCTCATCGTAGAACTCCACCTTTATGTTGCTCATCCCGCTGCTTCTAAGCTTATTTTGAAGTTTGTCCGCAAATTTTTCCGTAAATATACTTTGTTCGTTCTTAGCTTCACCGTACGTATTTAACGGCATGCCGATCACTATTTCGCTATAATCATCTTCCCTTAGGATATCAATTATCTTGGTAGTATCCTTTTTTATAGATTCTCTAAAAATCGACAAAAGCCCTTGGGCGGTGATCCCAAGGGCATCGCTTCTTGCTACCCCTATAGTTGCTTCCCCTACATCTAAAGCTAAAACTCTCATGTTATTATTTTTTGCCTAAATAATTCCTTAACAATTCTTCTATTAAATCGTCTCTGTCCACTCTTGTTATGATGTTTCTTGCATTCCTGTGGCTTGTAATATACGATGGATCTCCGGATAAAATGTAGCCGACCATCTGATCTATGGCATTGTACCCTCTTTCGGAAAGCGCTACGTACACAAGGTTTATTATGTCCTGTTTCGTATTGTGTTCAGCAGTTTCCTGACCGTATAGCTTTGTGTTTTTATCGTCCATATCCTACCTCCTTTTAAATTAAAAAAATAACACCCATGCAGCAAGGCCCAAAAGTCCTATCGATGTAACAAAATCAATTATCGCCGTGCTTACCCGAACCTTCTCTCTGTTTTTAGATAATGAGTAGATCTTAGTTGCCGCTGCAACTATCAAACCTAGTACCAAAACCACCTTTGCCACATTGGGAGCTAAAGGATTATTCATCTTATTTAATATGATCGGAAAAAATACCAAGATAATCGATATCGTATATCCGATGTTTTTTATTGCACTATTATATTTCACCTTGCCCGCCTCTATTCGTCTTCAACTTTGATATTATCGTTTCCACCGACATCGTCTCTATCATCATTGTCATCTGATGACATATTGTCTTTAAACATATGTACCCAACTGCTCTTAATATCTCCCGGAGCTTCCCATGCCGCTAACGCTGTCTGGTTATCCTTGCATTCATCCGACTGTGATATGACTCCACCTCTTCCTTGCACATAAAAAACATAGTTATTCTTCGTTTGCCCTGCGAACGAACCTTCTATGTTATATTTCTGCGTATTGCTTTGCACCTGTTCCATTTTCCATGTGTATTTTTTAGGGAATTTAATCTCCTTCATTTTTCGCTTTTCAGTAACGATGTTCAGATCCAGCTCACCATTTTTAATTGCCCGGATAATAACAGGCGAACCCTTGTCGTACTCAATGTGAAACTGTCCCGATTTTATTAACTCACCATTATCCTTTAGGGCTACTATGGCTATATTCGTATTTAAAGACTCTGCCAACACATCATCCGTAATAGCAAAGGAGTCGGTGTTGGTCTTTTCTAAAATAATATGGTTATCCCACATTATTCCCACTGCCTTAAATTTTGTCTTGGAATCATTTTTTATAGTCAATAATACAGGCCCCTGTAATTCGTTGGAATTATAGCCCTTGTATATCGCAAACCCAAACAACAACATAACAGCAACAATTATGAGCACTACTCTAAGCACCGGTTCTTTCTGCTTATTATCCTTATTGTTTGTCTTTATATCATCCATTAATTTAACTCCAATTGCATTTTACAGAGAAGCGCATTATACTGCGACTTTCCATGAGGTATTATAACATGAACACCGCTACGTCAACAAGTACTGTTACCATGCGAATAATAATACAGAATTAAAATATAGAAATTTTACTTGACCACTACAAATTTCAGATTGAATCCCTTGTATACCTTACTACCCTTGCAACGTAAATAAAAAACTGTTTTCTTTGCTTTTAAACCTTTCTTCAAAAATTTCAGTTTCATTAGAGTTCTGACTTTAAATGACTTAAGTTTTACAAGCCTGCCGTTCTTCTTTGTGTAAAGCATGAACTTCACTTTTTTTAGCGCTTTCACTTCTTGCTGTCCCACTCTGAGTTTTACGGTTACAGACTTCTTTTTCTTTAATCTGTAAACCTTCTTGAGTCCTTTGATTTTTATCGCCTTTTTGATCTCAGGCTCTTTATATCTATTCAGCGCCTTGCTTATAGCACGCTGCATACATACAGAACTAACAGTAGCTCCGCTTATCACATCAAAGCCATAGAGCCCCCTGGCCTTATCCTTCGCCTTTTGTATCGGCATGCCGGAAAACGGTCTCATTACAGACTTCGCAAATCCGTGATAGAACCAATTGTGTTCAGGTCCTGTATCCGTATTGTCATCCGCTACGTGTACAATTTTTTTATCCTTCATATAGACCTTCACCTTAGCCATATAAGGAGCGATGTCATCAGGGACGTTTCCCAGTGTTTTAGGATCTACCTTTTCTTCTCCGTAGAGGATTTGAGCGTTTTCAATTACAGACATCTTTCTGAGGTGTTCTAATGCAATTTTAAAATCGTTCTCAAGTTTTTCTATACGCCTTTCTATGGCTATCGTGTTTACAATTGCGGTACTTTTAAACATAAGTACATATTCAGCATCTTCTCTTGCAGATTTCACAAGATCCCATCTCGCCTTTTCATAGTCGCTCGGCGTAAGCAAATCCGCGGTGTGCATATATTTACTTAGGTCTACCCTTTTCAAAAGCCACTCGAGCTCAATAATTCTTTCCTTAAGTACTTCATCCGAAGTATCGGGATCATCCAACTTTTCCTTTGCATAATCCAGCGTTACTACAAAGTGCACTGAAAACTTTTGAGTAAGATCATACGGGCTTACTAGGCCGGCCTCTGCTACAAGCTCTGAAAGCCTGGCCCTTACATCGCTACGTTTTGTTTGCCTTTGGGCACTCGAGCCTTTTCCGGCATATGCTCGTCCTTCTCTCACCCTACTACGAGCTTTAACCTCTTGAACTTTTACGGCAGTAGGCTCTGCAGCATTTAATTCTTGTGGCAATACAAAAACTACGGATATAAGCAAAAGAAGAGAGAGCCCCGCTGAAACACCTTTTTTAAATACACTGTTCATAAGCCTCTCCCTTCTTAATATTTTACTTAATCACGGCTTTACATCTATCCGTATACAAACGACAATCGATATCAACTGAAGATTTTTTACTAATTCCCGATCATAAACGCAAGCTGTTTATCAGATCTATATTTAAGGATATTATATTTTGATTTTGATCTGCTTAGATGCCTTCGATTTGTTTTTCCCGTTAAATGCAATACCAAATATAGTATACTTTGCTTTTTTGCCAAGCTTTATGGTGATGGTATACGTATTGGCTTTTTTTAACTTTATCGTCTTTACAAGCTTTAATTTCTTGGATTTATTTATCCTCATATAGATTTTTATAACCTTTGCACCCTTTAGTTTCCAAAGCTTGATTTTAGCCATCTTCTTCGTCTTCTTGATCAGCTTCATCTTAGGTGCCTTGCCTGCAAGCGGATTCTTCGTCTTCTTAGCGAATACGATCTGAAGCTCTTTTCCGGCCTTCTTAATTTTAGGCGCAAGTCCTTTCTCATCACTATATATATAATCAAGATCCTTCTTGGAAAGCTTGTAGATATCTCCTGTAAATTTATCTTCAGCTACACCCGTAATCACAACATTCTTATTCGTAAAGTGAAGATTTGCCTTACCCTCTTTAGTCGCCTTAAGTGCACCTGACAATCCTGCCTTCTTAAGATTAATATTTAATTTACTCTTGTTTAGCGAAATATTGTTGTAGACAGCCGCAGTACCTGAAAATGCCACCGTTGCATTATCCGCTGCACTTATAACCCCTAGCTTTGTAGTGTTGTTCATAATTTTTCCGCCACTCATATAAAGCTCACCGTTATCGATGTTAAATAGGCTTCCTGCTTCCGCTGAATTGTCTGTGATATTTGCACCCTTGAGGTTTACTATGCAGTTTTTATTGTCGCTATGTATTATGCTTCCCTTTGCGTCTTTAGAATAGACGTTCTTTATGGCAGCTCCCTTTAGAAGCTCTACTCTAAAGTCTTTCTTATTGCTGTCCTGCGCAACATTTATGATAGAATCCGCTTCCTTAGAATCACCGTCAATCACTACCTTATCTCCTATAGAAAGTCCGCCGGACGTAACCTTAAATATACTGCCCGTAAAGCTCTCATCTCTCATAATAGAAACAGGTGCTGTTCTCTTAGAGGCATCTATTTTTAGCTTATCATTTGAAATTTCCATGGTGCCCAGCATTTTTATAACCGCTTTTTCATCCTTTTTAAGTAAATCCAATGCGGCACCTATGGTCTTAACCGCTTCTTCCTTGGTATTTCCAAAGCCTGCATCGCTTCCATCTTTAGGATCCACATATGCGATTTTCAGCGGAACCGGTACATACGGACTGCCCTTGAGTGCATCCTCTACAGCCTCTACCACCTTATGCCCGAGCGGGTTTACAACGCTATCCGGATCAACATCCGTGCTCTGCTGAGTAATAATGGCATCTATTGTAACACCTATCATCGCAAGCTGCGTACCTGAAACAGGCTCATGCTTTATAAGCTTAATGGATACCACCTTATGATCTTTATTTACGTGTACCCTAACAGTCATTTTTTCATCTTTAGACTTGCCGGTATACACCCCTTCCTTGAGGTCAGATGGGAAGCCAGGTTTTGTTACGGTCACCATGCATTTTGCATTATTACCATTGCTGTTTGTCGCTGTAATTACAGCCATGCCCTTTCCTACAGCCTCTATCGTTCCCGTCTCATCTACCTTTGCAACCTGCGGATTGTCTGAACTGTATATGATTGTTTCACCGGCAATAGGAGGAATTGAATATGCTTTTATCATTTTCTTTTCGCCTATTTTAAGTGTAAGTCTTTTATCTGAAATTCCGATGCCGGGATCCTGAGAAGGTATGAATGAAATTTTATTCGCAAGTACCTGTGCAAGAGCAATAAGCCCTGCATCCGACATTACACCATTTCCATCTTCTTCTTTCACCTTGTAATTTTCTATCTCTCTATCCGGCGGGCTTTTTATATTTCCGTCATTTCCAAACAGTTCTGCATCCTGATTGTTAAACCAAAGCTCTGCGTCCTTTATGGATGAAGTTATTATAGGATTTTTTGCATCTAAATTTAATTGTTTAGTTGCATCATCTTTATCTACATTTTCCTTGATTATAGGTGATCCCGCAACTTCAAGTACGTTCCAATTATTTCCCGATTTGCTCCTATATAGCTTTACTGCTGCTTCCTTACCTTTATTTCCCACTATCTTGCCGCCTCTTATGGAAAGCGTAAGATCCCAATATGGATAATAACCTGCATCACAGATAGCCCCACTTTTAGGTGATTCGTTACCTGAAATTTCACCTCCGGTAATATCGAGTTTTGAATACGAACACGCAATAGCGCCGCCGTCTAATTCTGCCTTATTATTACAAATTTTACCTCCGGTTATCTTGGAAGTTTTAGCGCTTGAGCTTATATTGTATATAGCACCGCCTCTACCGGTAGCATTTTCATACTCTCCTTTTGAGGTTTTCACAGCTATTGCTGTATTGTTTTTTATCTCGCCTTTATTTATTTCCATCTTACCGTCATCGTTTGTAATAGCACCACCGTGACCCAGCGTACTGTTATTTTGAATAACACCGCCATCCATCACAAGCTTCCCGCCACCTGAAATATATAGCGGTGACATGTAACTCTTTGCATCTTCTATCTTTGCACCGTTCTTAACAGTACAAACGGCACCGTCCGATACGGATACCAGAGCTGTCTTTGATGTATTTTGAGGGTATTTATCAGGATCATCGGGATCTATCTGATTTCCCTTAAGGTCTATATTCTCTATCTTTACTCTCCCTCTTACCTTAAACACATCCTTGTCAAACCCCGGCATCCTTACAATCTTTAAGCGTTTATCATCATCTTTAGACTTAAGCTCAAGCATTTCGCCGTCCTTAACGGTATAGGTACGAGCCATTATTATCCTTCCGCCATTTACAAGCAGTTCGGAAGCTTTAGAGAACGTTTTCACCGCATTTTCTACAGTCTTTCCATCTTTGCTATCATCGCCATACTTTTGATTTATATATACTGTCGCATCATCATCAACAGGTGCGAGTGCTCCATATTCTGTCGCCTTTGCTATGCCGTATGCATCATTATATGCCATGGACTCAGCTTGAAATTTGAAATCTTCCTTAGAATATTTCTTCTTGTAATCTTCTATGAAATCCTTTACAAGTGCCTGTGCTTCGTCCTTGCTGTATGAAACTTTCTGGCTTTCTATAATTTTTTCTGTGATTATCCTCTTAACATTGTTATAGATCTCTTTTTGATCGGCTTTAGGGATCACGTATGAAGGGCTGTCTCCCTCTTCTAAGAATCTATCTGTATATACGTCTATACTCGTGATTCTATTTGCTTGAACCTTTGTTTTTGAATAGTTGGCATAGGTATTACCATGACCGTCCGCAGTACCTTCGTGCACACCATTTATATACTGTATGCTACGCTTTGCAGTGTTTTTCCGTTGCTTTCCTCCTTGCTGCTTTGCAAATGCATTTCCAAAAAATGCAGAACTCATTACAAGCGCAACAGTTAAAATCGTCGCCAGTACCCTTGAATACCTTTTCATCTCTACCTCCTTAATACAAACACTTCCTGTGTCTACACTATACTTAATGCTTACATATTAAAATAACTATTTTAATTTAAATACGCAAAGCTTTCCGAATAAGCTATAGTACGTCTTCCCGTCTACCTTTACCTTATACCTTATCCTTGCGTAATATTTCTTTTTCCGCCTTAACTTCTTTAAAATTTGTTTTTTGTTACTTGCTATAACAAATTTTTTCTTCCATTTTTTAAAGTTTTTATCCGTCGCTATTTCTAACTCGTAGGCTATAGCCTTCTTTTCGGGAGAAAATTTAAACACTACCTTTCGTTTCTTCGCTTTCTTCCCGGCTCTTAATATCTTAGCCTTCACACTGATTTTTTTAAGTTTTTTAGGATCAAAATCTTCTTTTTCATTACCATCGTTCGTATATGCTTTAATAAGAGCGTTCCCAAGAACGGTCTGTTTATCAAGTTTACTCACATCTTTTATGTCATTCCACCTGGCTCTATCTATATCTCGCCTTCTGATATACGTTTGTCCCTGTTCACATTCTAAGCGCACACCCCATGGCAAATAAAGTCCGTAATCTCGAGCCGCCTCGAAAGGCATGTAATACTGCTCTTCTCCGGACTCGTTCTTAAATTTTGTGGATACAAGTACGGAAAATTTCTCATCCTTAGATAATGGAATCTTTTTATTCAATTTTAACTTATGAAATCCCGCAAACTTCACGTTTTGAGCTTCCTTGTGCACGAGCTTCCCTGCTTCCCTGTCCTTAAATTTCGGTTCCTTATACACTTCAATCCTTACGGTCGAATTTGCCGCAGGTGTATAAGTCCCGACCGCTTTAAGGGTTTCGTCACCTCTTGACGTATATACATTGGAAGCTTCTACAGGTTCATCCGTAACCAACGTTTCCGTTGCAGGACCTTGTCCGTCGTATTGGTATGTATTTGCGTGCTCGTGCACCGTATCCTTCTTGTCGTATTTCGTTTTTTCAGATTTGTACAGAGTGGGTTCGGAAAAACTTCTGTCATAGTATGACATGTAGAAATATCCTTCTTCTCCGTAGTCGCTTCCCCAGCTGTTTTTAATCTTCCATGCTCCGTTTTTAGGAGGAAGCTTGCCGCTACCGTCATTGAATTTTTCCCTTGCGAAGTTATCATCGTATCCTACGATCGTAACCTCGTGATTCGCCATTTTAGCGTCGTAGCAATACTGCGAATTATAGGTGTCACTGTAGTATTTGGATGGAACACCGCCGCCACCTTGGCTAACATGGTAGCCGACACTTATTGCACCGTCTTTTATCAATGTTTGCTTTAATTCCTTCACAGCTTCATCATCAAGCCCTGCATATTTATCTTCTTCGTATTTAACTGTTTCCGGCAAATACAATGCGGCATCTAAGTTTACATCCGACCTCGTGCTCGGTGCTTCACTTGGGGTGACATCGTCAGGCATGTTTGTATATGGGCATCCGCTTTCATCCACGCTTCCGTAATTCCTTGCAAGTGTCGGTACCGTAAGAATGCGAAGTCCTCCGCGCTTAAACACCGGTTTATCAGCATACTTCCAAACGACTTCATCACGACCTGCAAATTTGCTCTTGTCATGCAAGTCATTACCCGAGTTATATGCATACCAAGCGAGATGCCTTTCTGAAAGATCTAGATCCTTATCCTTTGATACCCCCGTTGTAAGCATATTGGATTCTAAGGATGCCATTGCTCCATGCGCCCAGCATGTGCCTTCTCTTCCCTGATCCTTGACCTTCGTGCTCCTGTCGCTCTTAAGTACAAAGCGAGACGGTAAAGCCTTTTTTAAAGATGCCTTGGGTCTAAGCACACTCGTATTTTTGTACTTGTATTTAGGCTTTTTACCGAACTGCATCTTTCCTAGAGCTTCTACCTTCTTAAGGCTTATTTTTTTATTATTCCTAGCCTCAATATCGATGCCTATAAATAAACTGACAATCATTGCAAAAGTCAACACCATACAAATGCTTTTTCTTTTTTTCATTCGCCTACACCCCTTTAAACTCCTCAAAAACACTCACTATTCACAAAATCATCACCACTTCATATGCAAAACTAACTGAACGAGTCAGATTTACATTCTATCACACAAACTTTCTTAAAGTCAATAAAATTCATCCCCAATTCATAACGTCCTTTTTGCTACCTCTTTACTCTCCAGTAGCCCGTTTTGTTAGATCCTACTCGTTCTATATGTCCATTCATTTTCAAAAATCTAATATTATTTTCAATGGAGGTTAGGCCTACACCTATATCCTTTGATAATTGTGCTTGGATTACATTCGGGTTCTTTCTTATTTCCTCTAGAATCTGTTTTTGCCTTGAGTTTAAAAGCTTTTTATCCCCCACTTTATTCCCCATATTATCGTAACACATATGGGGTATAAAACGATAGATATCTTTTATCGATGTGCTTTCTTTATGCTAACTTAAATGACAATAAATCTCGCATCATTCTACAACAGCCCCCGTAGGGGGCTGCAAAATAAAATCATTCATACTACCGGTGCATAAAATATTCTTATGCCTGAGAGGACTCTATTGTTTTTTCTTAGCTTTTTTTACGAATATCTTGTATGTCTTCCCATCCACTTTCGATACATACACAACATCCTTAAGCTTCTTCGATTTATTGATCTTCTTCCAGCCTTTTTGCTGCTTTTTAAGCATCTTTGCAAACTTTTTAATCTTTGTCTCAGGGTATGCTTTATTGATCGTTTTAAGCTTCTTGCTCTTCACCTCATATACGTAATATTCTTTGTTTGTAGCTTTTCCGGCTTCCTTGTTGACTATGAAGATCTTGGTCTTCGCTTTATTTGCAAATGCAACATATGTTCCTAAACCTTTAGCATTTAACTTTATCTTTTTTTGTGCCTTTACTTTTATGCCTCTCTTTATCTTCTTAGACTTCTTATCGTAGAAGAATATTCCGTGCTGAGTATATCCGACGATCACCTTCTTATTTTCATAAATTGTTTTAGGCAATAGAGCAATTGATGCTGAAGGCTTAAACTTTACCTTTGCTATGGTCGCCTTTATCTGAGTGGATTCAGTTTTCGGTTTCGTTTCTTCAGACTTCTTGCTACTATTGTTATTATTACATCCCGCCATCGTAAAAGCTACTGTTAAAACCAGTAACGCCGAAACAATCTTTGCTTTTAAACGCTTTTCTTTTCTCATGATATTCCTCCTGTGTTCTGCATAGAAAACAAATTAAATAACTTACTTTACCTGCTTTTCGGTAAACTGCAACGTATTAATTTTATCATAAAAACTCAAAAAATAATAATTTTGAATTTTCAAAGAGCGTTTTAGGGCAAATCATTGATTTTCTATAGTGAAAATGTTACACTAACTTCGTGCAAAGTGTATGCTACTGTAGCTCAGCTGGTAGAGCAGCACATTCGTAACGTGCAGGTCGCTGGTTCGAGTCCAGTCAGTAGCTCCATCACTAACGCACACTAGTTAGCTCATACGAGCACAATGAAAGACTCACGAAAGGCGGTCACAGATGCAAATTACTGACGTAAGGGTTCGCAGGCTTAATGGCGACGGGAAGATGAAGGCAATTGTTTCAATAACTTTTGATGATGAATTCGTGGTTCACGACATCAAGGTTATAGAAGGACAAAACGGTTTATTCATTGCAATGCCAAGCAGAAGAATGGGAGACGGTGATTTCAGAGACATAGCACATCCCCTAATTTCTGAAACTCGAAACAAAATCAAAGATGCTGTACTGGATGCATACGAAAAGGCTCTGGCAGAACAAGAAAACCTTCCTGAAAGCGAAGCATCCACAGACGACAGCACAGAAGTTTAAACCAAAAAAACATTATTTGAAATAGCAAAATGCAGAAAGCTCCCGTGAGGGAGCTTTCTTAAAATCTTTAGATTGCATGGCTACGCTTGCCGGTGCAAGCAACACGCCTTTGCTATCTAACCACCTTAGTTATAGTCTGTCCAAAGTACTTGAGCTTGCCTATCTTCTTAAATGCTCTTATCGTGAACGTGTAATTACCCTTCTTTTTAGGCAGTTTAATGCTTCCTACCATAAACTTATTGAGCTTCTTCTTGCCCTTCTTAAGCTTGATAGTTTTAACCTTGCCGTTAATCACTATCTTAGCTTCATATCCACTTGCGCCCTTCATAGCCTTAAACTTGATGTTAAGTACTCGGCTCTTCTTATTAACCTTTGCGCTAAGCTTCTCTACCGCTCCAAGCATGAATGCGAAGCTGTTACCGTATTCAACTAATTTAGAATTATCAGCCTCTAGAGCCTCAAGCTTAAATGCCAAGAATTTACCCATTGGAAGCCCTGTTACGCTTGCCTTAACCTTATCTGCACCTGCAGCTACAAGCTTATCAGCTTTTACAAATCTTTCTATAGTCTTGAACTTCTTATCGTAAGGCGCAGTCACCGTAACCTTGTATCCTGCAGCCGCCATTGTCTTGTTAAACTCAAGCTCTACAGCTCCCTTACCTGCTACGGTAGCAGTCACTTCCTTATCCTTAGGAAGCGGTGCTGCAAACACCTTATCTGACAGCTTACCTATGAACGTCACCTTAGCACCGTTATAGCTTCCGTCTGCATCTATAGCCCTTACCGCATAGTAGTATGCCTTACCGTTATCTGCCTTATCGTCCAAGTACTTCAAGATATTTCTATCTACAGTTGCTATCTTGGTATCACTACCCGGCTTAAAGTCTTTCTTTTCACTTCTAAAGATTTCAAAACCTGTGTGTAGATTTGCTGCAGGAGGCGTTATAGTAAGCTCATAGCCCTTAGCCTTAACAGATACCTTAAGCACTGCCTGACCAAGCTTTTCATTGTATAGGCTCTTCCATACAGCATATACAGTCATATCGCCCTTAACCACCGTACCTCTAAAGAAGTCAGGGTATTTAGCAGACTTACTCTTTGCCCAGCCTGTGAATAGATATCCGTCTCTTTCAGCTACCTTATCCTTCGTAGGCATCTTATTGCCTAGAGATTCATACCTGGTAACCTCTTCTGTCTTAAGGCTTGCATCCGTACCGTCATTCAGCTTAAACGCTACCTTCACCTTATCTTCATTTGCCGCTTCCTTGTATACAGGGTATAGTACCAAGTCTTCAGTTACTATGCTCTTTTTGAAGAAGTCAGGCTTCTCTGCGTTTTGCACCTTAGAGTATCCTAGGAACCTATATCCGTCTCTATCTCTTGCATTGCCGTCAAGCTTAGCTCCTATAGGCTTTCCTACTCTCACGCCTTCTATCTTAGCATCCTCCCCTAAGTCTATATCTGAGTACTTTATGGTTACGGTTGTAAGTTCAGGTGCTTCTTCATATACAGCGTATAGGGTAAAGTTGTTGTATACAGGTGCATCTACATTGTAGTCTGCAGCCGTAGCAAACTTACTCTTTGAGAAGCCTATTAGCTTGTATCCCGGCTTAGTAAACATGTTGTTTGTAACCGCCGCTTCAAGCTGAGCCTTTATGGTGCTTCCTTCTTCTACATTCAAAGTAGCTTCAAAGCCTCCTGCAAGCACTCCGCCGTTGCCGTCTAAGGTTACTCTTATTTTACCCGGCACTGCACTTTCTTTCCAAAGTGCCTTAACCGTTACGTTATTACTAGCTATTATACTTTCGCCAGGGTTCTTGTTTACTGCTGCGCCTGAACCGACAGTAACTGACCACTTATCAAATTCCTTACTTTCAGGTGCTGTATATCCACATACAGGAAGTGTATATTCACTGTCCTTATCTACCTGCTTTGTAGGCATATTGCCGCTACCGCCGTTGGCATTAAACCTTATGTCCACCTTACCCGGTGCAGGAGTATTCCTCCACATTGCCTTAACAGTTACGTTATCACTTGCAAGCACAGTATCTCCGGGCATCTTCTCTATAGCTGCTGCCGTTCCTACAGTCACCAGCCACTTGTCGAACTCCTTACCTGCAGGTGCTGTGAATGCACACGTCGGTAATTCATAGTTGCTGTCCTTATTGACTTCAACCGCATTCATAACGCCACTACCGCCGTTTGCGTTGAACGTTACCTTCACCTTGCCCGGTGCAGGCGGCGTTGTGCTTTCCTTCCAAAGTGCCTTAGCCGTTACATTATCACTTGCTATTACACTTTCGCCAGGGTTCTTGTTTACTGCTGCACCTAAACCGACAGTAACTGACCATTTATCGAACTCTTTGCCTTCTGGTGCTGTGAAGCTACATACAGGAAGCGTATATTCGCTATCCTTATCTACCTGCTTAGGAGCCATCATGCCCGTTCCGCCGTTAGAATCAAATGTTACATTTACCTTCCCCGGTGCAGGCGGCACTGTACTTTCCTTCCAAAGTGCCTTAACCGTTACATTATCACTTGCCATTATACTTTCGCCGGGGTTCTTGTTTACTGCTGCACCTAAACCGACAGTAACTTCCCACTTATCAAATTCTTTACCTTCAGGTGCTGTATATCCACATACAGGAAGTGTATATTCGCTGTTCTTATCTACCTGCTTTGTAGGCATGCTACCACTACCGCCGTTGGCATTAAACCTTATGTTCACCTTACCCAGCGTTGAAGCATTCCTCCACATTGCCTTAACAGTTACGTTATCACTTGCAAGCACAGTTTCTCCAGGCATCTTCTCTACAGCCGCTTCCGTTCCTACACTAACCAGCCACTTGTCAAATACTTTACCGAAAGGTGCTGTGAATGCACATGCAGGAAGTGTATAAAAACTGTATATCCTTGTATATTCAGTCGGCATATCTCCTTCGCCGCCATTTTTATCAAACTTAATGTCAACTTCAAGTGGCGATTTTTCCCTCCATATCGCTTTAACTCTTACATTATTACTTGCAACAATGGTTTCACCCAGCTGCTTATCTACAGGTGTTTCTGTTCCTACGGTAACTTCCCACTTGTCAAATACTTTACCTTCAGGTGCTGTATATCCACATACAGGAAGTGTATATTCACTATCCTTATCTACCTGCTTTGTAGGCATGCTACCAGTACCGCCGTTGGCATTAAACCTTATGTTCACCTTACCCAGCGTTGAAGCATTCCT
>ERZ773045.194-NODE-194-length-33943-cov-7.635918_pt1 | contig 33943 bp, 28 predicted proteins | sample MGYA00580635_ERZ773045 | MGnify/ENA primary metagenome ERZ773045 (study PRJEB29015, sample SAMEA2738115) | human oral metagenome | biome: human oral; feature: human-associated habitat; material: saliva | place: China | collected 2261 ...
TGGTGGCGGGCTGGCAATCATACGGCTCATATACGATAGCATCAGAGAGTTTGCAAATATGTCGCAGGAACAGTTTGCGAACATCGTGGCCATCGCTCAGGTTACACCGGGACCAATTGCAGTCAATTCAGCGACATATGTAGGATATGAGGTCGGCGGATATTTTGGTGCTGTCCTCGCTACTCTGGGAGTGGCAACTCCGGCATTTATCATAATCGCAATCGTAGCCGGCGCTGTCAATCGCTATAAGGAAAGCCTGGCAATCAAAGGTGCACTGGAGGGTATCAGACCGGCAACTGTAGGACTGATAGCCGGCTCAGTCTTTACGATAGGCGAAGCGGCAGTGATGCCAACACATTCGCTTGGCGGTAATTTCGCGGTATTGAGTGACCTAAGCATCACAGTTTGCGGAATCCGTATTGACACGATAGCTGTAATCCTTGTCGGACTGACAATTCTGCTGATTCAGAAATTCAAGGTAAACCCGATGCTTGTGCTGGTTATTATCGGGTGCATAGGCGCTGTCATTGGTGTATAATTTAAATAATTATACCCAAATGGGAAATGACGAATTAAGTCGAGACATGATTCAGTGGAGGAAAGAAATGAAGATCTATAACTCTATGACCAGGCGCAAGGAGGAGTTCATACCTGTCCATGAGAGCAAGGTTAATATCTACGTTTGCGGTCCTACGGTTTACAACTATTTTCATATAGGCAATGCTAGACCTTTCGTAGTGTTCGACACGCTGCGCAGGTTTTTCAAATATATCGGATATGATGTGAAGTTCGTACAGAATTTTACAGATGTGGATGACAAGATTATCAACAGGGCTAAGGAAGAACATTTACCGGCACTTGAGGTATCGGAGAAGTACATCAAAGAGTATTTTAAAGATGCGGAAGCTCTCAACGTAATAAAGGCTGACGTGCACCCTAAGGTTTCCGAGCATATCGAGGATATCATCGAGTTCATCAGTACGCTAATTGAGAAAGGTTATGCGTATGAGGCAGATGGCGACGTTTATTACATCACGCGCAAGTTCCCAGAGTACGGGAAGCTATCAGGACAAAATATTGACGACCTAGAGTCGGGTGCTAGAATTGCTATCGGGGAGGTTAAGAAGGACCCTCTTGATTTTGCTCTTTGGAAAGCGCAGAAGACAGACGATGAGATCGCATGGGATTCGCCTTGGGGCAAGGGTAGACCAGGCTGGCACATCGAGTGTTCTACTATGTCTAAGAAGCATCTCGGCACAACTATAGATATTCACGGAGGCGGACAGGATCTCAAGTTCCCTCACCATGAAAATGAAATCGCTCAGTCCGAAGCGTGCAACTGCGCACCTTTTGCGAACTACTGGATGCACAACGGATACATCATGGTTGATGGCGAGAAGATGTCGAAGTCGCTAAATAACTTCTTTACAGTTAGAGATATTCGTAAGGAGTACGACGGTGACTTTATCAGGTTCTTCCTACTGAGCGTTCAGTACAGAGGACCTATCAACTTTAGCGATGAAGGTATGAAGCAGGTTAAGCAGGGGTATGATAGGCTTATAAACGCTACCGAAACTTTGGAGTTCCTCGTTCAAAATGGCTCTGATGTGATAACAGAGAAGGAAGAGCAGACAGTTAAGTCGTTTGCAGATTATAAGGAGAAATTCATTGAGTGCATGAGTGATGACCTTAATACTGCAGGTGCTATAGGTGCTCTCTTCGAGCTAGTTTCGGCTATAAACGTGGAGATAGAAGGCGGAGCATCTAAGGAATTTGCGGGCAAGGCACTTGAGATAATCCATGAACTCGCTGATGTTCTCGGAGTTCTTCAGAGAAGCAACGAAAATGCAATCGGTGATGACATCCAGGCTCTCGTAGACGAGAGACAGCAGGCTCGCAAGGAAAAGAACTGGGCAAGAGCTGACGAGATAAGAGATCAGCTTGCCGCTATGGGGTATACTCTCAAGGATACTCCGCAGGGGGTTCAGATAATTAAAGCAGATGCATAACGATATCAAGAGCATGAATACGACGGCACTCGCCTATATAGGTGATGCCGTCTACGAACTACATATAAGGGAGCTTCTGATTGGGCGAAGCAAAGGCGATGTCGGCAAGGTGCATAAGAGAGCGGTATCATACGTGTCTTCTGATGGACAGGCTAAGGCTATAAAGTCCATGATGAATGATTTTCTAACGGAAGAGGAGCAAAAGCTCGTTAAGCGTGCAAGAAATAAGCGCGCGACATCGAGACCCAAGAATGCCGATCCACGCAAGTACAAGCTTGCTACGGGATTTGAGGCGCTGATAGGCGCACTTCATATGGATAGTGATAAAGCTAGACTAGAAGAAGTGTTAGCTGAAGCTATTCGAATTATCGAGGAGGATTAGAGTGAGTAAAGCAGATAAACTGTTTGTGAGTATGTGTGAAGATATAATAGCGAACGGATTCAGTTCAGAGGGACAGAAGGTAAGGCCTCACTGGCCGGACGGAACGCCTGCGCATACGATTAAGAATTTTGGTGTTGTAAATAGGTACAATTTGCAGGAGGAGTTTCCTGCTCTTACCGTAAGACCTACGGCTATCAAGCTCGCGTTTGACGAGCTGCTGTGGATTTGGCAGAAGAAGTCTAACAGAGTTTCTGACCTCGGAAGTCACATCTGGGATGAGTGGGCAGGTGAAGACGGTACCATAGGCAAGGCGTACGGATACCAGCTCGGAGTAAAGTATAAGTTCAAGCAGGGCGAGATGGATCAGGTTGATAATATTCTGTGGCTGCTTGAGCATGATAAATACTCCAGAAGAATCATGGCTAACATGTACAACTTTGCCGACCTTAGCGAGATGAACCTTGAGCCGTGCGCATATAGCATGACTTTCAATGTAAAAGGAGATACTCTCAACGCGATTCTTAATCAGCGTTCGCAGGATATCTTGACTGCAAATAACTGGAATGTAGTGCAGTACTCGCTGCTTCTGATGATGTTCGCACAAGTTAGTGGACTCAAGGCGGGAGAACTTGTTCATGTGATTTCGGATGCTCATATCTATGATAGACATGTGGACATAGTCAAGGAGCTCATAGAAAGGCCACAGTATCCAGCACCTAAGGTGACGCTAAATCCAGAGGTGAAAAACTTCTACGAGTTCACAGTTGAGGATCTAATCGTCGAAGATTACCAGAAAAATCCACAGGTGAAAAACATTCCGGTGGCTATATAAATTGAGATTATATAAAGGCGGTGCCTGCATCAATTGCAAGGGTGCCGTCTTAAGTATTTTTAAAACGAGAAAACAGGAAACGAAAGTATATAAATAGAGGTGAAAGATGAATCTAATAGTGGCTGTTGATGAGAAATGGGGCATAGGATGCGACAATGATTTGCTCGCTTCGATTCCTGGAGACATGCAGTATTTCAAGGAAAAGACGACTGATGGGGTCGTAGTGATGGGGCGCAGAACCCTCGAGAGCCTTCCTAAGCAGAGGGGGCTTCCAAAGCGCGTAAACTATGTGTTAACTTCAAACGAAGACTTCGAGGCTGAAAGATGCATAGCTGTGCATAGCGAGGAAGAACTGTTCAAGGCGCTCGAGCAGTATGATCCAGAGCATGTATTTATCATCGGTGGAGAGAGCATATATAAGAAGTTTTACAAATACTGTGACAAGTGCTTCGTAACTAAGATGCACGCGGATTTACATGCCGACAAATTCATGGTTAACCTTGATGAGGATGACGATTTTAAAGAGACGTGGAAGAGTGAGATGCATAGTGAGAATGGTATAGACTATGAGTTCTCTTTGTATGAGCGAGTTTAAGGCTGGGCTTTATAATCCAGCTATTTTTAGTGTAAATTGAACGATTATTAATGTGGTAAAGGTAGAAGAATGGAAGATAGAAGGATAGAGGACAAAAGGATAGAGATCAATAGGCGCATTCGTGAAATACAGGATGAAGTTGCTCTAAATAAGAAGGAGCAAGCCTGTATAAATGAGATTATTGATGATGTAATAGCTCTAAGACAAAGGAGCGGTAATACTCAAGAAGAGATGCTTGAGTATTGGGCGGGAACTGAATTCGGTAGAGTGGTGGCAGAGTTAAATTCTCAAGAGGATGCACTTTATAATAGTTTAATAAGGGACGCTGAAGAAGGAATTGAGGAGAGAAGACAAGCAATCCAGAGGCTCCTTAAAGAGGAGCGCGAGTGTGAAGATGAGCTTATGAATATGAGGAGAGACTATTGATATGAGCAAAAATATAGCTGTAAATAATTCGCTTGCCAAAGATCATGCGGAGAGAATACGCAGGTCTGTAACAAAATTAGGAGATGCTTCATTAGGTAGAGCAAAGCATGTGCATAGTGAAGGGTATACTGCAATTAAAGATGCAGAAGCATGTTATAAAACACTTAGCGACATTGTTCCTCATCTACAGCAAAAGCTGGAACAGGACTGTGCCAATATAGCTAGAGTGGCAGATGTATGGAAGAAAGAAGACAAGGAAATAGCAATCCAATTTACATTATCGTATGAAAATATGCGTGATCGTGAAGGTATAATATAAAAGGTGTGTAGATATGTCGAGAGGAATGAATAAGGTTATTAACAAGAGAGATACTATATATATGCTGCATGAGATGAATCAGCAGATAAATAAGCTTATGATAAGCTCTACCTCTATTCAGCGTGCGATAGATAATTTTCTTGAAGATTGTGGCAAAGGGAAAACACTACAAGGAAAGGGATTCGAAGCAGTCGAGGATTATTTCACAAAGACTTACAAAGAGTTGTTACATGATTTAAACAGTGTTTGTGCGCTAATGGGAGCAAAGAATAAGAAGTTTGATGTTGCAATAGAAAATTACATAACCTTGGCAAACCACAACGAGTTGAATAAACAGAAGTTAATTGATGAGATGATGCAACTTGAAAAACAGCTACAATCTTTGGAAAACACTCTGGCAAAAGGCGATAATTTATATGGTGGATCCATCTGGGGTAACTCAGCTTCGAAATACTCCTTTTATATTTCAAAAAAAGAAAATCAGATTCAGGAGATTGAGAAGCAAATAGACGACATGGATAATCTTGCTGGTCAAACTGAGGGTTTATTTGCCGAAATAAAAGAGCTAATCAAGTCCATAAAAAACGGAGTTGACCAAATCTCCACAGATAAACATTTCGATAGCAAAACAGGAATGTTCAAGCCATCCAATGTTAGTCTTGCTGGAACGAGGAAAAAACTAGATACGATGGTTAAGGATGGAAGGCTTACCATTGAAGCCCTCGATCCTGTAAATATGGCTACCGGAAACTACATGTACCGAAAGAACTTCCTTGAGACGCCTGGTGTGGTTCCTCTCTTTTTGGAGGTCACATATAACAGCGTGGATAATTTTAGAAGGAGATTCGCCTCTGCTGGATGGACTCACAACTATAGAAATGAACTAACGATTTACGAATCTAAAATTGTGGTCAATATAGACAGCGGCAGGCAGGAGACTTACATACTAAAAGGAGACGTATATGTAAGTGATGACGGCTTTACTTCAAGAAAAATCGAGCGTCTAGAAGGTGAAGAATACAGATATAAGTATATTAACGAAAGGCAAGAGCGATTCTTCTTTGATGATATAGGTAGATGCATCAAAAAGCTCACAGGTGAAGGTAGAGCTATACAATTCGAGTACGACGAATTGAAACTTAAAAAGCTCAGCACCGAATTTGACACTGGATATGTATTTGACTACGAGGAATCTGATGACGGCAATTCTTATGTGACCAAGGTATCTGACTTCTCGGGTCGCAGCATTGAACTTAAGTACGAAGATATAGATGATAAGTTCAGTAGGACTGGCAAGATGCATGTTCTCTCTGAAATTCACGATGAAATGGGCAGCGTATACTCGTTCAAGTATAATGACCTGTGCAAGATGTACACTGTCATCAACGCGAGAAATACCGTAAATCTTATCAATGAATACGATGGCAGTGGAAGGGTTACTAGGCAGATATTCCCGGATGGCGGCGAGATAACGGTTCAGCACTATGACATAGGTAGAAGGGCTATCGCTACTCATCAGAATGGCAGCCAAACTGTCTATGAACATGATGAGAAATTCCGAAGCACCGTATCCAGATATACAAGTGGTTATGAAGAGTTTACATACAATAATACCAATGATCGAACCTCGCACCGCGATAAGAATGGCAACATTACATCGTATGAATACGATGACAAAGGTAATGTGATCGTGGAGAAGACCCCAACGGGTGATGTAATTAAGGCTACGTATTCTGAATCAGGTAAGCTGCTCTCGGTAGAGGTAAATGGCAAAGTCGTGGCGCAGAATGAGTACGATGACGATGATAACCTAGTATCCTCAAGTGATGCTCTAGGTAGAACTATCGGATATGAGTACAACGAGCATAAGCTTCCAGTGAAAATCATAAACCCAGACGGCACCAGCCTTTCTCTAAGTTATGATGATAGAGGAAACATTGACGAAATCATAGATGAGCTCGGTAATACCAATAAATACAGCTACGATGACCTAAATAGAGTTACTTCTACAGTTGACGCTAACGGCAACCTGGAGAAGTTCGCTTATAATGCAAGAAATGAACTGACCGAGAGTATAAATCCGCTCGGGGACACAAGGACGTTTGAGTATAACGAAAGCGGAAAACTCACGCACGTTGTTGACTACGACGGAAATGAGGAATTTACCGAATACAACGAGCTGAACAAGGTGTCTGCATATGTTGATAAAGATGGTAGCAGAACAGAATACTACTACAACGAGATGTGGCAGATTGACCAGATTAAAGACCCTACAGGCGCAAATATCCTATGTCTATATGATGCCGAGGGAAATCTGACTAATGTCGTAGATGCATCATATTCAACAATCAGGTACTCTTACGATTCCTGTGGCAACATAACAAAGGTTAGGGATCAAGAAGGACACGTCACCAAGTATACGTATGACAAGATGAACCGCATGACCTCTGCGGTAATGGCGGATGGAAGTGCGGAATACTATGAGTACGATGCTTTCGGAAACGAAACCAAATTCACAGACGCCCTTGGCGGTGAATGGATAAATGAATACGACTTAGCAGGTCAAAAGATAAAGTCCATAAACCCAATGGGTGTAGATACAGTGTACAAATACGATATGCGTGGAAATCTTATCGAAGAACGAAGCGTAGGGAAAAGCATCAGGTATAGTTACGACGCAGCCGGTAGATTAGCAGAGATAATTGATGCGGCAGGAGTGGCAACAAGCTTTTCATATGACAACAATGGTAATCTCTTATCCAGGAAGGTAGGAGATGTAGAGAAGTCATTTGAATACGATTCCATGAATAGAGTTACTAAGGAGTTTATCGCAGGAGCATTAACTGCAAGCTACACCTACGATGCTGCCGGCAATATAAGTTCAGTGACAGATGGCCTTGGAAATCAGACAAAGTATATCAGAACAAAGGGCGGTGATGTTGCAGCTGTAATTGATCCACTCGGCAATGTTACCAGATATAGATACGATAAAGCTCATAGGCTTATGAACATCGTACAGGGTACAGGAACTGAAGCAGAAGATATCAATTTTGAACTCCTTGAAGATGCCGAAGAAGTTCTAAAACTCAACAAGAAACATAACAGCATAAGAATTACGTCATACGCAAGAGATATCCTTGGAAGAGTAACAGCTGTCACGGATGCACTCGGTAATGTCGAAAGCTATGAATATGACCGCAAAGGCAATATAAAAGCCAAGACGGATATGGACGGAAACAGAACCAAGATTACAAGAACGCACCTAGGAGACATTTCGCGTATTACGTATGGAGACGGAGAGGATATAGAGTATTCATATAACGCTCTCGGACAGCTTAAGTCTATAAAGGATTCTCTTGGATTAACTAAGATAGATAGAGACATTCTCGGAAGAGAAAGAAGCATAACCGACCACAAGGGTAGGTCTATTTCGTATAAGTATGACGATGCCGGTAGCAGAACAGGTGTAAGATATGCTAATGGCAAGAATGTCAGGTACATATACAATGATAGAGGACTACTCACAGGTATAGAAACAGTTGCACCTAAAATGGAACCAGCATCAGTAAAAGCAACTACTAAGGTATCTCTCTCATACGATTCATACGGTAGGATCGCATCAAAGACAGTAGGTCCTGCTGAAACTGCATACACATATGATAAATGTGGACATCTGGCAAGCCTTGTAAATAAGAAGAACGGTACAGTTCTAGATTCATATGAGTACAGCTATGATCAAGCAGGTAATCTGGTAGCATCTAGTCAAAAGAGAGAAGGGATGCCTGAAGCCACCGGAAACTACGAGTACGGATACGACGAGATAGGTAGACTTAATGCGTTAGTGAAGGACGGAAGCCCGCTCAGAAGCTACACCTACGATGCTTTTGGCAACAGAACCATCCTAGATGAAGCAGGTGCAAAGACAGAGTATCTGTACAATAAAGCGAATCAGCTAATGAGAGCAGACACTCCGCATGGCACTACTATCTTCGAATACGATAAACGAGGCAATGTTATACACAAGAGCACGGAAGGTGCATCTAAAACAGTTTCTGTAAGCTATACATACGGAGCAAATAACAGGCTCATACAGGCAGTAAAGAATGCTGACGGCAAATTACTCACAGCAAGATATGCATATAACGGCCTTGGAATGAGAGTGTCCAGAGCTACAGATACAGGAAGTGTAGACTACGTCCTTGACCAGACGAAGATGTACAACAATTTACTTGAGAGCATACAGATAGATGACTTAAGCAGTATAGAAAGCCACAGCAAATCTGAAGACTTCACATGGCTTGGTAACGAGCTAGTAATGGCAGGTGAAGCACCAATACTAGCTAGCAGATTAGGGACACCAGAGAGGTTAGCAGGAGCTTCTCAACATTCCTTCGGTTATGATGAATTCGGAATACCTGAAGCGAGCAAGATGCCTGAAGCAACTAAGATAAATGGGGTAACCGGAAAACTACCTCTAGGCTTTACAGGATATATGCGAGATGATATCTCCGACACACTGTTCGCACAGGCGAGAGAATATATGCCGGAAATAGGGCGCTTCATGGGAAGAGATATCCTAAAGGGCAGAGCAGAACAGCCAAGAAGCCTCAATGAGTATGCGTACTGCCATAACAATCCGGTAGGGTTTGTGGATCTGAATGGAATGGAGGAAGAGCCAAAGCAAAATCTTAGTGACTTTACAAGAGATTATCTGTTAAATCAATCTATAGGCAAGGGAGTAGAGACAGTTGAGATTGAGTCAGAATATGCAATTCGTCAAAAGCTTCTTTATAATAATTATCAAAAGGAATATAGACCTGCAAAAGAGTTAGCTCAAATTATTCGAAAAGAGACGAATAATCCTTGGGCTAAAAATGGGACACTTGGGCAGATAACAAGAAGATATAACAATGCTAATAAAGCGCTTATACATGATAAGTCTGTTGATACTGGTCAGATACAGGAACTGTCAGCTAAAAACCTAAAGAGAGCTGGAATACGAGGCGGTATACTAGGCGGCACTCTTGATGTTGGTATTGGTGCAGGCCAAGATTACTTTGCAGGTGCGTCTAGAAGCAAACTTGCTTCTAATGCAAAGGTTAATTTTGCATTTGGAGCAGCAGAAGGAGCAATCGTTGGAACTGTTTCTTTGATAAATCCTGCAGCCGGTATAATTCTTGGAGTGATATTATTTGGTGCTGAATATTATTTGGGGTTTAGGCAAATAATTAAAGATAAACTAAATAGTTTAGACTAAAGGAGTCAATATATGAAATACACAGAAAAAATATCAACATTTGTAGCATATCATAACATTATAAGACCGATTGAATATCCACTGCTAGGATTACCATTATTTTCAGGTATCTCCAGCATTGTGTGGCTGATGTTTCTTGTATTTTCACCTAATAAATATTTTGAAGAGCGTGTTATAAGTTATATAGGAATGTTTATACTTATATGTTGCTTTATTTTAGGAATAATATCTCGAAAGAAGTGCACAAAACTGTACAATACGGAACCAGGCAAAAGTTTGTACTGTGCAGAAATATTAATACATTCCTACTGTGTAGTAATTGCACTATTATTTATGATTTATTTCTTGCTTCTAGATAATGAATTAAAAGAGGCCATTATCATATTCATTTGTGGCGTGAGTATAATTGCTATCACGGTGTGTATAACTACAATTGCTATAAAACGAAGGATAGAGAAGGGCTTATATCTGAAAAAGCAGAATGGTAACTATAAAGTGATTCAAATTTTTTCATCAGGAGTTTCAGTTGTTGTATTTATTTTATTAAAAAATATTATAATTAATAATCATGATATAAATATGTCTTTTGTAATTTCTGTTTTGCTATTTATTCCAGCAGAGATAGCAAGTATATTGGTGGTACTGTATTACCTTAAATTAAAATATGCTAAAGATTATGCACTAGAGGAATGCCTACCAACAAGGCCGCATCCCAGTAAATATACGGGATGGAAGTAAACTTCACAAACGATATCTTAGCCACTATGAACTACAACATATATATTTTAAGCAGAGATAATCGACGCATCAAGAGTGGTAGAGAAATCATTAAGATTCTATGAACATAATTATACCATGCGCAAGAGATATCCTCGGAAGAGACAGAAGTATAACCGACCACAAGGGTAGGTCTATTTTGTGTGAGTTGACGATGCTGGTAGCAGAACAGGTGTAAGATACGCTAATGGCAAGAATGTCAGATACATATACGATGATAGGGGTCTGCTCGCTGGTATAGAAGCATCTGCACCTAAGATGAAATTATCATCAGCACCAGCATCATTATCATCATCACCAGTGCCAGCATCAGTAAAAGCAACTCCTACGGTATCTCTCTCATACGATGCATACGGCAGAATCGCATCAAAGGCAGTAGGTCCTGCTGAAACTGCATACACATATGACAAAAGTGGATACCTTGCAAGTCTTATAAATAAGAAGAACGGTACAGTTCTAGATTCATATGAGTACAGCTATGATCAAGCAGGTAATCTAGTGGCATCTAGTCAAAAGAGAGAAGGGATGCCTGAAGCTACCGGAAACTACGAGTACGGATACGACGAGATAGGTAGACTTAATGCGGTAGTTAAGGACGGAAGTCCGCTCAGAAGCTACACCTACGATGCCTTTGGCAACAGAACCATCTTAGATGAAGCAGGGGTAAAGACAGAGTATCTGTATAACAAAGCGAATCAGCTAATGAGAACAGATACTCCTCATGGCACTACTATCTTCGAATACGATAAACGAGGCAACGCTATACACAAGCGCACGGAAGCTGTATCTAACACAGTTTCTGTAAGCTATACATACGGAGCAAACAACAGGCTCATACAGGCAGTAAAGAATACTGACGGCAAATCGCTCACAGCAAGGTATGCATATAACGGCCTTGGAATGCGAGTGTCCAGAACGACAGATGCAGGAAGCATAGACTACGTCCTTGACCAGACAAAGATGTATAACAACTTGCTAGAAAGTATCCAGGTAGATGACCTAGGCAGTATGGAAAGTCCTAGTAAATCTGAAGACTTCACATGGCTTGGTAACGAGCTAGTAATGGCAGATGAAACACCAATACTAGCTGGCAGATTAGGGACACCGGAGAGAGGAATAGGAGCTTATGAACATGCCTTCGGTTATGATGAGTTTGGAGTGCCAGATATAGCTAATATGTCTGAAGAAACAAAGATACATGGGGTAACCGGCGAACTACCTCTAGGCTTTACAGGATACATGCGAGATGATATCTCCGACACACTGTTCGCACAGGCGAGAGAATATATGCCAGAAATAGGACGCTTCATGGGAAGGGATATCCTGAAGGGCAGAGCAGAACAGCCAAGAAGCCTCAATGAGTATGCGTACTGCCATAACGATCCGGTAGGGTTTGTGGATCTGAATGGAATGGAGGAAGAGCCAAAGCAAAATCTTAGTGACTTTACAAGAGATTATCTGTTAAATCAATCTATAGGCAAGGGAGTAGAGACAGTTGAGATTGAGTCAGAATATGCGATTCGTCAAAAGCTTCTTTATAATAATTATCAAAAGGAATATAGATCTGCAAAAGATTTAGCTCAAATTATTCGAAAAGAAACGAATAATCCTTGCGCTAAAAATGGGACGCTTAGCCACATAACAAGAAGATATAATAAAGCTAATAAGGCGCTTGTGTATGATAAAGCTGTTGATAGTGGTCAGGTACGAGAACTATCGGCAAGACACCTAGGAAGAGCTGGAATACGAGGAGGTATACTAGGCGGCACTCTTGATGTTTGTATTGGTGCAGGTCAAGATTACTTCGCGGGAGCGTCTAGAAGCAAACTTGCTTCTAATGCAAAGGTTAATTTTATATTTGGAGCAGCAGAAGGAGCAATCGTTGGCCTTGCTACAGCCTTTGCTGGACCAGTTGGATTTATTGCATCAGTAACTATTATAGGATTTATTGAATACAAAAGTGATTTTAGGCATACAGCAAAAAACCAAAGTAATAGTTTAAGATAAAGGGGAAAAATATGAAAGATAAAATTTCGAACTTCATTGCATATAATAATATAAATAGACCAATAGAATATCCTCTGCTCAGTGGGCCGTTTTTTTCAGTACTTGCATTTTTAGCCTATCTAATATTACTATTTTCGTACTCGGTAAGATATCCAGTGGAAAGAGTAGTTTGTATCATTGGAATAGTTCAATCAATTTTGAGTTTTATATTGGGAATGAGGATTCGTAAAAAATATTTATATTTTTTTAATATTAAACCTGGAAAGAGTTTATATATGGCGGAAATATGGAAATATATATTTTTAGGGTCAGTAATGTATGTATTTACGCTATATATTTCTTCAGGAATGGGTAGCTATAAAAGTATTGTTACGGTAGGTGTGGGGGCACTTTTTATTGTATGTGTTTCAATCTTCATAACACATATTATTTTAAAAAAGCAAATCAAAAAAGGGAAATATCTTAAGAAGAAACAGATTAATAGTAAAGTTATAGCGTTTTCTGTTACAGGAACTTTTTTTCTCATTCTTATGATTATAAAAAATTTGTTATTTAAAATGTCGGAAGTAAGTGGACCATTCATTTTTTTATTTTTATCATTTAGTGTTGTAGTAACATCTACAACAATGGCTGTTATATATTATCTTAAACTAAAATATGCAGAGCGTTATGGACTTGAAGAGTATTTGCCTACCAGACCTAATCCTGGTCCATATACGGGATGGAAGTAATGGTTTGCACTAGTGTAAGTTAGTAGTATGAGCAAGTTGCTTTATTAGAGTGATGGAAAGCAAGTGAACTTATAAAGGGGTTAGAGTGTGAACGAAAACATTAAAGCTTTTGTTAAGCATAACTACATTACAGATTCTGAGAGCAGAATAAAATGGCAACTTTACGGAGCGGTTATTTGCTTCCTTGTGCTTGCGTGGCTCGCTTATTTTTTTGGGTGAACAGGAAATTCAGCTATAGATATATCCCTATTTGTGTATTCTATATTTATAATTCCGACAATTGTCTTGTTAAGACATAGAGCCAATATGGTAACGGATAACACCAAGTTTATTAAGCTTCAAATTATATACAACTTTATAGCGTGTATTTCCGCTCAACTGTCATTTACATGTTTGTTATATAAGTTTCACGGCGGATATAATGCAATAATCGGTATTGCATATCAAATATTAATATTGTCATTGACTTACTACAAATCACTAAAAAACATGAGAAATGGATTAGAACAGGGGCTTACAAAGACTATTCTGAAGAAGTTGCAAAATGGGATCGGTGGCATACATATATATGGCATAAAGATAGTTATATTAGTGTATTTATATTCGGAATAATGCTTTTAGTAGGTAGACTTGCAAAACAAGGAATAATGCTATTATATGTTGTTGTGTTTACAATTCCAATATTAATAACAATCGACATAGTAAAATACTATATGCAACTTAAGTATGCGAAGAAATACGGAATGTTAGACTTACTGCCATCTGCACCGAATGAGGAGTTAACACCATAGTAATACAATGATATGTAGATAGTCATAAAGAGATGAGACGGTGTTAAAGCCAGAAGCTTAACAAGAAACATAACAGCATAAGAATTACGTCATATGCAAGAGATATCCTAAAGGGCAGAGTAGAGCAGCCAAGAAGCCTCAATGAGTATGCGTACTGCCATAACGATCCGGTAGGGTTTATGGATCTGAATGGAATGGATGCTATCTTGGTTAACAAAGAGATCGAGGGCGTATCAGGCATCGAACATATGGGAGGATTCTTTCAAGATTCTAAATCCAATTGGTATTACTTCTACTAGGGAGATACTGTAAAGGTCAAAAAAGTTGATGATAATTTTAATGGCAGTAAAAGCGATGCAACTGCGTATCTTAAGAGGAAAGACGCTATGGGTGGTAATAACAAAGAGTATCACGAAGCAGTATACGTAAAAGGAGACTTTTCTAAATAGAATGGGATACAAAGAAGCCTCTGTATTACCAAATATTAACATGTACATAATGCAAGCATATTTTAAAAATACTGAAGTTAATAAAGAAGAGTATTATGAGCAAATTAGCTTAGACTAAAGGGGGAGATAATAATGATAAAAAAGATATTACATACTAGAACATTCAAAGTAACAGTATTTATATTTATATGCGTTGTCATATATTTATCTCCGGGTTTTAGCTGGAATGTTAAGAGTGCTAGGATTGAGGCAGAAAATCATATTGAAAAACAGTATAAATTTAAACCCAAATATATATCAGGGGGATATAGTTCAAGCTTAGATGCTAGTCACTATCTCCTAGACTTTGTTGATGAAAAAAACGGTGTGACATTTGAGGTAGAAGTAAAAGGCGGACAAAGGGTTTTTATAAAACAAGTTAAGCAATATGTTGAAAAGGATGATTATCTAATAGAATTATTAATCAAAAAGATGGGAGAAGAAATTTCGCCTGTGGTAAAAAAAGAGTGGGGGGAAGGTGCAACTGTTGAAGTTGATGGAATGGCATACTATACTTGGGAAACTTATCAGGAGCCTACTCTGAAAAATATAGAAAATTTATATAAGAAAAACTACACGATAAAAATTAAAGTCAAAAAAGCAGGAACAAAGCAAGAAGAGTCAGAAAAGTTGTTTGAAATAGTTAAGTTCCTAAGAACAAATGATTATCTTCCTTATGACATCGGAGTAGATTATACAAGCACAGATATTAATAAAAAAATTAGCATTGACAACATAGACCAAATAAACAGTTCAAACGACATCTTAGCCCTTATGAACTAAAGTGCAGATGTTTTAAACAGAGATAATAGATATGCAGGATTCGTAGAGAAGTCACTATGTCTCTATGAACGTAATTACATCATACGCAAGAGAAAGAAGCATAACCGACCACAATGAATGATAAGGAAATGACATATATTGGGGAGTTTATAAAGCACAATAATATCCACCAAACAATAGAGTCATTAATGTTTGGCACCCACTTAATATCAATTTTATTGATATTAATATACTTGAGATTTGCAATATCACCTCCAGATAAAGCTGACCCAATAGCACTATATATCTCGTTATGTATTCCAGTTGTGTTACTAGTTGTTAGTATATTGTTGAGGAAACGAATCTTTTATCTTAAAGAAAAAGAATTTGGTAAGAGTTTATATATTGTTCAAATAACCATATATATATATTGTTTGATTATAGGCATATTATTTGTCACGCTTGTTGTACTATGCGAATATGGTGCGAAAAAAGTTCCAAGTGCAATAGGCTTTACTATTTTGGTTGCTGTTGTTACTGTTGCGAGTACATATGTCCGTGTAAAACTAAATATAAAGAGAGGGCATTATTTGCATAGAAAAAACATAATTAATGAAAAAATAATTGCGTTTATTTCCTCAGCGATAGGGATAGCAATATGTATAATTATTTTTCAATTTATCAAAATGAATTTTACGGGAATTGGATATGGTATTATGTCAATTATGCTAGTAACGGCATCTTCAGCTCTATCACTTATATATTATCTTAAACTAAAATATGCAGAACGTTATGGACTTGAAGAGTATTTGCCTACTAAATCTAATCCTAAATAATTTACAAGATGGAATTGGTAATTTAATCATTATAAACACGCCTTTAGGCAGAACTTGAAATAGGAGCGGCGCGATACTATGCGTAAGAAATACAATGACCAAGCTATAAAGAATTTCGTTTCAGGGAAAGGCTCAGTAATGACAGAAGAAGGGAAAAGAAAATCGCAAAAAGAATTTTCAAATAAGATTAACGTTTGGTGGGTATTATTATTTTTTTTCGCTCTTACGGTAACAAATGCTATACAGTGGAGAGATATAAACGTAAGAATTATATTTGTTACACAGATAGTAGCTATCATTATTTGGTTTGTTGTATCTAAATTGTTTTTTGGACTAAAAAACAACCTACAAGCTCCTATAAATAAATTGCTCCAAATAAGCACGGCAATACTATTTCTAGTAATTGTGGATCTTACATTCATTGGTGGGTTTAGAATTCTATATACTGACTTTAACGTCGCTATACCTTCAACGATACTGCTTTTACAATGTTGCGGAGCTGCTGTTTACGAGAGAAGGGTAATACTAATTGCTATAAAAAAGAATGATGGCATTATGAAAAAACCATTTGAAAATATGAAAGACTTATCTCAGGGTGGTATCTATGTGATTGTAATGATAGTAACAATGATTGCGTTGAGAGGATATTTGAATTTGTTTACACTCTATATTGCTATATCAGCAACATTCATTACAATGGTTTTTTCAAGAACCATTATGCATCAGATATATAAACTGTATTTTGCCAACAAGTACGATATGAGGGATGAGCTATTTAAGAATGTTTTATAAATGATAGTAAATTGAGACTGATTTATCAATCTGCGGTAAGGGGTTTATATTAGATTGAGAAAGCTAAATGATTTTTAGATATATGAGAGAAAGCAAAATGGAAGACAAAGATAAAATAGCAAGCTTCATAGCTAATCATAATATTATAAGACCGATTGAGTATCCGTTAATTGCGATGCCGTTTTTAACTACATTAACATTCGTTTTTTACACAATATTCTATATATTGTCATCTGATAAGACATCTGGTGAAAGTATGTTATATATCGTTGGAGTTATATTTTCTATAATAACATTTGTATTTTCGATGTGGATGCGTAGAAAATATTTAAAGGCTTTTAATGAAGAACCAGGTAAGAGCATGTATGCGGCTGAGGCGTGGCAGTATACGGGATTTGTATTACATACGTCTCTTTTAATGTTGAGTTTTTTTTCGTTGGAAGAGGTACAAATAAGTCTACTAACATCAATATGCTTTTTAGTGGTAATAATTGTAATAACAATTGCTGTGACTATCATCGTTGTTAAAACAAGAATTGGAAAGGGCTTCTATCAAAAAAACAAAGATATAGGTACCAAAACAATGAGATATTTAGGGTCTGGTTCATTCATTGCAATCATGCTATTCATAAAAAGCATTGTAATTAATTCAGAGGCAGATGGACTAACGTTTTTTATTTGCATACTATTAGTTGCTTTAGAATTTTCAATAGTATTAGCGGTTGAATACTTTCTCAAACTCAAGTATGCCAAAGAGTATGAACTCGAAGACTATCTACCGACAAGACCGCATCCTAGCAAGTATACTGGGTGGCAGTAATAGATTCTGCTAGTACAATTGGACAAAGTGTGTAGAATCAAGTAGGCAAATTCACTTTAGCACTTATGAACTAGGAGTATAGCAAGCGAAAAAAGATTAGGAAGAAACTATGGCTACAAGCATTGTGTGCGTGCTTCCGTATATGAAACAACAGAGATAAAGACTTATAGACGATTAGGATTAATTCGAGTAACATATAATAATAGTCATGTTTAAAGATAGGATGTGAATTAGTAATGGCAAAATCAGATAAAAAGAAAACAAGTGCTCGTGGCAAGAATAGACGTGATGCACATGGAGTGTATCAGAGACGCGCGGAGCGAGGAAAAGCTGCATTCAGACCTTATGACGGAGAGCCTGCGGAAGAGTTTCGTAGCAATACTGGGCGGAACACAGGAAGAACTAAACGTACTAGCGGTAACGCTGGCGGATATGGTAGTTCGCAGCGTAATGTCAACTCAGGGAGTTATAGCAATTCTCAGCGCGACAGAAACTCAAGTAGCCGCCCGCGAGATAACTACAAAAATACATACCGCAGCAGTGAATGGGACAATCGCAGCGGCAGCTTTGCTGAGGGAGAGAATGCTTCAGCCGCGAATCTGATTGCCGGCCGTAATCCGGTAATCGAAGCAATCAAAAGCGGACGCGAGATAGAAAAAATCTACATGGCGGCAGGAGCCGAGGGCTCCGTCGTAAAAATCAGAGCGATGGCTAAGGATGCTGGCATAGTGGTGGATACAGTTCCTAGAATAGTGCTTGATAGAATGGCTCCAGGGGAGAAGCATCAAGGCGTGGCAGCGGAGATATCTGCATACTCATATTCAACAGTTGAAGAGATCATGGAACGAGCAGTAGACAGTGATGAACCGCCCTTTATTATGGTGCTCGATGAGATTTCTGATCCACACAACCTTGGTGCGATTATAAGGACGGCAGAGTGTGCTAATGCTCATGGAGTTATAATTCCTAAGCGCAATGCTTGTGGACTTACAAGTACCGTGGCTAAGACTTCAGCAGGAGCACTAGAACGCATGCCGGTTGCGAGAGTGACCAATATATCTCGGACTATCGAAGAGCTGCAAGCACAGGGTGTGTGGGTAGCGGCTGTAGATATGGACGGAAAGTCGTATTATGAGACAGCAGGCGTGATGAAAGGTGCGATAGCTCTAGTGATCGGAAATGAAGGAAAAGGTATCAGCAGGCTCGTTAAGGAGAAGTGCGACCTCACGATATCAATTCCGATGAAAGGAAGCATCAACTCTCTAAATGCATCTAATGCAGCAGCTATTATGATGTATGCGGTTAGACGAAGCAGGGACTTTTAGCCTAATATATTTAGTACTTGTACAGCATTAAATATCAAGGAAAATGCTTGACATTGACATCTGTACAGCGTATTATTATAAGGCTACTTTATGAATTCACGACAGAGCTTGCAAGGCAGGCTCTGACTTTTGAGTTGAGAGAAGCAATTAGCTTACATATATATTTGCAAAGGAGGTCATCACCTTGAGAAACAAGATTACACTAGCGTGCACAGAGTGCAAGCAGAGAAACTACAACACAACTAAGAACAAGAAGAACAATCCTGATAGAATTGAGCTTAGAAAGTTCTGTAAGTTCTGCGGTAAGGAAACACTCCACAAGGAGACTAAGTAGTCGAGGGAACATCATGGCAAACAACAATGAAACCATATCCAGAGATGGCAAGGATACTAAAATAGAGAATAAGACCAGTAAACCGGAACAGCGCAAAGAGCGTAAGGGCATCATTGGATATTTCACTGGTGTTAAACAGGAGATGGCCAAAGTAGTATGGCCGACGAGAGCGGAACTGACCAAGGATACTGTAGTTGTTTTTGGTGTGTGCATCTTCTTCTCCCTGTTGTTCTGGGGGATGGATACAGGCTTCTTAGCAGTGCTCAAGAAGCTTCTCGGAATTACGCTATCGAAATAGGCTAGAAGGAGATATACATGACAGAGAAGACCGAAAACTTGAATACGGGCGGCACAACGCTGTCACCACTTGAGGGCGAAGGTCTACGTGGCGATGGTACCGCTAAGTGGTACGTAATCCATACGTATTCTGGTTATGAGAACAAGGTTAAGACTAACATCGAGAAGATGGTAGAGTACAGAGGAATGCAGGATCTCATCCTTGAGGTTACGATTCCTACTGAGGATAGAGTCGAGATTAAGAATGGCCAGAGAAAGGTCAAGACTAGAAAGCTTTATCCTGGTTACGTAGTCATCAAGATGATTGTCAACAACGAGACCTGGTATCTAGTGCGCAACACAGAGGGCGTTACAGGATTCGTGGGTCACGGTTCGGATCCTATTCCACTAACTAAAGAAGAAGTGGTTAGGATGGGCGTTGAGAAAATGCGCATCGACCTGGATGTTGAGACTGGCGACACAATTCGTATTATCGGTGGACCTTTCGAGGGTCAGATGGGTATCGTTGAGGATATCAGTCCTGATAAGCAGATTGTTAAGGCGAAGGTATCGATGTTCGGTAGAGATACACCTGTAGAGCTCGAGTTCTCGCAGGTGGGAAAACTTAACTAACTGGGAGCTATAGTCTCAGAGAAAGGAGAATAAGATGGCAAAGAAGATCGACGGCTATATTAAGCTTCAGATCCCTGCAGGAGGAGCAACACCAGCACCACCAGTTGGACCTGCCCTAGGTCAGAAGAGTGTTAACATCATGGACTTCTGTAAGCAGTTCAATGCTAAGACTCAGGATCAGCAGGGAATGATCATTCCAGTTGTAATCACAGTTTACACAGATAGATCATTCACATTCGTGTGCAAGACTCCACCAGCAGCAGTACTTATCAAGAAGGCAGCAGGCATTGATAAGGCATCGGGCGAACCTAACAAGACAAAGGTTGCATCGATTACATATGCTCAGGCAGAGGAAATTGCGAAGACTAAGATGCAGGATCTCAATGCGGCTACACTTGAGGCAGCTACTGATATGATCAAGGGTACTGCTCGCAGCATGGGAGTTACTGTAACAGAGTAATCAGTGGGAGGCATTTTTAAGAAATGTCGATAGAACCACAAGGAGGAATTATGGCTAAGAAAAGCAAAAGATACAGCGCAATCATGGAGTCGTTCGACAAGACACAGACTTATGATGTTGCAGAAGCTGTAAAGAACGTAAAGAGCTTTGCTAATGCGAAGTTCGATGAGACTGTTGAGATGCACATTCGTCTAGGTGTAGACGGGAGACACGCAGACCAGCAGGTTAGAGGCGCAACTGTACTTCCACACGGAACAGGTAAGAGCAAGAAGGTTCTTGTTTTTGCTAAGGGTGCTAAGGCTGAAGAGGCAGAGGCAGCTGGTGCAGATTACGTAGGCGCAGAGGATCTTGCAGAAAAGATCCAGAAGGAAAACTGGTTCGACTTTGATTCAGTAGTTGCTACACCGGACATGATGGGCGTTGTAGGACGTCTAGGTAAGGTTCTCGGTCCTAAGGGACTCATGCCAAACCCTAAGTCAGGCACTGTAACAATGGACGTACAGAAGGCACTTGAGGAGATCAAAGCAGGTAAGGTAGAGTACCGTCTTGACAAGGCTAACATTATCCATGTAATTATCGGTAAGTGCTCATTCACTGAGGAGCAGCTAGTTGAAAATGCTAACGCTCTAATCCAGGTTGTTGCTAAGGCTAAGCCGGCAGCTGCTAAGGGTCAGTACTTCAAGAGTGTTACTGTTACATCGACAATGGGACCTGGAGTTAAGATCAGCACAGCATCCCTAAGCTAATAGTCGGCCGGTGTTAATAATCGAATATCAACCGTAGACAGTGGGAGCGAAAGCTTAATATCCCACCGAGGTACAAACATAAATTTGTTCCCCGCTGTCTCGCAGCGGGGTTATTTGTACCGTACTTGGTATTAGCACACAAGACCGAATAGGTAAACCACAATTATGGGCACAACAGTGTTCAAGAAAGGAGACCAAATGTCTGTAGAAGCAAAGAACGCAAAACAGCTAATTATCGATGAGATTAAGGCAAAATTTGACAAATCTATCTCGATCGTAGTTGTAGACTATCTTGGAATTACAGTAGCTCAGGCTGACGAACTAAGAAAGACTCTTAGAGAGAACGGCGTGAACCTAACTGTATATAAGAACACACTTGTAAAGCGTGCTATCGCCGGAACTGAGTACGAAGGACTTGGCGAAGCCCTGAAGGGATCTAGCGCATTCGCATTCTGCGAAGAGGATGCAACATCTTCAGCTAGACTTCTCAAGAAGGCTATGAAGCAGTACAACAAGATGTCATTCAAGGGCGGATACGTTGATGGCTCAGTTTATGATGCTAAGCAGGTTGAAGCGCTTGCAGATATCCCATCAAGAGAAGAGCTTATCGCTCGTTTCATGGGAAGCATCCAGTCACCATTATCACAGCTTGTTAGAACATTCAAGGCAATCGCTGATGAGGGTGCAGTTCCAGCAGGAGAGACTGCTGAGGCATAAGCTATTAGTAGCTAACAATTTTTAAGAATTTTACCGATTAATCGGTGTATCGAGAAGCTGACATTTCAGCAAATTTAGACAAAAGGAGAAATAAAATGGATAAGAATCAGATCATTGAAGCCCTAAAGGGTATGACCATTCTTGAGATCAACGAGCTCGTTCAGGCTTGTGAAGAGGAGTTCGGAGTATCTGCAGCTGCAGCTGTAGTTGCAGCACCTGCTGCAGGCGGCGGAGAGGCTGCTGAGGAGCAGACAGAGTTCACAGTAGTTCTTGCTAGCGCTGGAGACCAGAAGATCAAGGTTATCAAGGCAGTTAGAGAAGCTACAGGTCTTGGACTTAAGGAAGCTAAGGAGCTTGTTGATGGAGCACCTGCTAACGTTAAGGAGAACATCGAAGCTGGCGAAGCTAACGCACTTAAGGAAGCTCTCGAGGCAGTTGGAGCTACAGTAGAGCTTAAGTAATTAAATAGCACAACAAATTTGGATTGGGCTCCTGATTTCGGGAGCCCAATTCTTGCTATTTACAAGAGGCTCATTTTCGCTGCAAAATCTGATTTATCAATATCGGGTAGTGCTTTTGTGGTGACGGGCAAGATTATGTGTTTTTTGTAGTTTTTCGATTGCCAGAGTGCGAAAAGTTGCAAAAAATGCATAATATGCTCATCTCTGGGCTTGAAATATTTACAACCTTACTCTATAATAGTAAGTTGCTATGGAGACGTTTTTTCTTAAATAACAAGGAGTGATAACATGCCAAAACCTGTAAAAGTTGGAAGGAAAGAACGTATGACTTTTGCGAAAATCAACGAAGTTTGCGAGATGCCAAACCTCATTGATATCCAGACTGAGTCATACAAGTGGTTTGTCGAAGAGGGACTAGCCGAAGTTCTGGAAGATGTATCTCCAATTAGGGATACCACCAATACTTTGAGCCTAGAGTTCGCTGACTACTCCTTCTCAGATACACCTAAATACGATCAGGAGGAATGCAAGGAGCGTGATGCCACTTACGCTACATCTCTGACGGTCAAGGTAAGATTGATAAACAGGGAGACTCTTGAGATCAAGGAACAAGATGTTTTCATGGGAGATTTCCCATTGATGACAGAAAAAGGCACATTCATATACAACGGTGCGGAGAGAGCTATCGTAACACAGCTCGTAAGATCTCCTGGACCGTATTTTGAGTTTGATACGGACAAGTCGAACAACAAGCTTTATTCTTCGACTATTATTCCTAACAGAGGAGCATGGCTCGAGTATGAGACTGACTCGGCTGGCGTTCTATACGTAAGAGTTGATAGAACCAGAAAGCTTCCTCTCACATCGTTCCTGAGAGCGATGGGACTCGGATCAAACGAAGAAATCCTCGATACATTCGGTGAAAGTCCTGCTCTCTTAAGAACATTTGAGAAGGACAGCACCAAGAATGCAGATGATGGCGTTAAGGAAATATACAAGAGACTAAGACCTGGAGATCCTCCAACAGTAGAGAATGCTAGATCCATGGTTAACTCGCTGCTATTTGATGCGCGTAGATATGACCTAGCTAAGGTTGGTAGATACAAGTACAACAAGAAGCTTGGAATCCACAATAGACTAGTTGAGACAATTGCGGCTGAGCAGATTGTCGATCCTTCAACTGGTGAAGTTCTCGTTGAAAAGGGTGAGTTCATCTCCCGTAAGAGAGCTATGGAAATCGAGGATGCGGGTGTTGCTTATGCATATGTAAACAGCAAGACTGAGGACGATGAGGTAGTTAAGGTTATCGGCAATAACTTCGTTGACCCAACTAAGTATATCGACCTAGACCTTGCTCCATATAAGCTGTCAGAAAAGGTTTACTATCCAGTTCTGATGGAGATTATCGAAGAAGCAAACGGAGATGAGGATGCGCTGAAGGCGGCTATTGCCAATCGCAAGAACGAGCTTTCACCAAAGCACATCATCCACGATGATATCATCGCATCTGTGAGCTACTTCCTAAATCTATCCTATGGAATCGGAGAGACAGATGATATCGACCATCTCGGTAATCGTAGACTGAGATCAGTTGGAGAGCTTCTGCAGAATCAGTTCCGTATTGGATTTGCAAGAATGGAAAGATCTGTTAGAGAGAGAATGACTACTGAGAATGCAACTCCTCAGCAGCTCATCAATATTAGACCTGTAACTGCAGCAGTTAAGGAGTTCTTTGGAAGCTCCCAGCTGTCACAGTTTATGGACCAGAACAACCCTCTTGCAGAGCTAACACACAAGAGAAGACTTTCCGCACTTGGACCTGGTGGTCTTTCGAGAGAAAGAGCTGGATTCGAGGTGCGTGACGTTCACTATACACACTACGGCAGAATGTGCCCAGTAGAGACACCGGAAGGTCCTAACATTGGACTTATCGGGTCACTAACTACTTATGGCATCATAAACGAGTATGGATTTATCGAAACCCCATACCGTAAGGTTGATAAGGAAACTGGCGTTGTAACTGAACAGGTTGATTATCTATCTGCAGATGATGAAGAACTGATGATCGTAGCGCAGGCTAACGAGCCTCTCGATGCTGAAGGTCGCTTCGTTAACAACAAGGTTGCAGTACGAGGTGTTAAGGGTGAGATTACTCTTGCTAAAAAAGAAAGCGTCGACTACATGGACGTTTCTCCTAAGCAGGTAGTTTCTGTTGCTACTGCGATGATTCCGTTCCTTGAGAACGACGACGCCAACCGTGCGCTGATGGGATCTAACATGCAGAGACAGGCTGTACCACTACTCGTTACTGAGGCTCCTTACGTTGGAACTGGAATCGAGTACAAGGCAGCTTGCGATTCTGGAGCGGTACTCCTTGCGAAGGCAGCCGGAACTATCGAGTTTGTTGATGCTCAGTGCGTAAAGGTTCGTAGAGACGACAATGGCGAACTCGACGAGTATAAGCTACTCAAGTTCAAGAGATCCAACCAGGGAACTTGTATCAATCAGAGACCTATCGTTGCGTGTGGCGAACATGTTGATGCAGGAGAGGTTCTAGCGGACGGACCATCGACTAACCTCGGTGAGATTTCGCTAGGTAAGAACCTACTTATTGGATTCATGACATGGGAAGGCTACAACTACGAGGATGCTATCATACTAAACGAGAGACTTCTAATGGACGATGTTCTAACATCGCTACACATAGTTAAGTATGAGTGTGAAGCTCGTGATACAAAGCTAGGGCCAGAAGAGATTACAAGAGATATTCCTAATCTCAGTGAAGAGGCTCTCAAGGAGCTCGATGAGAACGGAATCATCAGAATCGGAGCAGAAGTTAAGTCGTCTGATATCCTCGTAGGAAAGCTGACACCTAAGAGCGAGACAGATTTAACTGCAGAGGTTAGAATGCTTCGTGCAATCTTTGGTGAGAAGTCCAAGGAAGTAAGAGATACTTCTCTAAAAGTTCCTCACGGTGAGACGGGTATTGTCATCGACGTGAGAGAATTTACAAGAGAGAATAGCTCTGAACTCCCACCAGGAGTAAATAAGATTGTAAGAGTTTACATAGTTACCAAGAGAAAGATCAACGTTGGAGATAAGATGGCTGGTCGTCACGGTAACAAGGGTGTAATCTCCAGAATTCTTCCAGAGGAGGATATGCCATTCAAGGAAGATGGTGAGACATTACAGGTAATGCTTAACCCACTGGGTGTACCTTCCCGAATGAACGTAGGACAGGTGCTCGAGGTTCACTTAGGACTAGCAGCTAAGACGAAGGGTTGGTATATTTCAACACCAGTATTTGACGGTGCTAGTGAAAATGACGTAATCAATTTACTTGACGATTGCGGATACCCTAAGACCGGTAAGCTCAGACTGAGAGATGGTAGATCTGGAGAGTACTTCGACAACCCAGTAACTGTAGGCTACATGTACATGCTCAAGCTGCACCATCTTGTAGATGATAAGATCCACGCTAGAAGTACAGGTCCTTACTCGCTAGTAACTCAGCAGCCACTTGGTGGTAAAGCTCAGTTTGGCGGACAGAGATTTGGAGAGATGGAGGTATGGGCACTAGAGGCTTATGGAGCAGCTTATACACTTCAGGAAATACTAACAGTTAAGTCTGACGATATCATCGGACGTGTTAAGACTTACGAAGCTATCGTAAAGGGTAACAACATTCCAAAGCCTGGCATTCCAGAGTCCTTCAAGGTACTCATCAAGGAGCTGCAGGCACTGTCGCTCGATGTTAGGGTAATGTCCGGTGATAATAAGGAAATCAAGCTCAAGGATACATCTGAATTCGACGAACCTGCTTCGGTAGATCGTATGCTCAAGGAAGCTGATAGACGTACAGAGGCTATGCACGAGCGCGAACGTGAGCACGAAGAGGAACTTCGTCTAAAGCAGAATGAGGATGATGAGTTCGTTGAAACGGCAGACTTCGATGAAGAGCCAGATCTAGATATTCTGAATACACTTTCAGCAGCACTTGGTGTCGATGAAGATGTACCAGCTATCCTAGATGACGATGAGGAACCAGAGATGGTGAGCCTTGACGAGATAATTGGCACAAGCGACGAAGCTATTGATGAATAATTAAGGGGGAAACATGACTAAAAACGATAACAATCAAGATCTTAGAAATTTTGAATCCCTACAGATCAAGTTGGCTTCAACAGAGAAGATGCTTGAGTGGTCTCACGGTGAGGTAACAAAGCCTGAGACTATCAACTACAGAACTCTCAAGCCTGAAAGAGACGGACTCTTCTGCGAGAAGATTTTCGGACCTACTAAGGATTGGGTGTGCTCCTGTGGAAAATACAATAAAATTCGCTTTAAGGGCATCGTTTGCCCTTACTGCGGAGTTGAAGTAACGAAGTCCAAGGTTAGAAGAGAGAGAATGGGTCATATTCAGCTTGTTAGCCCTGTATCTCATATTTGGTACTTCAAGGGAATACCTTCAAGAATCGGTCTCGTGCTCGATATCACTCCTAAGCAGCTAGAGAGAGTGCTGTATTTTGCAGCATATATCGTAACTGATCCAGGAGAGACTCCGTTCGAGTACAAGCAGATTATCGAAGAGAATCAGTATAACGAAGCTCGCGAGATTTACGGAAAGAACTTCGAGGCAGCGATGGGTGCAGAGGCTATCAAGAAGCTGCTAGAAAATATCGATGTAGATGAAGAAACTGAACTTCTTAGAGAACAGCTTAAGAAGGCAACTGGGCAGAAGAGGATTCGTCTAGTTAAGAGACTCGAAGTTATCGAGGCTCTAAAGCAGTCTGATAATAGACCTGAGTGGATGATTCTTGACGTAGTTCCTGTAATTCCGCCTGATCTTAGACCTATGGTTCAGCTAGAGGGTGGTAGATTCGCTACATCTGACCTTAACGACCTATATAGAAGAGTTATCAACAGAAACAACAGACTTAAGAAGCTGCTCGAGCTGGGAGCACCTGATATCATCGTTAGAAATGAGAAGAGAATGCTTCAGGAATCGGTTGACTCTCTAATTGATAACGGAAGAAGAGGCAGAGCGGTTACTGGTGCTGCTGGTAGACAGCTTAAGTCGCTTTCTGACATGCTCAAAGGTAAGCAGGGACGTTTCCGTCAGAACCTACTCGGTAAGCGTGTTGACTATTCTGGCCGTTCTGTAATCGTGGTAGGACCTGAACTGAAGTTCTATCAGTGCGGACTTCCTAAAACGATGGCGCTAGAGCTGTTCAAGCCGTTCATCATGAAGGAGCTTGTAGAGCGTGAACTTGCGCATAACATTAAGAGTGCAAAGACAATGGTTGAGAAGATGAAGTCCGAGGTGTGGGATGTTCTCGACTACGTAATTAAGGATCATCCGGTACTTCTAAACCGTGCTCCGACACTGCACAGACTCGGAATCCAGGCTTTCGAGCCGGTTCTAGTAGAGGGAAAGGCTATTAAGCTTCATCCTCTAGTTTGTACAGCGTTCAACGCCGATTTCGATGGAGACCAGATGGCTGTCCACGTACCTCTATCAGTAGAGGCGCAGGCAGAGGCTAGGTTCCTCATGCTTTCGGTTAACAATATCCTTGCGCCTAAGGATGGCTCGCCTATCACAATTCCGACTCAGGACATGATCCTCGGAAGCTACTACCTCACCCATGAGGGTACAGAGGCTCGTAACCTTGAGAATGAAAAGGGTGACGGAAAGTGCTTTGCAGATATCGATGAGATGCTCATGGCATACAGAAATCATGCTGTAGGAATTCACGCAAAGGTTAAGGTTAGAAGACAGGCGTTCCCTGGAGATCCAGGAAAGCTGGTAGAGTCTACAGTAGGTAGATTTATCTTCAATCAAGGGCTCCCTCAAGATATGGGTTTTGTAAATAGAGACGAAGATCCGTATTCACTCGAGGTAGACTTCCTCTGCGATAAGAAGAAGCTTGGCGTTATTATCGACAAGTGCTTCAAGAAACATGGGAATACTAGAACGGTTCTCATGCTCGACTATGTAAAGAGCATCGGTTACCACTATTCAACTAAGGCGGCTGTTACAATAAGTGTATCCGACATGGAGGTTCCTGAGGAGAAGGCTGAAATCGTTGCAGCGGCTGATAAGCAGGTAGATAAGTTTGAGGCTGCATACAGGCGTGGTCTGATGACGGATAGAGAACGTTACGACAGAATCATCAAGACTTGGAAGGACGCAACGGATCAGGTTGCCGACGCTCTGATGGATTCTCTAGGACCTCTCAACAATCTGTTCATCATGGCAAGCTCTGGAGCTAGAGGTAACAAGTCTCAGATCAGCCAGGTTGGTGGTATGAGAGGACTTATGGCTAATGCGACAGGACACACTGTAGAGATTCCTATTAAGGCTAACTTCCGTGAAGGGCTATCTATTCTGGAGTACTTCATTTCGTCAAATGGTGCTCGTAAGGGTCTTGCGGATACTGCGCTACGTACTGCTGACTCCGGATATCTAACGAGAAGGCTTGTAGATATTTCTCATAGTGTAATCGTAACTGAGGATGACTGCGGAGCAGAAGAAGGCGTTGAAATCAAGGCGTTTACAGATGGCAAGGAAGTTATCGAGCCACTATCACAGAGAATCGCAGGAAGATTTGTAACGGAAGCTGTTGTGCATCCAGAAACTGGCGAAGTTCTCGCTGCTGAAGGCGACTTTATCGAAGATGACGTTGCAGAAGCAATTGAGGCAGCTGGAATCGAAGTGGTTAAGATTAGATCTGTCATGACTTGTCAGGCAGAGCACGGAGTTTGCGCTAAGTGCTACGGTAGAAACCTCGCTACAGGAACTGCAGTTCTACCAGGTGAGACTGTTGGTATCATTGCTGCTCAGTCTATCGGTGAGCCGGGTACGCAGCTGACTATGAGAACGTTCCACACTGGTGGTGTAGCGGGAAGCGATATCACACAGGGTCTCCCAAGAGTTGAGGAGCTGTTCGAAGCTAGAAAGCCTAAGGGTCTAGCTGAAATCTGCGAGGGAGATGGAGAGGTTGTATCCATCGAGCCAACTGATGACAACAGGACTAGCGTTGTCGTTAAGGAGGAAGGTGGCAACCGCGAGTATATTATCTCCTATGGTTCAAGACTCAATGTAAAGGTTGGTGACGCTGTTTATGCAGGTGGCCAGATTACAAAGGGACCTCTCGATCCACATGATGTAATGAGAATTCTCGGCGTTCAGGGAGTATACGAGTACTTGCTACGCGAGGTTCAGAGAGTATACAGACAGCAGGGTGTAGACATCAACGACAAGCATGTTGAGGTAATCGCATCTCAGATGCTATCAAAGTACAAGATTGAAAAGGCTGGAGATACAAATCTGCTCCCTGGAAGTATGTACAGCATCAACGAGATTAATAAGGCGAATGCTGAGATTGATCCAGAAGAAGGCGAGCCAGCTACATACGAACGTCAATTACTTGGTATCACCAAGGCTGCCCTTGCTACAAGCTCATTCCTATCCGCCGCATCATTCCAGGAGACAACTCGTGTCCTGACAGACGCTGCGGTTAAGGGTAAGACAGACCATCTAGACGGACTCAAAGAGAACGTCATGATTGGTAAGCTAATCCCAGCAGGAACAGGCATGAAGCGCTATGGAGCAGTTGAGGTTGATTACGGTGAAAATGAGCCTCTCATGAACTCAAGCTACGATGACGAGAACATGGTTCTCAAGATGCCATCGGCGAATGTTCAGCCACAGACTATAGCGCCGCTATACGATGGTATTGAGGAATAAAACGAGACGTGATTAAGCTACAAACCATGCAAATTAATCATGCATAATAAAATAGCCGATGCATTGACAATTCAGTGCATCGGCTGTTATAATATGTAGGTTCAATATACTAAGCGGAGACTGTCTAGATAGTCACTGCTTGTTTGAATGAGTTAATTTTATAAGAAAGGAGACAATAATGCCTACTATTAACCAATTAGTTCGTCAGGGCAGAAAGAGTGCAGTTAAGAAGTCAGGTTCCCCAGCTCTTGGTAAGAACATGAACAACCTTAAGAAAACTCTTACTGATGTAAATTCGCCTCAGAAGAGGGGAGTATGCGTTGCAGTTAAGACTGTAACTCCTAAGAAGCCTAACTCGGCGCTTAGAAAAGTTGCCAGAGTTCGCTTGACTAACGGTATCGAAGTAACAGCATATATTCCTGGAATCGGTCACAACCTACAGGAGCACAGTGTTGTACTAATCAGAGGCGGAAGAGTTAAGGACCTCCCTGGTGTGAGATATCACATCGTTAGAGGAACACTTGACGCAGCTGGCGTATCGGGTCGTGGTCAGGGACGTTCCAAGTATGGAGCAAAGAGACCTAAGAAGTAATTGATTTCGGGATATTGTCCTTAATATATGATATTAAGGCGCACACGGTCGGTGATAGAAGCAGACCGAGTACCCCGTGAACCTAAGGAGGGAAGAGAAGTGCCAAGAAAAGGTAACGTACCAAAGAGAGAAGTACTTCCAGATCCAGTATACGGTAGCGTAGTGGTTTCAAAGCTGATCAACAGCATCATGCTTGACGGTAAGAAGGGTGTAGCCCAGTCAATCGTTTATGATGCATTTGACCAGATTAAGGAATCCACTGGCGAAGAACCGCTGGAAGTATTTGAGAAGGCAATGAGCAACATCATGCCTGTACTAGAAGTTAAAGCAAGAAGAGTCGGTGGTGCAAACTATCAGGTTCCTATCGAAGTTAGACCAGAGAGAAGACAGACTCTAGCTCTACGTTGGCTCACAAAGTTTACAAGACTTAGAGGTGAGAGAACTATGGCTGAGAGACTAGCTCACGAGCTTATGGACGCTTCTAACAACACAGGTGCATCTGTGAAGAAGAAAGAAGATACTCATAAGATGGCTGAGGCTAACAAGGCGTTTGCACACTACAGGTGGTAATCTGAGATGATACACCTGACAGAGATTAGATAAAAGCAGGAAGGAGGAGTTATGGCTAGACAATTTTCTCTAGAAAATACCAGAAATATTGGAATCATGGCCCACATCGATGCTGGTAAGACAACAACTACTGAGAGAATCCTTTATTACACAGGAAAGACTCATAAGATCGGTGAGACTCATGATGGTGCTGCTACCATGGACTACATGGCTCAGGAGCAGGAGCGTGGTATTACAATTACCTCTGCTGCTACAACCGCTCAGTGGAACGGCACAAGAATTAACATTATCGATACCCCAGGACACGTTGACTTTACTGTTGAGGTAGAGAGATCGCTTCGTGTACTTGATGGTGCTGTAATGGTACTAAGTGCTAAGGAAGGTGTTGAGCCTCAGTCCGAGACAGTATGGAGACAGGCTGAGAAGTATAATGTTCCAAGAATGATTTTCGTTAATAAGATGGACATCCTAGGAGCTAACTTCTTCCACGTAATCGATACTATTCACGATAGACTAAGAGCTAACGCTGTACCTGTTCAGATTCCAATCGGTTCTGAGAACATGTTCGAAGGAATTATCGACCTTCTCACTATGAAGGCTGAGGTGTACGATAAGAATGATGCTACAGGTAAGGAATTCGAAATCGTAGATATTCCAGAGAATATGAAGGCAGAAGCACAGGCTTGGCATGATAAGATGATTGAGGCTGTTGCTGAGCTAGACGAAGATCTGACTATGAAGTACCTCGAGGGAGAGGAAATCTCAATTGAGGAGCTTAAGACAGTTATCAGAAGAGAGACTATCGCAGGAAATATTTTCCCTGTATTCTGCGGATCTGCATACAAGAACAAGGGTGTTCAGATGATGCTAGATGGAGTAGTTGACTACATGCCTGCGCCTACAGACATTCCTTCAATCGGTGGTGTAAACCCTGATACTGAAGAAGAAGATGTAAGACACGCAAGTGACAAGGAACCATTCTCAGCACTTGCATTTAAGATTGTGGCAGACCCATATGTAGGAAAGCTCGCATTCTTCAGAGTTTACTCTGGAACACTAGAGACTGGTTCTTACGTGTACAACGCAACTAAGGGTAAGCGCGAGAGAATCGGTAGAATTCTTCAGATGCATGCTAACCACAGAGAAGAAATCGAGAAGGTTTATTCAGGAGATATCGCAGCAGCAGTAGGACTAAAGCAGACTACAACTGGAGATACACTCTGTGATGAGAAGAAACCAATTATTCTCGAATCTATGGAATTCCCAGATCCAGTAATTGAGATCGCTATCGAACCTAAGACCAAGGCTGGTCAGGAGAAGATGGGTATCGCTCTCGCTAAGCTGGCTGAAGAGGATCCAACATTCAGAACATATACTAACCCTGATACTGGACAGACTATCATCGCTGGAATGGGTGAGCTTCACCTTGAAATCATCGTTGATAGACTTCTAAGAGAGTTCAAGGTAGAAGCTAACGTAGGTAAGCCAATGGTATCCTACAAAGAGACTATTACCGTTGAGGTCGATGAAGATTACAAGCACAAGAAGCAGTCCGGTGGTTCTGGTCAGTATGGACACGTTAAGTTCAGACTATATCCAAGAGAAGCTGGTTCTGGATTCGAATTCAAGAACTCCATCACAGGTGGTGCTATTCCTAAGGAATACATCCCTAAGATTCAGGAGGGAATGGAAGCGGCAATGCAGAACGGACCTGTTGCAGGCTACCAGCTAGTAGACGTTGGGGTAGACTTATATGACGGTTCATACCACGAAGTAGACTCATCTGAAATGGCATTTAAGATTGCAGCTACCATGGGATTCAAGGAAGCTTGCAAGAAGGCAAAGCCAGTTCTACTAGAGCCAATCTTCAAGGTAGAGGTTACTGTACCTGAGAACAACATGGGTGACATCATCGGAGATATCAGCTCAAGAAGAGGATCTATCGAAGGTTCTGACATCAATAATGGTGCAGCTGTTATCAGAGGATTCGTTCCACTATCCGAGATGTTCGGATATGCTACTGACCTGCGTTCTAAGACACAGGGTCGTGGTGTATACGTAATGCAGTTCGACCACTTCGATAAGCTACCAGAGAGCTTGAAGGAAAAGGTTGCAAAATAATCTTTAATATCACTAAAGTTATAAGTGATAAAACAAATTTTACAGAAAATTATTTCAAATAATTCTAAATAGGAGAAATTATCATGGCAAAGCAGAAGTATGAGAGAACCAAGCCACATATCAACATCGGTACA
>ERZ773045.195-NODE-195-length-33818-cov-3.502058_pt1 | contig 33818 bp, 35 predicted proteins | sample MGYA00580635_ERZ773045 | MGnify/ENA primary metagenome ERZ773045 (study PRJEB29015, sample SAMEA2738115) | human oral metagenome | biome: human oral; feature: human-associated habitat; material: saliva | place: China | collected 2261 ...
TTTCATGATTTTCTCCTATGACAAAAACTCTTGCTCTGTTTCGACACTTTCTTCACTATCTTCAACTAATACCTGTAATATACTTGTATCCAACTGTCTTAATAGTGTGACGATACTAGCAAGAGATTCCTCATTAATACTAACAGTTTTCTTATTTGAAGGCTGAGTTATATCTACTGAAAAGTAACCATTACCCTTAGCATTTATACTAATTGTAGAAGTGTATTCAGCAACAAACTCCCACTTAATTACACAAGTATCTTCATCAAAAACAACAGTTGCTAATGGAACACTTGCTTCCAATAATGTCATCTCAAACTCTGTAAATTTACTCATCTAAAATAACCCCCATTCTGAAAATTTTTCAAATCCACCTAAATCATCAATAAACTTCTTTGCGATAGAAACAATCTCACTATAAGGTTTTCCATCAATATATTCATCACCAATGGCACAGCTTAGCTCAACAACTTTACCTGTTTCTTGTGCTTTTAAAAATGCATAGATATTAACAGATACATCTGCCTTGGAACAATCCTTACCATTAATTCCACCACCAGTTACAGAATCTGCCATATCAGAACCTAACTTACGATTAGTGCATCCACTATCTACACAATATCCACCAGTCCAATCACCCAAAGGATTGACAACTGCATTAGGATACTCTAACTTTAACTTTTCTGTTTCTGCATTACTCTGGCAGATAATTAATCGTTCCCCATCTAACACATACTTACCATCAAATGGATACTTAGCATAAATCTCTCGTGCAATCTTAGATAATCTCTTTTGTTCTTCTGTTAAAGGAACACCTCTAAAGATACCATTATCACCACAACGGATTTTATCCTTTTGATTTCCTGCTAAATGAACATCTTGTGGAACAATGATAACCTCTGTCTTTGCTTTTCCTAAAATACGCTTAACAATAGATTTAACCTCTGAGGCAGTCATCTTAACAGATGTTTCCACAATAACATAACAACTATTATGCCCTAATAGCACTTCTGCTGCAACGGTAGGTCTGTCAGACTTAGAATATGCTAAGTCTACGATTGCACCACTGATTCTATCTGCGATTTTATCAGCATGCATTGGATTTACTTTCTCAAACATTTTTTAATTTCCTTTCTTATTTTAGTGAAAAAAGGGTAGCTTATGCAACTACCCTGTCGTAACGTTCGTTCTGTAATGTTGTTAGCATAACAGTAACTGGGTCAATCTGTTGCTTAACAACCTTTTCACCCTTTTCATTAACTGTTTCTACGTACTCAGTACCTTCGATAACATTCTTAAATAAGACTGGAGAATATCCACTTACCATAGCAACGTTAGTACCGTTCTTATCCACTTGGAACATACCACACTTACGTGTATCTACATTCCAATAAACAATAGCTGGCATTTCATAACCATGTTCAGCAAACTTCTTAGCCCAATCTCTATGTAGAGTGTTACCAGTACCATTTGCCGCATCAAATTGCATATCAGAGATGACATACAACTTATTTGGTAAGTCTGACTGAGAACAGTTGTTCTTAATAGCAGTATCTAAGATTAATTGCAATACCTTATTGAAGTCTGTGTTATAACCCCAGTCCTCATTCTTTGTGTTAGTTACCTTATCAACAATATCTTCACCCTGAACCTTTACAAGTCTTGGATTTTCAGAGAATGTGATAAACTTATCCTTAAATACACCATTAGCCTTATCTGCACAGTATAGTCCTAATGAAATAGCAACTTCAATAGGTGTACCATACATAGAACCAGATACGTCTACTACACATAGACCTGTTTCTTCCTTACCTTCAAACCAGTTTGGTAGATTCTTCCACATAGCATCGTATAAATAGCGATTCGCTAATGATACGTCATAGTCTCTTAAAACCTTACCAACAATATCAACTGGTAATAAAGCACCAGCATTAATCTTAGCCTTACCTTCACTCAACTGCTTTAAGTATTCTAAATAACGCTCTTCTGCATGCTTCATGAATAGTTCACGATACAACATCTGTGCCTTAGAAGGTAACTTAGAGAAGTCAATATCTTCGTAACGCTTTTCACATAACTTTGTTTCAACAATATCTAAAGCCTTACGTAACTTAGATAATGTTTTACGGTATTCACGTTCAGACATATTAAGACCATTTACAATCTTTAATGCTACCTTACGTGTATTCTTAACCCCATTAACGGATGGTAACCACTTAGCCATAAGACTTGGTGCTCCACCATTATTAACACTGATTAAATCAGACTTTAATGTGTCATTGATATAACCAAGAACATTACGTTCAACTGGCGTATCTAATAAACATAACAAGTCATCATAACGACCATAGAAAGCAAAGTTATCTAAGTTCTTGATAACTACTTCTGGCTTATTCTTTGCAAGATAGTTCATGATAACACGGAAAACTCTACGTTCACCCTGTCCACCACGAATGTCACGGATATAGAATAACAACTTCATTGCTAATTCTTTATCCTCTGCAAAAGCAAGATTAAAAGTCTTGATAATCTCTGCTTCATCGTTAGTACGCATTGCACCTAATGTACCAAAAGCATCTAATAGACCACTCTTAGTAGACTTTAATGCAACTGCACCATTTTCTGTTGTTGTGTAATTTAATTCATCTTCTAATAATTCTGTAAAATTCATAATTAACTCTTACCTCTTTCCTTCTTGTTCTGATTGGTTTTCCGACTAGAAAAATAGTTCTTTTATTCTGCTGTATAGTAAGAAACTCTAAACCTTTACATATTTTCTTTAGCCTAGAAAGTGTATTTTTTGCTGTTGGTTTAGAAAATGAACGTTTAGATAAAGGGTTCAAACGCACAAAAACCACTATGAGTGGTTGCTCAGATTTGCACTGAGGATATTCGCATGAAAGGAGGTGGTTTTGAATATCTAACTAATACAACCACATGGGGGCGGGGGTTGGATTCTAACCAACGACCTCTAGGGTATGAACCTAGCCATCTGAACACTGATATACCCCGCTATGTTGAGAGGAATTACATCCTCTCGAATTTTTTGGACTTACTTAGAATGGTAAGTCATCAGATGCTACATTGAAGTCAGCAACACTTGTCTGAGTAGCCTTAGAAGAAGTACCTTCAGACTTCTTAGAACCTAATAGTTGGATATTGCTTGCTACAACCTTTACATTGTAACGTGTTTCTCCTTCCTTAGTTTTCCAAGATTCTTGTACTAACTTACCAGTTATACCAACCTGAGTACCCTTTACAAGATGCTGTGTTAATGCTTCTGCCTGTTTTCCCCAAACACTTACGTTGAAGAAACTTGTCTTAGCCTTTTCACCAAAACCATCTGATGTTGCAATAGAGAAAGTAGAAACTACTGTTTCTCCTGCTTGGCGCATTTCAGCATCCTGTGCTACACGCCCTACGAGTGTTACTACATTTAAATCCATAAAATATTTTCTCCTTGTTGGGGACATTCAGTAGCACCCTCAACTTGCTACGAACTTTGTTTAGTGTCGAAGTTCACGAACACTAGAAAGAATTTTCACTTGAGCGGATTCAAAAGTCTGCTTTTTCTTATTTTTGTTTGCTGTTTCTTTCTACTTATACTAATAGTATATCACACCTATTTAATATGTCAATAGGTTATTTAAAAATTTTTAATCTAAATTTTCAAATCCACGTTTATCTAATCTACAGAACGCTTTAATATGCTTACCTGTTGTCTGACTCCAATCAAACCATAAACGTTTTAATTCTCCATCTGGACTTCTTGAAATGATTGGTGTCCTGTAACTATACAATGTTTCTGTTCCATCCTCATCAACATGTACAAGTGCTTTACCATAGAAACTTTCCTGCATTTGTTCTGGTAATGGATGTAATTCATATATCTTTAACATATTTTACCTCACACTAGTTAGTTCTATATGCAAATAAGTCATCTGTTAATTCTAACTCTTCCCCATCATACCCAGATAAGAAGTGACCATAACCATCTGCATTAGCTGCATCCTCACAAAATTGTTCAAAACCACCATCTACCCACTTCTCCAATAGTTTATAGACAGCCTCATTCTTATCTACCAATGCCTTAAATACTTCCTTTGGTAATTCTGTTTCTTCTGCTAAAAATTCTGGGACAAAGTAAGAACAAGTTTCTTTAATATTATCCTGTAACTCTTCTTCTCTTTCTTCTTCATCAAGCACTAGATATTCACTACCATCGTCTAACTCGAAATAACGACCAGATATACTAATGCTATCTTCTGAAATACCTAAACACTTTGCTAATAAATTCTTTTTATCATCTAAACTATAACCCATCTTCAGTTATCTCTCTACTTTCTTGTTTTGAAAACAATCTCTTCAATGTTGCAATCCCACTTCTTCAAGTTATCTGCATAAAGTTGTAAGGCTCTTGCGAACTCTTTTGCTTCCTTTTCACCAACATTTTTTGGTTCTAAGCGAATAGCTTCTCCATGACCTTCTTCAAGATATGCAAATCCAGTGATTTTCCCATCACGTGTTACATAGACCTTAAAGAACCCATAGTTAGAACTCTTATAAAAACTCATAAATTCACACGTTCTATCATTCATGCTAAAGTCAAACCCCGTACCGTCATTGGCGTTCATATAAAAGATAGTTCCATTATCTAGTAACATGCTGTCGGTAACCTCTGGGAATCTATCTCTAATATTCTCCCTAATATAGTTTAATACTTGTTGTTTTATATTATCTGCTGTTGACATAATATTTCTCCTTTAATTAATTATGCTTAGTTTTCCCTCTTAGGGATAAGTTCTTCAATATTATAATCCCACTTCCCTAAATCATCTGCAAAAATTTGCATTACTCTTACAAACTCAGCTAACTCCCATGGATTCACGTACCCTTGTTCTACTGCAATACCAACATCATCCCCAACATCTAAATATACTCGCCCTCTGATTATCCCGTTACATGACACATATACATCAAAGAATCTACGAGTAGGTTTTCTATAAAAACTTACAAATTCGCAAGTTCTGTTATTTACATAAAAGTCAAACTCTGAACCATCATATCCATTCATATAGAATACAGTACCATGTTTCAAAAGCATATCATCGACTATCTGTGGGAATTTATCTCTAATGTTTTCTTTAATATATTTAAGTATTTGTTGTTTTACCTTATTTGCTATTGATATTCTATCCACTATATCTGGTCTCCCAAATCATCAGGGATATTCCAGTTTGTGTACTTATCCATAGCATCTGGTTCATCTGGGGCAGGTCTCTTGAAGTCTACCTGAATATCCCCAGTCTTAGGATTCCAAGAAATCCAAGCATTATAGAATTTTTGTTTATTCTCAGAATACATCCCTTCTAGGTAGACCCATTTTCCACTAATTAATTGTTGTTTCTCTTCTGGGGTTAACACATGTTTACGAAAATCTTCGCCAAAGATACCAAGTTTTCTAAAACCATAAAATAAGAATCCTTGATATTCTTGCTTTTGTAGATTTCCAATAAAGGTCATTTCTTCACCCTTAGAAGTAACCATATCAAAATAAATATTATTACCTGCTAATAGTTCTTCACATTCTTCATCGGAGAAACGGTAAGAACCAAATACTCTACTAAATTTAATGTTCTTACCATTAAACTTACCTTCATATTGTTCTTTTTCATCACCCAACTTAGGTAACTTTAACCACTCAGAGATTACTTTTTCTAAGACTTCTTTATAGTTACTGTAATCTTCTTCAAAAGCAAGTGGAACTCTAAAACAAGAACAACGAGTAGTTAATACTTGAATAGTATTTCCACCACACTTTTCATCATAGCCAAAATAAATGTCTTGAACTCTCTCATCTGGTACTACTTCTTTGGATAGTGCAACATACATTTCATTGAACTTATCTCTATGTTTCTTATACTCTTCTCTATCTACTAAGAAACTTCCATCTCCATACTCAATTCTTACGATTGCCATATGCTTCTACCACCTTTCTTAAAATACTTAATTTCTTTTCCTTACTAACATTCTTATCTATAATCACAACTTTCTCGGTTGCTGTCGTACTATGACAAATGATTGATGGTTCTACCACATCCAACTCTAACTCTGTTGCTCTGCGAAGAGATTCCCCATTAGATATATGATACTCTGTACAAGCACCCTGCTCCGGTCCATCAACCAAAATACTATTTTGTTTTAACTCTACTGTCATTCTACCCTCTCTTCCTTACTCAGAGATGATTTCTACCTTGTTTTTCATTCTCATCTGCTTTACAAAGAACTGCATAAGGTACTGGGATACTCAACTCCTGATAGTATCGAACAATCTGACCAACCCTACCAAACAGAACAGTAATTAACTTCTTGGTTCTGTAGTTGAATATCTTGATTGTTCCATCATCATAGATAGCATGTATCTCTAACCCATTTTCATGGTGTTTATCTACTACAAAGGCATTTACCAACTTGATATTATAGTTCATGTGCTTAGCACGCTCACCTCTATTGATATAGTGTTCCGTTACGTATTTAACATCGTCTAATCCCTCGATAGGATATGTGTCAAGCACTTTAAAATACTTTTCCATATAGGTTACCTCACAAATACAGTTTAGCATAGAAAAAAGGGAAAGTCAAACATTATTCTTACTTTCCCAATTTCTAACTTCCTTACTACTAATAAATTCCTTATTAGACATAATATCATAGATAATAGAGTTAATATTATCTCCATTTTTTAACCCATTTAAGATTGTTCTCTTAATCGTAGGTGAGAAGTATAAATATTCCACATCAACTAAGTATCTATCTGCCTGGGGAATTAAATGCTGAGATACAATACATCTCATATTTGCAATTAAATCATAGGTCAAGTCAGAAGAATTATCTAAATGATATAATAATCTTCTTAGAGTGCCTGCTACATCATCTGCGTGGAAAGTAGTCATTGTTAAGTGGCCTGTTCTACTTGCTTCTATTGCTGATGAAATAGAATATTTATCACGTATTTCTCCTACTAGAATACAGTTAGGATGTTCACGTAATGCAACTTTAATACCATCTGCAAACTCCCTAAAATCTTCTCCCATCTCCTTTTGAGTAATCTTAAAGGAATCAGTTGATTCAAACCTATACTCAATAGGGTCCTCTAATGTAGACCATACTGTATTATCTAATACATCTCCTTTTTGAGAGAATGTGTTGATGCACGCTGCCATAGTTGAGGAATTATGAGTAACAATATATTGATTACTTACTTGATATAAATGTTCTTCGTCATCAACACAAATACAGGTCATATCTTCTTGCTTAGCTAATTTCTCAATAGATTGAATCCCAATAAAATCATAACAACGAATTTTTTTATTGGAAGCTCTGTGATACTCTTCATAATCAATAATGTTATTTAATTTTCTCGACAAGGTAAATAATTTTTTCTTGACTTGAAAACTTGTTCTAACATAAATAGTATAACAAACATGTTTATGGTGTCCACTTAACCTGTTATCAATCTCCACAGTAGAGGAAATTCCTAAAGACCACAGAATTTCTCGAATATCATCTACTAATTGCTTACTTGTTGTGGAAAATGATACTCGTGCTCTTGCTTTATCTGCAAAACCATCTGTATCAAATAGACCTTGTAATAATTCATATCTCTGTTCTATAGACCCATATTTATATACATCTGGGATAAATTTCTCATAGGAGTGAGTATTAACCAACTCTGATACATCTTTAAGACAGTTCTTTGATTGAACATATTTATACCTATCGTCATCTTCTAATAATTTAAATTGCCAACTATAGTTATGGTCGTTGCATTTCTGATACTTATTTTCAACTGGTAACAAAGAGGAAACTTTAGATATAATTTCTTCATCTGCACTGGAAATAATGAGCTGTCGTTCTGTTAAACATCCATCACCAATCAACACCCCTAAAACATAAGGATTTAAATAATAGTTTTGTTCTTTTCTTTCTACTGGTTGATTATTTGGAATCCAATATCTTAGATGTAGTCTATTATTTTTCCCTTCATAGCTAACACCATGGCTTAACAACTCCTCAACCGTTGAAACATTAAATTTAGGGGAGGTAGAGTACTTGCCATGGGTATGTTTATGTTTTTGGTCTTGAGTATAATAACTGAACAAATGGTCTTTACAGCAATCTACGTATCTGCCATCAGTGAATTGTATTCTATATACATCTTTCTTTCCTTGTGGGTAAACCCCTAAGACTGTTACAGGGCTACCTAACCTATTGTACACTAAATCTCCAACTTTTATGTCTTTGATTTGTACGTAGTGTCTATCATCTGCAACCGGAATTAATGTAGTATCAAGTACAGCCTTACCATTTCCGGTCCTCGCAGAGAAGATAATAATACCATCTCTATTTTCAAAGGCTTTATGTAGCATGTTTTTACAATCTGTGGGGTATAAGATGTTATCAAAAGTAATCTTTTTAGGTTTAATCATTCTGAATGTTGCTACATTCTTTTCTTCTGAAAAACCTAATGCACAACGATAACGATACTTAGAAGTATAATCCTTATCTAACTTTTCTTCTGGTACATAAACCTCTACAGACAAGTCTAACTGCTTATTATGTACATATCCATCATTTCGCTCATTAGAAACATATAGGTCGGCAAAGGTGCTCCAAACATCCTTAGAGGTAGGTGTACATGGAACCCTATAAATATTACCATATCTCGATAGATAAGGATATTCAGTAACCTTAATATATAAGTCAGAACAATCGTGTTGAGTAGCAAAGATTAATAGTTCCTCAATAGATACTGTTCTCTTATTAAATTCTTTCTTTAACTCTTCCTCAAAGGAAAGTGCTATCTTAAATGCCATAATACACCTCTACTAAAAATATTGCTTTAACTCTCTTACTATTGCTTGTAATACTGGAACAACAATACTATTACCTGCTTGTCTGTATAGAATACCACACATACACTCTTTTCCACCTATATATCTTTGTGGATATAAAGCCTGTGCCTTTTCAAAGTCAGTTTCATCAAATCCCATTAACAACCAAGATTCTTTTTCTGTTATATGTCTATACTTATCTCCAACTGCCACAATGTTCGAAGTTGGCACTTTTGCATAGTTTGATACGATTGTTCTAGCATAATCGCCAACAAGCATATTTCTACCATTAAAAGGATTGTTAGGTAATTTACCAAACTGAATTGCCATTGTTCTATCTGCAACCCTGTATTTATCTGAATAGAAGTTCCTATCTATAAACTTATTTATATCTTCCATAGGTGTAGTCTGTAAATTATCAAAATTAAACTCCTTACCATTAAGAATACTAATGGTAAATACTCGATTTCTTGTTTGTGGGATACCAAAGTCCAGAGAATTTAACACTTTATAGGAACTAACATATCCAAGTTCATTCAACACCTCAATATACTGATTATACTCTGGATAGTTCAAAGTGTTCTCAACGTTTTCCCAAACAATAATTTTAGGTTTGTTCTTTGCTTCCTTAATGATTCTGACTGTTTCCCACATCAAACTACTTTCTGTGCCAGAACCCTCTACACCACCTGTTCTTAAACCAACTGTACTGAACTGAGTGCATGGAGAGCCATGTACGAGTAAGTCAATTTGTTCTTCTGGTAGGTGGTAATCACACACACTCATAGGTGAATAGTTTTCATTATACAAAGCATTATAAGACTTACAAGCATTCTTGTCTATTTCTACATATCCTACAGATTCAAACTCTATATTTTCTCTCTCTAATGCTTTTCTGACTGCACCTATTCCACCAAATAATTCTACTAATTTAATCATAAAAATAATTCCTTTCTATATATCTCACACTTTAATACCTATACAATCTTTAATTAGTTGTTTGAAAGCCGTTTCAGAATTAAGGAAAATGTACAAATCAAAATAATTCCTCCAAACTAACTTAGTACCTGCATACCAACTACAGTAATTGTTACCATAACTATATAAAGAAATCTCATACTCAAACCATTCTAAATCAAAGTCAAAATCATTATGCATAGCATAAACGGAAAACTCACTTAAGAATGCAAACCTAATTTTTGACATAAGAGCTTCAATAATTTTAGGTGTGTCCGTTACCTCGATGTTTGACAACGTTGGATAAGTAACTCCTAAACTTTCTAACTTACCTAACATCCTATCAATATACTGTTCCTCTACTGGGATGAGATTAAACAACAAACCTAATCTACTCATATCTTTCTCCCAATACAAATAAAAATTCCCTTACATAAGGCAATGAGGTTGCCCAACTAACAAAGTTCTCTAATTCATCATTGTCTTTACCAGACCACTCATTTAATTTGTGATTCTTTCTCTGATGAACTATATTCAAAATATTCTCATAGTTCATTGTTACTGTTCTAGTTTGGCAATATCCTGATGGTAACCATCTAATCAACTCTTTCCAATATCTCTTATCTCTTGTTTCTAAATACTTCTGTCTTAACTGTTCTAGGTAAGAAATAATTGTATTTAATTCTCCACCTTCAAATTCAATATCTTCAAAATCATCTAACTCAAAATCTTCTAATGTAATTGGTTTACTTGTTAATTTATGCATTGTTGAAGTTGAGTTAGCAGTTGTGCCAACCTTATAAGTATCGTATTCCTTCCACCAATAGAGTGGTGCAGTTATATCAACTGAAACAAATATCTGTCTTAGGAACTTTCTATGTTCTGAACCACCTCTAATTAAAGCAAGACATAACTTCAAATCATTCTCCCCCAATTTAACTTCTGGTTCAAAAGTGGAATCTATCCTTTCCCAACTGTTCTTAGGATTTCGCATACCTCTAATAGCGTGTTTAAATCCCCAAACTTCGGTATTTCTAAATTTCATAATACTAGAATATCCTCAACTCTTCACAAATCTCTTCCATGACTTTATCAATAGTGGCTTCCCCACTTACCCAATCGTTGATGATTCCACCATTCATCTCTAGCCCATCATATCGAATAATAAAATCTACATCATCAAACATAACTCTTTCTTCGATTTCTAATTCGTCAATATCAAAATCTTCTGGTTCTGTTTCATCGTACCACTGAGTTACAGCCTTTAAGAACTCCTCTTTAATAATTCGTAACATTGGTTTGCAAATCTCTGAGAAAGTACTCTCTAAACCTGTGATTTCAATTTCTGGATACTCTCTTTCTAATTTATCTAAATCATTCATTAATGATTTTATAATCTGTTCTTCTTTCTCTGAGAGCCCAAACAACATACTTAATCTACTACTCATCTTCTACCTCGATTCCAAACTCCTTTAATAAGTCCTTAAAAGCCTTTTCCGAATCACCAGAAACATAAGTATCAATACATCCATCTGATGCATATTCATCATTATAGCTAATCTCATACTCGCTCGCTAAACAATTCGGACGAATATCAATCTGGAAATTATCTAAATCAAAATCAATATCGTTACTAATGATATACTCTGAGAAATCACGTTCAAACGCATTTCTTATTTCATACATTATTGAATAGATAATCTCATTCGTGTCCAAAAATTCAACATCTGATATATCAGGATAGTTGATACCAAGTGTATCTAAATCATCAAGTAACCCCTCAATAAAACGTTCATCATCACTACCAATACCTAATAGTTTGCCCAACTTACTCATTTATTTTACCTCTCCAAAAAGATGTTTGTATTTCCCATCACTATTCAATGATAAATATTCTGCATAACCAGATATTACCTCATTAATGTTTTCCATTAGTTCCTTACGAGCTTCATCTTCTGAATAGGAAACCAGTACATTATCCATAACCTTAACATATCTATCGGCAACCTTATATCTACTATGACAAACATCCAGTAACACATCGTAAGGTTCTTCATAGTTACGATTAAAGAACACTGCATCATTATCATGAAACACTAGTAAACAAAGAATGTCTATTTCTCCAATATACCAACAATCACGAACCATTTTTACCAAATCTTCTGTTGGAATATCTTTTAATTCCACAGCTAACTCATATTTCTTTTTACTCATTCCACAAACCTATCCATCTCTTTTGAAAGTTTCTTACATTTCTTGTAAAGTGTTTCATCCAGTTCGGCAATCTCTGAAAAGTTTTCAACACGTTTAACAAACTCACGTACTGGAAAGCGAGTATTAGTGTATAACTCAATCTTAACTAAATATTTATCCTTAGTTAATTCACTGATTGTAAAGCTATAACTAAAATCTTCCTCATATCCATTTACAAAGGTGTATCCATCTTCACATCCCCCATCGTAAGACATGTTATCCAATGCTTTAACTAGTTTTTTATAATTTATCACAGGCTCACTCCTATTGATGGACTAAATATCTCATTAGATGTATCCCCTACATTAGCACCGCTATTCATTTGTGTACTAAGTACCATTCTAATTCCTGCGAAATGTGTATAGTTAAGAGGTCTACACTTAACATAACTTTCCCAATAATCAGTTGCTTGATTAAGAGATTTCACAGTGATAATATCCCTATCATTTAATTTATGTATAATTTTACTTACGTTCATTTTTAACTCTTCCAAACTAATACCAGTAACAAGAATAGTTACTTCAAATTCTCCCATTACTTCCCCATTTTTAATCTCTCTAAGACCTCTTGTAGTTAATTCTACAGAAGAGAAACTATCTTCATTAGCTTCTATATCAGAACCACTTGTAGTAGAATCCTCAGCCTCATACTTAGCAAAAGAACGTTCTCTCTTTAATTTAACTGCTGCCTTTTCCTTTTGCAATGTCTTACAAGTAATTACACAGTTTGGAAAATTCATAGGGAAATTACTATTCTCAATTACAGTAGGGAACTCTTTAACAGTTAATATTGTTGCATAAGTATCTTGAACTGGCAAACCAAATACATCAACCCCATTGTTATGTAAGATAAAATAACCAAATCTATCCTCATAAACATTTGTTAAACTACCTAAGATTGACTCAAAAGAATCCTCGTTAAAGATAGATAGTTTATCATAAGATAATTCATAGTTCGGATAAATCTTACTAGCCAATGTATAGAACACTAACTCCTTAGTAGCACGTAAACACTTATGTCTAATAATATTATAGATATTCTTTTCAATCTCCAATACTTTCTCAGTATCTAATGAGATATTACCTACATTAGCAATCTTATCAATTAACTGAGACCATACTTCTTTAATTGCATCACCTAAAGAGTAGGCTTCAATGTCAGTAAATTCATTTTGTTGAATATCAACACTCAATAGACAGTAGTTCTGTACATCTTCTTTTACAATTGTTGTAAATTCAGGTGGCATTTCTGTATCAGGTAAATACATTCTAATTGTCTCTAAGAGATTAGTTCTAACATCCTTAGCCTTAATGACCTTATCAATTCTCTCAATCGTAAAAGTAATACCATTTCTTTGATTCGATAAAGAAGATAATAGAGTAGTTAATTCTTCAATATTACTCTCTATAACACCTTTACTAGCAACAGTATAATTTACTACTGGTAAAAGATAATACGCAGATATGATACCATTGTTATATAATACATTATCTCCTACTATCTTTATCTTGTTTTCACTTCTACTTACAATATTACTCATACTAAACCTCGCTCCTCACAATTGTATCTACTGAAATCTTACTTCTCTTAAAGAAATGCTTTTTAATATTAGGCTCTGTAGTTATACTCTTCTTCTTACTAAGATAAGCCTTTAAGTATTCTCCTAGACTATAATGTTGTACCTTAACATAAGTAAGAGATACACCTATGAGAATACCGATTGAAAGCCAGAATACAGTATAGTAGAAACTTAGATTATCTAATAGATTTAACATGTTAATCTTAAATGGTCTACTTATGAGAAATCCAATAAATAAAGATGCTATTGGATATAAGAGAATTACTAACTGACTAACAGTAAATCCATTAGGTACAGCTATACCTGCTATAGAGTATAACTTATGCTCACGCTTGATACACTTTGTATAATTAATTAACCTCATGACTACTTCCTTTCTTTTTAAAACACTAATTAGTTATAGACATCTGATGGGAAAATATCATTCGAGAGTAAACGCGTTCTCTCATGAATTTTACCCATCACAAGCCTTGCTAACGCAATCTTGTACTTGGTTTTAATAATAAATTTATTTTTTGACTTAGGTAACTAAACTTGCAACATAGATGTAGTTTCTAACTCTCTAAGCCATAAATTACTCTTCTCTTCATTAAATAAATAGTATAACTTATCTACTGTGGTCTAGTTAAAAACCAAAGTTTCTTATTCTTAATTCCTCAAGCACTTCATCTTTAGATAAACTAGTTTCTTTTGTCATTGAATCTAGTAAATAATTAACTAGGTCAACACCAATCAATTCTCCTAATGTAATACCATAGGTTCTCTCTTCAAACTTCATATCTTTACTTGTGTACATAATCTATTCTTCCTCTCTTTCAAAAATGACAAATGTTCAAACTCTTAATCCCATATAAGTTCGGTTACTTACTTTTGTGGACACATTGATACCCACTACTCTTTTAATTTCCTTGGTGGCTGTTTTGTTCTGTATAAATAACCATCTTTATACATGTTGTTTTTGGATAAATATTCTTTTTCTGCTGTTTCAAATGTGACATTATGTTTATTCATAATATCTGTAATTTCATTTTTAATCTTTTCTTGTTTTTGCAATACCTTTTCACACTTCTTTTGTACCTTCTCTTGAGAATAGTGTTTTTCTTGGTAGTATGCGATAAAGGCATGGTAATCTTTTCTTACCTTCTTGGCACAACCTAACCAGACTCTCTCGTACAAGTTCTTATCTAGTTTTCCAACAATTAACTCCTCATCGTAAATATTATATACGGTGTACCCTAAATTGGTAAATTCTTCCATCATATAGATGTGATGTAGACTTTCCCACACAAATATTTTCTTTCTAAACCAATTAGAATGACAGTAATTGATTAAAGCAGTTTTATATTCATTGTAGAAATTATCGAAATCTTTATATTTAGGTTCAACCTCACCTGTTAAAGCACTAATTAGACTTAATACAGTTTCATAACACATATAATATCCATTTGAATACTCTAATCCAATGGAATTAAAATACTCATCAATTGTACTATATTGATTACGGATTTTATCCTCTTGAATATACTCAACAATGTGCTTGCAAACTTTTGACATGTAAGGAGTTCCATAATCTCTCATAAATACAGGTAATACTGTTCTCTTAAATTGCTTTCTAAACTCTTTATCCGAAAGTAATGCATCTATTGTTTCGTTATCACAATTATAAGACTTTCCAACATTGTGAATTAGTATCTTATAAATATCTACATTAAAATCCTCTGGCTTGTCGTGGGTTAAGAAATAAGCAGTTCTAACAATACTGGCATTACTATCATAAGAATGTAATCTCTTCGCATTAGGGTCTAGCTTCTTCAATTCTTCTTTTCTCGATTTAAAATCGCTTGAAGTGTTACACGCTCTATTGGAGAAACGCAATAAACCTTCGGAAATCCAACCATTACAGTATAGATTGGGATTTTCTTGTGAATACTTTTTAATAAAATCAAGGGCATGGTCAAAAACTCCACTATCTAGTAATTCTTCACAGTATTTAGCATTTGAACTTTCACGATTTCTTGGAGAGTGTTTTCTCACAAGTAAATTTCCCTCCTTACAGAACTCCCATGTAAACTCTGGATAAGCAATTTCCTTAGAAATACCTTTTCTAACTGCAAGAGAATTATTATACTTATCAATTACCTCTCTGTTATAAGTAATGATGTCCTCATCACTACCAACCACATCATAGGTATTATACTTATGAATTGTTTTCTTACTCTGTACTGTAACTTTATTACCTAAAAGACCTCGTTTAACAAAGTTCTCAATCTCTCTAATAACAGTTGTTTTACTTGTTAACCCACATGCTTCTGCCATTTCAATTACAGGTAGAACAACCTCTGTTTTCTTAGTTAAAATTCTACAGCAGATTAGGATATTAGCATCTACTCTTCCAGCACCATAAGTACTAGACTTAGTAAATTTTATTTTCTGTGTCATATATCTTTATCCTTTCTATGATAAAACTACCTTCTCTTCAATATATAAATAGCATAACTTCTCTCTGGCAAATGACCAAGCTACTATACTCATATATTTTGGGTAGTTACTTTTGTGGACACATTGATGGTAGATTAGAAAAAGTAGGATTTTATAACCCTACTAATTCTATTAATCTTTCCGATTATGTCATCTCACATTTTATATATGTCAGGACACATTCAACTTTATATACTTCATTTTATCATAGAAATAGAAAAAGTCAATATGTTATTGCCCGATAACCACATAGTAATCTGGCATCCAATTACCAATACTTTGTGTTGTTACCCCAACACTCTCATTCATTGCCTGGACTGTGCCACCATTACCTGTGGCAATAGACACGTGTGAGTCATTATTATAGAAATATAATGCTCCAGCAGGTGCGTTCCATACATCGTAACGATGTGTTCCTAAGTTTCTTTGGTCATAGGTTGTTCTAGCACCAATGCCATAGCAGTATTGAACTAATCCAGAACAGTCAAATCCACCATTTGCAGGATTATTACTTCCCCAAATATATGAATATCCTATATAAGCCATGGCTCTATCTACTGCCTCATTTCCTGTAGCAGCATAACTAATATTTTGAACTGGTGCAGAATATAGACTTCTTTGTAATAAGGATTGTTGTCTTTCTTGCTCTAATCTCTCTTGTTCAAGTCTTTCTTCTTCTGCAATACGTTCTTGTTCTTGTTTTTCTAATACTTCTTGATGAGTTCTTACAGAAACTTTTAAAGTCTTTTCTGTTATCTTACCCTTTAAGTCTGTTGCTTTATACTCTACAGTATAATCACCATCAACTGATGTATCTACATTTGATTTAACCTCTAGGGCGGGTAAGATATTTGCATCTGTGTTTATATAAGTGATATAACTACTAGGATTAAAAGTATCCCCATTATTAACCACTACGTTTTCACTCTTTAATTTAATGACTGGTGCATCGTTATCAAATCTAACCATGACTTTCTTTGTCATTGTTGGAACTAAGTTCTTTTCTTCTGTTCCGCCTTTATAGATTTCTACAATCATTGATTGTAAATCACTATCCTCAGATACTACAGTATACTTAACTGTTATATCCTTCTTTTCTTCTGGTTTCATGTCCTTAGTAAAATATTTCTTTAATTGTTCTGAAATATCTTCCTGTCTGCTTAATCTAATGGTTTCTTCTACCTCTGTTACAGAGTTAGGTTGTTTTGTTTCTTCCTCAGCTAAAACTTTTGTAGTAGTTAAACTACTCATAATAAGCACTGATAAACTAATGTTTCGTATTAACTTACGCAATAATTTTCCCTCTTATTAGTTATATAATTCACTTTCTAAGGTTAGTTTTAAGACTTACCCACGGTCAAATGATTAAAAAGGGGAAGTAGTTTCTTCCCCATACTACATCTTGTTATATTTTCCAAGTGCTATCTTGGATTTCATGGAAGTTGTTTCAAATTCATCTGCATCTAATAGATTCTCTAACGTATTCTTGTTTGGTCGATAAATCCATACACCAAATAGGTCAGAGTAATCAGTCATAGATGTTTCTAATGGTCTGAAATACCACTTTCTAGGTGATTTTCTTAATCTCGAAAGTAAGATAATCTCATAATGTCTACTTTCAATCTCTTCATCCCAACCAATTTCACCAATAACTCCATTGATTTGAGAAATAACATCGTCATAGGTAGAACATTTTGGTAACTTCTTCTCTAAGATTAAGTTAAATGGAGCTTTCGCACCTTTATTCATACTGTCTAATGATGCTTGTGTTGCCTTTTCACATACCATTAAGCAAGAGAATAGCCCAATATTCTTAGGTACAAAAGATGTGTCATGACTTCTTCTATACAATCCAGCACATTTCTTGCAAAAGTGTTGATGATTTTCTACATCTTCCTCACAAGTCAAGTATGTCTTGACATGTATTATAGACATATTTACTGTTTTGTCTAAGAAATCTTTGTAATCTTCTACATAGTTATCCAATTCTGGAATAAAGTGGTTTCTAACCTTATATAAAAATGTAACTTCGTCAATAGGTAATACATATTCACCACCTACCGAACCACAATCCTCTGTGTTGGTAATTGTCATACTATCTGTGGAACTAGTAGCCTTCTTATATAAATAACCACTATCTTTAATAGAAGTAATATTAGCAGAAATAACATCATTCATGAACTTTCTACTTTCTTCTTCGGTATAAAGGTCATCTTTTCTAGTAAGTGATTTATCAATGTCATCTTGCTTACCAGTAAAGTTTGTTACCTGCTTGATTCTATTCATAGCTTCATCTGATTTATCATTATGTTCCCCATAAGCATTAGCAAAATCTGCTACATTAGGAATGTAACAGTTAGAGAACATTTTAGAGCCTAGGAACTTATACACTTCAAAGTACTTATCCCTAGGCAATTTTTCTAATTTTTCGCAAATCTCATTATAGTCCATAGAAAAACCTCGTATTAATAGAAGAAACACACTAATCCTAATAGGATAAGCCCACTCACACAGATTGTAGCAACAATGGTAGGGATAAACACGATACCGTAACTTACTATAAAGAGCATGATGACATATAGGAATAGGCCTGTTAGAGATAATCTAGTACCTCGTGGTAAATCTTCTGTATTTTCAAATAAGAATTGAATTAACTTACCAGACTTACCAACTATCATAGCAGATACCATAGTCAAGATGGCAAGAATAGCAAAAACAGATGTTACTTCTGGGAATGTTCTAGTTGTCTTATAGGCTAAGACAGTCATTATCATAAAACTTAATACAGATAAAATTTTCTTTAACATAGTGTTCACTCTAAAACTTTACCTTTCCTCTGCAGGCTGTCTTACTAGACCATTTCTTTTTGTCTTTAACAACCTTATGACCACAAGCACGTAACTGCTGGTTTAATTCAAAGTTTCTTAACTTAGGCATCTTAATGTTCATATTCTTACCTCGTTTCATGACTATATCTTACCATAAAACACCGTAATTGTCAATACCTTAAAAGAAAAACAACCCTAGGTATATTAGACCTATAGTTGTTTAAAACACTATATGGCTTAGTTTAACGCACCATACAGGCGTTCTTATATTTAAGTATGTAATTTAGTGGTACATCACTTAAAGTGGTTATTTGTGCACTTTACTCATGTTACGCGGTGCTTTGTCTGTGACTATATCTGAAATTCGGTAAAAATTATGTGGAATAAGTTGTTTGGCAAAGTAATACATTTGGTAATCAAAACTGTTCTTATCAGTTGATTTTTTTACCCAATAATAAGTTACTTTTCCCTCATTAGTGAAGAACTGTACTTCTTGTTTTTCAGGTACAAATCGAATGTATAATTCCTTGTTATATTTAATATCATTATATAGGTGTATTTTAACCCTAGAAGGACAATCAACTACATAATTAGCGATTAGGTAATCTTCACTATCCAATTTATTCTGAATGAACCCAACATTACTCGCATCCGAACTCCATGACCAAAAGAATATAGAAGAAAGGATAAAGAGAAGTACAATGCTCGCTATCGTGCTTTCAAAAATCCAACCTGAAAGTCCTAATGGATTGAGACAGGTTACAATAAGGATAACTGCCGAAATAATTATACCAACAACAGGAACTAAGAACTTATCACGTACCCATACTAAAACATTCTTAGTACCTGCCCACGATAGTATGTCTTCCTTACTTCTGTGAATTGTTGTCTTAATTTTAGGGAGTTCATACAAAAACTCTCTTTTATCAATTCTAACTTCTCTTTCTTCCAAATCTTCTTCAAGTTCTTCATCTGCTTTTAGACATCTATCGAATGGTAACGTATCTTCTAAATCAGTTTCTTCTCTATCTACAAACAATGGGCTACTTGTTTGTTGTGCCTCTGACCTACTCATCATCATATAGTTATCTCCCTGCCTTATCCATTATAATATCTGAAATCTTATACAGTTTATATTCAGTTAATTGGTCTTTAAAATAGTTATATTCTTTGGAATAAATACGTGATGGATGTTCTTCTGTATAGCCGTCCTCTTTATAATAGTAGAGATGATGGTTTCCAAAACCTACTGATAGATACACAAATCCATTATCAATTCTATACAACAGTTCTTTCTTAACTTCGATAGGGCAATCAATCACATCATCAGTAAGTGTGTAGTTGGTTGATAGAGTCTTTTCTTTTAATTGTTCGTATCTATTCTTCTGTAATGCTTCCTTATCTTCGTACTCTGCAAATGAAAATATTGCAGTAATTCCAATGGCTGAACTTATGATAAAAAGAATTATGGCAATAAGTTTAATAATATTGTTCTCAATGACCATAAAAGTTACAAAACAGATTAACATAAATAGAATAAGTGCTTTGAGTATCTTCGCTCCATCTTTAGTAGGAACATATAGCCCAAGCCATAAATCTATTTCTTTCTGAGACTCTTCCTTTGTTGTGATAATGTCATTTATTCTTTCTTTAAAGTGGTCAATATCTTTTTGCTTTTTTAGTTCTTTCTTCTTTTCTTCTACAGCGACATCAAGTTCTGCTAGTTCTTCTAGTGCTTTTTGCTGTCTACTATATGAAATAAACTGTCCGGCCATAAATTTTCACTCCTATCTGAAATTGTTAATATCCAAACTCTTATCAAGTTCAGGAATATCTTTCTTTAATCTAATCTCTAGTTCTTTAATGTCAGAGTTAATGTTATCTAACTGTTCTGATACTTTCTTTTCGTTTTCTTCCTTTAATTGAAGTTGTTTAGCATATTCTCTAGCATCCACTAACTTGTTGTATAAGTCATTGATATATGTTAAAGACTTTTCTTGAGTATCTTTTGTTTCTTCTGTCAACTTTCGTATTTCTTTAACTTCTGACATCTTTTCGGTTGCAAGTTTCCAATCTTCTGAAATCATCAAGGACTCAACATCATTCTTTCTAATGGAGAGGATACATTCTGTTTTTGTACATGTCTTAATATCTAAGTGAAATCCATGGTATGACTCCTCGAACATATTTTGTACCATAGAAATGAAAAGTACATGTAAAACTTTATCCCCACACAGTAGAATTGTAGAATTACAGTGAAAATTAACAATTTTATTTTCTTCACTTCTTAAAAACCATTCATTTTTATTAGTAGATGAGTTATATTCAGTATCCTCAACTATTACACTTGGTACTTTACCTTGCTTTGCTAAATCTTTTAATATATCAACTGTTAGTTGTTCCATTTTCTTGCCCTCTTGCCTTAATTCTCATCTTACTTATCAGAATTATTACTAAAAAGACTGATAATTAACAATACTACGAACAGAGTTTGAAATAATGGGAATCCTAAGAACGTAGAAATTCCAAACAATCCCAAAACCCAAACTAACGCATAAGTAATCGCCAATACGAGTAATACTTTTAATGCAAGTACTAATACAATAGCACAAATAGCCGATAGTACAATTAGTAAGTTTTTCATAGTTATTGTTCTCCTTAACTTTACTATCTCATGATACCACAATTTACGTTAGTTGTCAATAAAAGGGTTGTTTATTTTTAACAACCCAATCTTCTCAACTATAAAAGCATTATTCCTTTGTCAATTTATATACACCTGTACCAGACACTAAAGCAAGTCCAACATAAGCTAAGAAGTAAGATTCTACTCCAGTAGGAATGTTTTCCTTCTTACTAGAATTAACTTCTTTCTTTTCTTCTGGCTTAGTTTCTTCTTTCTTCTCTTCTTGTTTTGGAGTTTCTTCCTCTACAGGTTTTTCTTCTTCGTGTTTAGGTTCTTCTTTCTTTACAAACTTCTCTGGTGAAAAACTGTAGTTGACAATATAAGATTTATTCTTAACACTAGCGAGATAGTCCTTCATAATTGCGATAAGCTCATTGACCGAATTACTTACCTTGTTCACTCTCTCCTTTTGTTCTGCAAGAGGTGTCTCTAAAGCAGTCTTATCTGTCGCATTGTCATACTCTGATTGCATTGTTGCTAGTTTCTCTGTCATTTCCTGTTTAGTTTGTTCCAATGCTCGTAAGATTGCCTTATCATTCAGATAATTCTTAACATCTTCAAGTGTTAGTGGTGTGTTAGCATCTAATGAAACAAAGTGAGTTCTAATGCCACTTAATAAAGTGTCTACTTTTTCTGTAAGAGTTGCATTGTCTGTTAAATCCGGTAATGTTGGTGCTTGAAACTCATTTAAACCTTGTTCAATAAGTTCTAAGTTGTTTGTAACTGTAGCACTAACATCAAAGTACTCTTTAATCTTATCATACTTAGCTTGTGCTTCATCTAACATACTTTGTAGTTCTGTCTTGTCTTCTACTAAGTTATACTTTTCCTTTACCTTATCGAGTTCTTTCTTTGCTTGAATATAATTTTCTGCAATGTTTTCTCTTTGTTCTTTTAGTGTAGCAATTGTCTGCTTATTTTCGTCAGACAACTCTCCATGAAGCATAACTGCATTAAACACACTATCTTCCTTTTCCCAAGTTTGTTGGATATTCTCTGTAAAATCTTCTGCAAATACTGTTGTTAGTTGAGCAACTTGACCAGTTAATATTAAACCTGCAACTGCCCCCGTTGATAAAATTCTTGTTATTTTACTCATCTTTTCTCCTTAATCTGTTGTTCTATAAAAATAAGATAATTCTTCACCTTTAAGATGTTCACAGGCATAAGCATCTGCCTTTTCCCATAAACTATTATATAGGATTGCTAATTCTTCATTCTTATCATAGTGCTGCCAGATTTTCCAGTTCAAAATCATAACGAGTTCGGTTAGGTATTTGTAGTTACCTTTCCACTCCTTGAACGCTCTATTGTAAGTGTCTTTAACAGCATCCACACCAAACTTCTCAGCAATTGTGAAATCCTCAAAGAATGTTGTAAAGCTCTCATACCCTGTCTGTGCTAACATGAGTTGTTTAAAAGTCATATACTAATCTCCTCTACCTTATATTATTTTACTACAAGTACTTCCTTACCGTCAATACAAAGAAAAAGAGAGGTTTTTACTCCTCTCTCTTCTTTTTAATATTCATTAGTGCTAAACCAATAGAACTAATAAGAATCATGAACATGCTAATTAAACCATTAGTATGAACTCCAGTAGGAATGTCATCTTTCTTCTGTTCTTTCTTTTGTTCAACCTTCTTATAAATATGTACAATGTCTCCATTATCCTTTATCTCAGTTCTAACAAAAGTATAAGACTTGATTTCCCCATGTTCCTTTACAAGTTTATTATCTTTCTTTAGCTCTTTATTTGTTCCTTCTTCTATCCAAGTTGTTTCATAAGGTCTGTAGATATGTGTTCTAGTGTTTCCAACTTCTCTTGTTTCAACAAATTGGTAGTTTTCAAATGTCTTACTATCCTTAAATTCATCAGTCTTTACAGGTTTATCTAGGTCCTCTAAACTTGTAGTTACCCACTTTGTAGTGAATTGTTTAAAGATATGTTTAACATTTCCCTTTTCGTCTGTCTTAGATTCAACAAACTTATAATCTTTAATGTCATTACCTTTTTCAACTGTGCTAGAACCCTTTACACTGTCTTTTAATGAATTACCTTCTTCATCAACCCATTCAGTGACATATTGTCTAAACACATGGGTAACATTACCTCTTTCGTCAGTATTTGTAGTTACATAAGCATAATCAGGAATTTCTCCGTGTTCTTTTACGGAATCCCCATTCACCAAAGGCTTTAATTCCCTGTTATCCCCATCTACCCACTTAGTAGTATATTGACGGAAGATGTGTGTTACATTACCATTATTGTCAGTTTCACTATTTACATAAGAATAGTCTTGAATAGTTCCATGTTCCTTAGTGTCTTTATCTGTAACCATGTCTTTTAGTTCTGTTCCAGATTCATCAACCCATTTTGTAGTGTATTGTCTGAACACATGAGTAACGTTTCCATCATCATCTGTTCTACTCTCCACAAAGGAATAGTGTTCAATATCACCTGCAGGTTTTGTAGAAGTATCAGTAACTGGTGTCTTTAGTTCCTTGCCAGAAACATCAATCCATCTTGTATCAACCTGTTTAATAGCAACTCTATTATAGGTGATAGTATTCGCAATCTCACCTACTTGTGGATAATTAACCACAGGTGGTTCAGTAGGTTCATCAACTAATGGTGTAGGTGTAGGAACTACTGGTTCTTCTGGTAATGTTAGGTCTACCTTACCCAACTTAGGAATATTGATAACTGAATATCCACCCCAACGACTATCATTTGTTTCAAAAGATATATTTAGAGTATTTCCTGCAAATAATGTAAGTCCTTCACCATAAGGAGTTGTCTTTGTATCATCAATACCAAAGTCTGTCTTACCTTTATATGTTACACTTGTGCCAGTATTACTTTCGATTGTTGGATATTTTGTTCCTGTTTCATTTGCTGTACCAACATCAGATGGTAAAGTAGGAATAATTCCCTTAGCACTTTCTGATGATACAGTAGATTTCTCTGTTTCACCGTCTAAGTCAATCGAAAGAATTGTATTCGCTAACTTAATTGGTTGACCAGTAGCATCATCGTAGAATTGAATTTCATAATGACCCCCTTGCTTATCTGCACTGTTGTCAGACTTAGGCATCCAATACATGTGTAATAAGCCATCTTTTACTACATTGATACTTCCCTCTGCATTAGCTACTGGAGTATCATTTGTTGCATAGTCAAGAACGAACTTAACATGTGCAGAAATAACCTTTCCACTATCTGTTTCTCCAATGTTTCTTAGGTTCATATTTAACAGTTCTCCTGCTGGAGTTCCTGCCTTAATTCTCCATGATTTAATTGTCTTAATTGGATAGTTGTCTAAGGTCATTCCACCAATATATCCATTTGTATTGTCGATTAAAGAACTTGAAGCATTAACAACTTCTACAGTAGAGTTAGCTGACATCTTAATGGATTTACTAGTTGTTTCGTATCCACCGTTATCCAATACCTCTTTACTAGCATTGATAGCAATATTATCAAAGTAATTGATAGAGTTCTTCTTTGTTTCATCATAATTACCACGTAATTCGATACCATTATCTAGTGTAGTAATAACTGGATTAGCATTTAACCACACTTCATTTTGTGCTTTCTTTGCATTATAAGCAGATAGTTTAGATTGATACTCTTGTTCCTTTTGCAAGTTCTCTTGTTTGATTAACTCATTTCTCTCAGAAACATCACGTTTATCCTGTTCATACTTCGTGTTTCTTTCTTCTACTGCTTGTTTATAGTTAGCAATGGCTGTATTAATTGCTTGTTTTTGTTCTGCAAGATTTGCTAGTGCTTGTTCTTCTGTTTCAAACACCTTTGTTTCACCTTGATTAAATTTAAAGTCAGGATTCTGTTCCTTTAATTGATTAATATAATCTAAAAATTCTTGACTTGTTACTTCCTTACTCTTTTGCTCTGCATAAACAGAAACAATACTGTTTTGCATTGCTACTACTGTTCCAACACATTGTCCAAAGACTAATGTACTTAATAAAATTGGTTTACTTAATTTATTTTTCTTCATTTTCCCTCTCATTGAGGGGGGGGGAGTTTATTTCTCCCTCTTCCCCTTCTTAACAATATATATTACACCTAACCCAACAAACAATAACAATCCACCAAGAGGTAAACTAATACCAGTTGGCACATCAAATCCAAGACTATTATGTACTTTGATTTCCTTGATTGCATCTCCTGTAATATCAACTGTAATTGTTTTATCCTCAACTACATTGTTATCAACAGCCATTGTTGTAACATATGAATTTTCCTTTTCAGTTAATTCTACACTCTTAATTGTAGAACTAAATCCACTAAACTGTATAATATCTCCATGTTTCATTCGGAACTCATAGAGTCCATCTGCGTTAGGATGTAATACTTCTTTCTTCCCTACCTTATCAACGAGTGTAACATCACCTGTATAAGTAGAATCATCCTCTGCTACTAATTTAGCAGTAAAGTCAAATAATTCATCCTTATTACCTTGTGTTCCTGTTACAGTTTTACTTGTTTTAAATGTCTGTACCTTACTATTGTAGAATGTGTAAGAAACATAACTATTATCTCTTGAACCAGAAATATAAGGTGTAGCCATTTCTTTACCTACAGTCGTATTATCTGTCTTATAGCCTGACATATCCTGGTAATTAGAAACAAATCCCTTAGTATTAGCATGTTCAATTACAGATACTTGTGCATACATAGGAATATCATAAACATCTACCCCACCATTATTGGTAAGTTTTAGATTAATGTCAGTATATTCTCCAGTTGATTTAACGGTTTTAACCTTATCATCCCCATATAATACATATCTTACCTTGTCATTTTCTTTTAGACCTCTAATAGATATAGTAAAGTCAAATGGTTCTGTTGTATCACTATTCTCAACCATCTTAGCCACACTTAGTTGGTATAAGTCTGAAATATCGTTTGTAACAACTGCACGATTAACCTTACCTGTCTTAGCAGTGTAAGTCTTAGATATTAAATCTTCTCCCTTTTTACCCCCTACATTATCAATTAAAGAGCTATCTTCAAAGACTTGTATAGATGGGGTATATGTATAACCTGTACCTGCTTCTGTTGTCTTTTCTCTGATAGAATATTTAAACTGGTCTAATCCCTCTGCTATAATCTTAACTGGAGTTGTCTTAGAGATATTAAAAGTCAACTTAGCAAGACCATGCTCATCAGATGTAAAATCCCTTCTTGTCCCATACTGCTCGTATTCGTAATCTGTATTAGGAACAAGTCCAGATAATGTTACTTCAAAGTCAAAGCCATTATCCCCATTATATCCTGTATAACTCTCTGGAACATTCTTTTCAATATTCAATTCAGTAGTATTATCAGACACATTATCAAAAGTATCACGTGTATTAGTAAATACTGCTTCTGTATTTAAGTCTAATGTACCTGTTGTGTTTTCTTGACTTGTTAAAGTCCAATTCTTGACACTTCTTTCAGTAATTGTGTATTGTGTACCTTTAGGTAGTTCTAACTTAATAGATTCATTGCCCATTAGAGTAACTGTACCAACACCATCTTTGAAAAGAATGTTATTAATTTTCTTAATTCCTGAAAGATTTTCATGATGTAATGTAATGTCAAATACAAACTGTGTACTATCTTCAACATCTACGTTCTTACGTATTGTTAAAGTCCTTGTTTCTGTATTAGTTGTGTTTGTGTACTTGTTAATGACAGTTGCTGTTGTGCTTCTATCTCCTACTTCTGCAATCGAAGCCTTATTACCATTAACAGTTACGGTACTATCCGTTCTGATATAGTTAGGATTTTCCTCTTCAACAATGTAGTGTTTCTCTTTTCTATCCATGACCTTCATGTTGTATGTCATAGTACCATCTGCATTGATTGTCCACTTACTATCTTCTGTTTCATAAACTCTGCCACCTGATAGATTCGGCTCCATGTCTTTGGCAACTGTTTCACGAATCCAATATCCATCTGTATTATTGAACTCTGTACACGTAGTAGCATATTTTCTATCTTCTTCAGGAATTAAAGAACCATCAGAACGATACTTTAACACCCAACGACCTGTATAACGTGGTGTAAAACCTGTATCGTATTTATTGAAGATTGTATAGCTACTATAACTAGATGCAAGCCCAAAACCATCTGCAGGTAACTTCGTATTTACTGATGTTTTAATAACTTGTAGACCTGATTGACCTTTGAGTATACTAGTATCATTTAAAATATCTGTAGTGTAGTCACTTAAATCTATTGACGTTAGATGTACTTCCCAAGCGTCATGATTTGCTTCTAACATTTCTCTGTAGTTATAGTTTTCTGTTGATGTGGTGGCAGTAGTAACACGCGGTAATTTAGATATATCAAGTGCAACACCAATTCTTGCAAATGCACGTGTATAAATACCCTTTCCATTACTGAGGTCAAACTTAAATGAAGGAACTTGTAATCCCTCAAAGATACTGTGGAAGTTTCCACCACCACTCAAGTCAAGTCCACTCACGTCAAGTGGCTCATTAGAGTTATATAAAGCAAACATGTATTGAGCATCAAACGGTTTAATATGTTGACGTGAAAATAAATCCTTTACAGGAACGTTTGAACCAGCAAACATACTATGTGCAGAATTTAACCTTGTTAAGTCCATTTTTGTAACATCAATCTTATCAATAAATGCGTAATTAAAGGCATTTGTGGCTGTTGTAGGTTGAATATCCAATTTTTCAAATCCCACAACCTCTTTAACTGACGCCCAATCGAACATACCGTCTATACCTGCAATTTTTAGTTTTGACCAGTTATCACCAAATATAATTTTATCCACACCAACAAAGTTGAATACCCAATTAAACATGATACGTTTATTATCTGGTGTGCTATCATTCATTTCATCTAGTCCATCTTCACTAATAGGCGTTGTCTTAGAAAAGTCAATTTCTTTTAATACACCAGATTCGTATTCTAACTTAGGTGATGAAGATTTAACTCTTCTTTTAAATTTGCTGATTCTACCAAAACCATTATAACCATTCATGGAAGTTGCAATTAGTCTAGTATCACTATCATATACAAGAGATGTAATATCTAAGGTTGGGTTAGTATCATAATAAGCACTTATTGCACTCATTACCCAACCATTATCTATCTTTTGCATCTGCTTAATTGTGCTATTAGATTTAATAACTGTATGACCATCTTCATAAATCTCTAATGTAGCATCTGTTGTTGTACCGCCTGCATAGTCTGATAAGTTCATCTTCTTTACAACATTACCATGACTGGCTACAGGCAGAATAGGAGAAGAACTACCTTCTGCGTGTACGCTATGTGGTAACAGTGTAACAATACACATTACCATAAGTATAAATTGTATTAATTTCTTTCTCATGTCCTTCTCCTCTTCCTATAATCCCTCGTCAGGTTCAGCTATCTCTGGGATTCCTTGGTTATTCTCACTTGTGTTACTTTTCGCTTGTGGAATATCATTCGGATTAGTGTAAATTCTAATCTTAGGAATATACCCATCTGGGTTTCCACCTACCCATTGTTTTGTAATTGTAATAACATCAGTTGCAAGTTGAGTATTCTTAACTACATAATCATCTCCAACCTTTTCCATATCTAGTGTGAAAGTGCCATCTTTCTTAACTTCGAGAATATATTCTCTACTGTCTCTTAGATAAGACTTTTTATCTAGGTCTTTAGGGTCAGGGTTTTCTTGTACTGTATAGATACCTACTGGTACATCAACTTTAGCAATACCTCTATTATCTACCCATACAGTCTTATTGATTACTCTACCTTCTGCATCTTGACCAGATATTGTAAATGAAATACCCTCAGAGGCAGTATAACCACTACTAATAGGCTCGTTTGTTTCAGCATTCAACTTCTTAAAGGAAACAGAAACTAATCTACGATAGTTATATACAACATCTTCGTTCTTGTTCTCTGTTACATTTGTAATTGTTACAATACCGTTAGCATCAATCACTACTTTATACTCATCTGATGATTTAACATATTCTTTAGGTGCTTTTGTTTCAAACATCTTATAAGTACCCATTTCAATGTTCTTAAATTCAACCTTACCATTTTCATCAGAAGTAGATGTTTCTAAGACATCATTTCCATAGTCAGACTTACCCTGTAAAGTGAAACTTGCACCTCCTACTGGAACACTGATACCCATACTATTAGGATATGATTTCTTTTCAAACTTAACATTTGCACTTACTCTAGGTTTATTTTCAAGGGTAATTGCACTTCTTGCTTGTCCATCAATTAACACTTCTCCATACTGAGTTACTTCCACAATATGCTTTGTAGTGTCAATAAAGTAATTTTCCGTACTATCATGTTCAACTAATAGGTATTTACCAACAGGAATCTTCTTGAAGCTAACCAGACCATTAGAGTCAGAAGTTCTCAGCATATAAACATCTTCATTATATGCAGAGATACCAGATAACTCGAATTGAACACCTGTAGCACCCATTCTTGTCTCACTGTTAATCTTATTGATAAACATGTTTCCTGCAATCTTGTATGTATTTGTTGTAAAGCCATTGTTGATAAATGCTTGTGTTTCTGCTCCATCAACATCAATCGCCGTAACATTCGCATATACATTGTTAAAATTCTTATAGATTGTACCATTAACAGGTAAGGAATCTGGTGCTTTCATATTTAACTTAGCAACTACAGCCTTGCCTCTCTCCAATACAAATGGTGTACCATCTTGTGAAGTACGACAATCTACTGCAATTGTCTTAATGGTAGAGTAGTCAGTAAACTCTGTAATAGGTTTAAACTTCTTTAACATATCTGATACTAGCAATCCACGTAAAGTGTCTAAGTCCATAGCAACATCACTAGCATAAACTACTGGTTTAATACCAAGGCTTTCAATCTGTGTTGTATCAATAGACTGTAAGATACCTTTCCAGTTAGATGTTTCACCAGAAGAGGTAGTATGGTTTTCAATCGTATCAAACAATACAATATCCTTAGATGCAGAGTTACTAGAGTTAGCAAATGTTAGTTTGTACTCATATTCTTCATTAGGTGCAACTTGTGTTGTTCTTACATAACTTGAATCTGTACTATTCTTAATAGACTTTTGTAGCCCAGAAGAGAAATAAACTAACGTTGATAGATTGTATGTTGTATCTGCAAATATCATTCTCTCACCAACATCGTCAGTTAAATTACTCATTTCTCGTCTATACTTCACTAAGTTCTTTGCAACACGATATGAGCCATTTGTAATACTGTTATTACCTGTTTCAAAAGCAACTGGGTTATAAATAGCATTACCATAATCACGTACACTATCGTAAGCAAAGTTAGTCTTAAATTGTAAGATACCGTGACCAAACTTATCAGAAGATGAGAATGTATATAGTGTTCTACCTGTATTCTTGTAGTTTTGCTTACTTGATACTGTTACAGCCAATTCCTTACCAGTAACTTCATCAATTAATTTAACACTATCTTCATCTAAAACAAGTCCAGCAGGCATTAGGTCAAACCACTTACCACCTTCTTGGTCAATGTACTCAAAGCTGTTGTTATCTAATTTTGCAGTTTCTTTAACATCAATTTCCCATGTTAATTCATACTGCTTTTTAATTCTATTATTCTTAACATTAGTAACACTCTTATAGATTTTACTTATAGTTTCTGTCTTACGAGCATAGTCGTACTCAACTGGGGCAGTATATTCAAATACTTGCTTTCCAGTGCTATCTACCATATCCCCAGAAATATTAGATTGGATTGTGATTTCTTCTTTATTTTTCACAAAGTTATCTACTTTAGGAGAGTGTTTTAACATATACTCTGTTCCAGATAGCATTTTTGTATAAGCATATTTATTAGAAGTAACTAACTTATATGCCACAGCATTATCATCAAGAATCAACTTATTATCTATACTATCTAATCCATCTCTATAATAAGTGTATTTACCACTCTTCGGAGAATAATCAGCAACGTGGATATAATCATTATCCTTGTTTAGATATTTAACATACACCTCGATATTATCCTCATCACTTGCATCTGTTGGTGTTTCCACAAACTTATTAGACATCTTACTAAATATTCCCCTTCTATATTCGATATATAAAGAGATATTCTTAATTTGATAGTCATTATAGCCTAGGTTTTCATCAACTGTATTATCCTCTGAAACTAATCCAATTCCATTTACATATTGTGTATATGTTACATTTTCTTTGAAATAATTTTCAGGAATCTTTGGTAACCCATTAGGAACAGTACTAGCAAAAGGTCTACCGTATAAATGTTGACCGAAGTCTAAGTTATCATACTTTGTTAGTGTACCATTCTGGAAATTCTGTAGGTCATATCTTGAATACTTATCAATCTTAGTATTTACTAAAGACCACTTTTCCAATCCTTCGGAATGCACTCTATAATAGTTATCACCGTTTTGAAGAGTAATAAAGTTACCATTTGGTACTTGCCAAGGTTCTTTCTTATATACAATTTCTGTGGTAGATGTAATAGGCCCACTTGCAGGGTCAATCATATCAAGACCTTGTGTAGTTACATCATTCGTTACTAAGAACTTGAATGTATCCTTTTCACCATAAACATCTTTTGGAAAACGATATAGTACGTAATCCTCTCTACCATTTGTGTTGTTAAATAGTAAACTATTTTCCTCTACATTTCCAGTTCTCCAACCAAAAACACCGATACTGTACTTATATGGAGTAAATTCTTCTCTTGTTTCTTCATCAACTGCTTTTGAGTTAATTGTCATACTATATGGTTGGTTACCTGATACATAAGAAGTAACTCTTACCTGTGAATAGATATAATCATATGCATCATCAGGTTTTTCTCCCCAAGCATCAGACCATTTATCTGTAACTGCTTGAACGTTATCTGCATCAGACTTAGAACCTAATATAGTAACATTAGTATTGATTGTTACATCTTCTGCAACTGCATTAGTATGTAATTCCCCACCAACTGTATATATCTTAACCTTTGCATCTAGTGTTTTAGATACTTCACCATCCTTAAATCCACTTAAAACACCAGATAATTCATAACCAAATTCAATGTTATATGTACTACCTGTCTTTAACTGTTTTACACTGGAAATAACAATAGAGTTTCCCTTTTCTTCGTAAACCCATAGAGAATCAACATCAATCCCTTGTGAGATTGCATTGTCATATTCTTCCTTTGTTGGAATAGATACTTGGAATGTATCTCCAACAGCACCACTTCTATTGTTGAATAATGTCTTTGGAAGTTCAATTGTTGTACTCTTAATACTTCCATCATCACCAGAAGTGCTTAATGATAAAGTATATTTTACAATATGATTCTTCTCGTTTGTTGCTGGACTATATGTTTGTTCTGCATTTGTTATTGAAAAATCTGTAATCTGAGTAGTATCATTTGATGTTACAGGCTCTTCTGCAGTTACTTTCTTAGGAGTTATACCTATAAGTAAACATAGAGTAACTAGCATGATTTTGAATATTTTTTGCATACTTTTCCTTTCTTTAATGGGGAAATACCCATCTTGTCAATAAATAAATAGCATAACTTAGAAAAAGAGGATATTTAATCCTCTTAAACCTATTTTTCGATATGTTCAACTGGAACATCTGTGATTATGTCAGAAATCTTGTAGAACCTGCTGTCAATCATTTGACTTGTTAAGTACTTCTTTTCTTTGTTATCAGCATTACAGAATTTCTTAATGTTTTCATGATTTTCAGGAATTATCATGTCATCTCCCTTTTTAATGAGCTTTCCATTCTCGGAATAGAATAATAATTCTCCTTTGACAGCTTTGATATATGTTGCCTCAAATTCACTAAAAAGCCAAATACTTAAAAGTTTTTTATAAGAGATAGGACAATCAATTGCTCCACTCGGAACAAGGTAATCTTCCCATCTCATCTTTCGTTCAATTAGAGTGTATATTTGTTTTTCCAATGATGTGAAGAAAATTAGAGGTATTGTGATAATCCAAAGAATAGGTAGACCAAATAGCATAGTGTTAAAATCCGCAGTATTCCTTTCAAGGTAGAAACGAATTGTAACTACGATTGGCATAACAAGAAGAACAAAAATAAGGATTGGG
>ERZ773045.196-NODE-196-length-33662-cov-3.322909_pt1 | contig 33662 bp, 24 predicted proteins | sample MGYA00580635_ERZ773045 | MGnify/ENA primary metagenome ERZ773045 (study PRJEB29015, sample SAMEA2738115) | human oral metagenome | biome: human oral; feature: human-associated habitat; material: saliva | place: China | collected 2261 ...
TTAGGTCTAAATCTACCTCTCCCCTTTTCATAACGTAATTCATTTCAACAAAAGTCTTAGCAACATCTAGCTTTAAGCTATCATCCCCGGTTCTATCAAAAAAGAATTTCTGCTTAGACAGAAATGAAGAGAATATGAATGTTACCGCCTCATTCTCTCCCAAAATCATTGTAATACACCTTCCATCTTCAAAAGGAATCTCAAAAGGTAAAAGAACCATTGTTTGAAAAATTCTATCTGGAGCAACTCCTGCCTTTGAATATATGGGCAAAAAATCTCTCTCATAAACACTTCTATTACGCAAATAGGCCTTCTCAAAGAATTCTTTAGAATCATTCTCGTTTAAGTTCATACGTCTATTTCAATCTTAAAAGACTTCCCCTGTTAATAATCTCCTATTCCTCAACGATCAACAATATTTCCGATACTCGAAACACATCTAACTAAAATTAATCCTAACGGCTCGCCTGTAAGATAATCTATAAAGGGTCCTCTCTAGTCCTCTCTCCCGAAAGCAGAAGAGAAGCATGTACAACGAAGAGGATTCTGAGGGTACAGTACAAATGTACTCCATTTATTCTCAAAAAATCAAGCCATCCATCACGATAGGCCTATTTCCCTTGAGAGAGGAATAGGCAAAATATATTGTGTATTGTGCATACAACATTTTATTGTACCTTTGCAGGGCTAAAGGTGCAAGGGGCACCGCATTCTTTCTTAGGATGTTTGGCAAATGGTCCTATAGCTCAGTTGGTTAGAGCACCTGACTCATAATCAGGGAGTCCTTGGTTCAAGCCCAAGTGGGACCACAAGAGAGGAGGATAAAATCTTCCCTTTACGAGCAAAAACTCTTGCTCGTTCTCTTTTAGGGGCAGAGGCTTCTTTTGGAGAAGATACTTTACCATATCGTCTCAGAGGATTAGAGCGCAATAGTTCTTCTCTTGAGACAAGACGCACGGGGCTGACTGGCTTTGACAGCGTGACGAAGGGGTAAGTAAGCATGTAGTGAGTTGTTGTTCCCTCACTTTAATATCAGACTTCAAAATTTTTAGTTGGCGAAAATAATTACGCTCTCGCTGCCTAACCGAAGAACAGTAAGTTAGCTTCATCCTTGAGCCGATAGGCTCGGACGAGACGTCACCCGAAACTCTTGCTCCGAAGTTACTCGAGTTAGGTGATGCACAAATATCGGAGCTTGGGGCTGCTGGGTCTATGGGGCAGCATTCCAATATTTCATAGGCTAAGGGATGGTTGTTGGTTGCTCTGTCCGCGCAACGATCTCCGACAATTCCAATCAGAGATAAACATGTAGAAAGCGTATTCATTCCACGTTTGGACGAGGGTTCAATCCCCTCCAGCTCCACTTTAATTCCCCCATTCCTTAGGGAATCACTAGGGAAAAGACATTGGTTTGTAAATTGAAAACTCCTTTATATCATGAAGGGGTTTTTCGTATATATAGCCCCCCCCTCCGGTGGCATTGCTCCAAGGTCAAAGGGCTACACTGAGAGACAGAATCCATAATCTAATTATAAAAAGAAAACAATGTTAGGTGCGATCATCGGTGATATTGTTGGTTCTCGCTTCGAATTCGACAATATCTATAAGACAGACTTCGAGTTGTTTACATCGGAATGCGCATTCACAGACGACTCCATTTGCACAATTGCCGTTGCAGATGCTATTATGAGAAATGAGGATATAGGGAAAGTTTTGCACGAATGGTGCAGGCGCTACCCCTATCCAAAAGGTGGTTACGGAGGCTCCTTTGCCCGTTGGATATATTCAAACTATCCCCAACCCTACGGAAGTTTTGGTAATGGATCTGCCATGCGTGTATCACCTTGTGGATGGCTTCCAACAAGGGAAGATGTCCTGACAAAGGCAAAAATATCTGCCGAGTGCACACACAATCACCCCGAGGGTATAAAGGGAGCTGAATGTGTAGCAGACTGCATCTATCTTATGCGGAGCCAAAAAGACAAAGCACAACTCAGAGAGATGGTACAAGAGCAGTATGGCTACAACCTCAACCTAACATGCGATGGAATCAGACAAACTAGCACATTCGACGAGACATGCCAGGTGACTGTGCCTCAAGCCATCGTTTGCTTTCTCGAAAGCATGGACTTCGAAAGTGCCGTCCGACTTGCCGTCTCAATCGGCGGAGATAGTGACACAATTGCCGCCATTACAGGGAGCATTGCAGAAGCCTATTACGGCATTCCTCAGCCTATAAAAGAGAAAGCCTGGAGCTATATCGATGATGATATGAGGAGGGTTATCACACAATTCCAAGAGAAGTACAAGTAAGGGGAAGAGGCTCCACAGGAAAAGAGATGCAAATCCTATGTTGTCAGCATACCAAAGTTTGTAACCCTCCACGTGACACACAAAAGGAGTTTTCGGATTCCACACAAGCAACACTCTAAGAAAGGAGGAGGAGTGATGGCATTGGATACATTCTCTCTTTTACATTCTAGTTCAGGACTTTAGTTGAAGCTAATACCCTACTCACCCCTATATTCCTAGCAATTCGAGAGTCTGAAGGTGTATTTTCTTGGTAGAAAGCATTGCCATTTTACAAGAATGTATTACCTTTGCAAGCGATTCGAGGATAAGGGGTTTCCTTTACTTGAATGGAGAGATGGCAGAGTGGTCGATTGCGGCGGTCTTGAAAACCGTTGAGCTGAGAGGCTCCGGGGGTTCGAATCCCTCTCTCTCCGCTGGAAGGTTTCAGAAGGTCTTCACAAGGGTCTTCAATTTAGCCTTCAAAAAGCAGATAATCGTTGTAAAATCAAGGTTTTACAACGATTTTTCTTTGTATATAGCCCATCGTCTCGTGCCCCAAATCTACCTTTGACAACTACCCTCCGGTCATATGCCACTACACATAGTGCTACAAAAAAGACACCCCATTTGAGCCGAGCGCAAAGACACTCAATTGATAGACTTCTCAGAAGCAAGGTAAGTCCTATTCTTTCATTGCAGAAACTATTAGAATGGCAACTAGTACAAGCCTCTTGAGAGAGATTTGAAGAAACGTATTTTCGAAATCATATCTATAAACGACTCTGTACAAGACAATTCTGACCAATAATACAATAAGAGCTCCCATTTCCTCACATCAAGAAAATAAGTACAAACAAACCTAATTCACAGAGCAATCATCACCAATAAGTATTCTATTTCATATCTTTGTATTACCAAAGTAAGTAAGATGGTTATATATGAAAAGATTATTTTTAATAGGCATAATGGTCCTTTCTGCAGTTGCAGGCTTTGCTCAGAACAATACTAAAATAGACAAGCTGAAGGAACAACAGAAGGTTCTCAAGCTTACAACAGAATTGAACAAACTACAGTTGGAGTACGAAAAGGAGAAAAGCGATGTTATTGAACTTAAAAAGAAAGTCTCTGATATCAACGCAGAAGCTGATATTGCCACCGCTGAATTTAATACGGCAAATGCGTCAAACACAGTAAAGGATGCGGATAGTACTATCAAGAAATTGAAGAAAGTCAAGTCCATCAATAAGAAGTTAGAGAAGAGCCAAAAGACTTTAACCAAGATGGAAAAGAAGATCGCTAAGTTACAAGAGAAAATCGACGAATCGAACAAAAAAATTGAATTCGTGGATAACCAGTAGACTCTATAATATAGCAAGGTGAGAGTATGTATTGATACATGTTCTCACCTGTGTATTCGCGCTCAAAATTAAACTGGACTTCGGCCAAGATGGCGAGTAGTAGGCAAAGAGAATCTCATCACGTTTGCTACATCAGGACCATTCTATGAAATTGAAAAGAGGGAACTGCAGATTCCAGTATCAAGTGCAACGGTGTGACAAAAGTAGTGCTAAGACTTCATTCGGTGATTTAAAGTCCAACTTTTCCTAGGTCTGTTGTTTAGTAGCATCCTGATATTTCGTATTTGTTTGTCATCAATGTCTTTGAAGGAAGTTCCTTTGGGTATGTATTGTCGAATGAGTTTGTTGAGCAATTCAACATGGGGCTTGTCGGTCGAACAATAGGGTTTGGCAAAAAAGACAGGAATATGGAGCGCCCTCTCAATGGCTCTAAAAGCCATAAATTCCGATCCGTTATCCGTCGTTATGGAATGCAACAAGCCCATCCTCTTGAAGTAAGCCAAACTCCGATTAACGACCCGAGCCAACGACTTGGCATTCTTGCCATTAGGCAGCTTTTCAATGATGGCATACCCCGTCTTTCTCTCGGTCAGGGTAAGGATGGCTTCTCGTTGCTGAGCCCCGATGATAAGATCCATTTCGAAATCTCCAAAACGCTCTTTACGGTCGATGCAGTCCGGTCTCTCGTCTATACTTTTACGCCGTCCCCATTTCCCTTTTTGGGGAGAGGCTAAAGGCTTGTGGTGGTATTTTAGATGGTGCCTCGTATGACGATAGAGATCCCCACCGCTCTCTTTGTCCTTATGGAGAAAGGTGTATAGGGTGGTTTTGCCCACAATGGGAATTCCCTCCAAGCGAAAGCGACCTACAATTTGCTCGGGCGACCATTGTTGCTGCCGGATAATTTGTTCGACATCGTGTCGCATCTTCGAGTTGAATTTGCGCGGATAATAACGCCATTCCTTGCGTTCCGAGGCATATGTCTCCGCCTGCCGACAGGAATATCTTCCGCGAGGGGTTTGATTCCTTCGGATCTCTCTAGAGACAGTACTAGTGGACACTCCAATGGTTTCTGCAATGAAAGAATAGGACTTACCTTGCTTTAGAAGTCGATCAATTGTGTATCTTTGCTCTTGGCTCAAATGGTTGTATTTTTTCATAACAACGCAAATATAAACTTTTTGAGTTCAACCACCCTGGGGCTAGCCCCAGGGTGGTTTTTGTTTATCTAAGCGTTGCACTTACAACTGGAAAATACAATCTCCAAAAAAGCAGGGGAAATTTGCGGAAGTAAAATTATTTATATATATTTGTGGCGAGAGGTCTTAGATTGACAGACTTAGTAAAGCATATAGATTGTAAATGTTTCATCTCAAAGCCATAGTTATAGAAAGGAGGACACGTTGATTATGGAATCTATTTTTTTCACTCTTAAAAACACAATGGTTGTGAAAAAGAATTACATTTTTTTGACTTTTATCTTTGTCTTTGCCTGTGTTTTGAATATGCAAGCACAGAGTTTTGAAACGGATATCACGAAGGTTTTGTCTCAGGATGAAACTGTCTTATCATTCAACAAAAATGAGGCAAGGAACATTTCCGGCATCCTCGCAAGTGGAAATATAAAGTTTACCTCTTCCAATGGATATGTTAGGATATTGGTGGCAGATCAGTACGGGTATGAGAAACTCGTCTATGAATCGTTTCCCCTCCTTGCCTTCAAAGAAGGTAAGGACAGTTTTGAACTTATGGGGTTTGAAACAGGGAAAATAAAGGATTTTGTTCCTGAGAAAGTCCATATTCTCATTTCTGATGCTATAGTGGAGCATCTTAAAATCACCGTTTCAGGCATCTCGGTCCCTCAACAGGCACCTGCTGCATCCCTTCATGCTCGTACAAGGACTGTTCCCTTGCCACCTACTTTCATTGATGAAGATACTCGAATTAAGTTTTTGATCTATCGGCTCAATTTGAAGCTAGAGGCATCTGGTGCACTATGGAGGGCAGGTGACACGCCGTTCGGACGGCTTTCATACGAAGAGAAGAAAGCGATGTATGGAGGAGTGGTTCCCAATTTCAAGGGGGCGGAATACTATATCGGCGGTATCCTTGATATTGATGCTCCGAATGTCAACTCTAAAAAATCCTCTTATGTTCCTGATTTCGACTGGAGGACACGGCACAGTGCTACCGTCAAGGGCTCTCCCTATTTCCAGAATGAGATTACAGGATGGATTACTCCGGTAAAAGATCAAAAGAGCTGTGGTTCATGCTGGGCTTTCTCTGCCATAGGGGCTATGGAAGCCGTTGCAAAACTCCACAAGAATACGACCTGCAATTTTGACCTCTCCGAACACGCGGGAAGTTGTAATGGAGGATGGGCTGCTTCTGCGTTGGACTACATTAGTCGCAAGAGAATCCAAGATGAGATGTCGTTCCCGTACAAAGCGCAGGACCGTCCATGTTCCGAAAAGGGCAGACCTCGGTATACGATACAAAATGCAGGAAAAGAATTGTTCACTCCTACCCAAGACAATGAATTCGCCTCAATTGAGAAATTGAAATCCATGCTGCTCAAGAGTCCGCTTGCCGGGCGCATCGATTCTTGGTCCCATGCCATGACCTTGGTAGGCTACAAGACGATAAAGGCGGGAGACGTTGTTTATGAGCACTATAACACACGGATTGTGGTTAAACCCGGCGATCCCCACATAGGTCAGACAGTTTGGATTTTCAAAAACAGTTGGGGAGAGAATTGGGGAGATCACGGTTTTCTGTATGCGTATGTGAATATCAACAATATGGTTTCTTCTGCGGCTCCCACACTTCCCTTTGAGTACAAGTATTATTGGTCCAGCAAGTATCCTGTTTTATCTTATCAGTTGATTTCGGCAATTTCCGAACCGGCACCGGCCTATGATAGGGATAACGACGGATACTATTGGTGGGGAATCGGCCCGCGCCCCAAAAACCTTCCAGCAAGTGCTAAATTGGAGGAGGACAGCGACGACAGCGATGCTTCCATTGGTCCGATGAATCAGTATGGCTTCCCCACACTCTTGAAAGATTACGACCTGTATATCAAGGACAATGCTGAAGATATGGGTTTTGAGCCTAATACGACCATTAAGAATAAAAATTTTTGGAGCGCACCTCAGGTTTGGGTCAGACATCAAAAAGATGGCATACAAGAGCATCAAAACCCATTGGGAGGAAAGAGAAATTACATTTATGTAAGAGTTTGGAACAGGGGACAGAAGAAATCTCCCGAATCAAGAGTAGCTGCTTTTTGGGCAAAAGCTGGGACGAACCTGCAATGGCCCGAGGCTTGGACTGGTCAAATGACAGTAGAGAATATACCTGTAGGAGGCACCGTTCCCAACCTAGGCATTGTGCCTCCTTTGGATCCGGGTGAGTCTGCTGATGTTCCAATAGAATGGCCTACACCAAATCCAGAACAATTTTCAATCATCACCAATGCTGCTGTCGGAGGAGACAATCTTTGGCATTTCTGCCTTTTGCTGAAAATTGCCGACAAGAATGACGGTCTCACATACCCCAATCTCTCCGACATTTACAGTCATGTTTCATATAACAACAATGTTGTGCAAAAAAATGTGACGATAGTAGAGGTCGGCTCCGGTTCCGCCTATGAAGGAGCGGTATCGGTCATAAATAATTTCACAAACAAGGAGGCTTACAGTCTTGACATGATAGAGTTGCCGAATGCAGTCAACGGAAGTTCAAACACCCTCTTTGACAATGCTAGAGTACTGCTTCGTATGGCTCCCAAAATCCTCTCTGCTTGGAATGAAGGAGGTAAAAAGGGTGTGAATATAAAATCCACAGGCAGTCCTTACATACAAGAGATCGTTTCTCAAAATGGTTCACTGAACAATATTATACTCAAACCCAAAGATATCGGGCTCGTCAAACTGAGTGTAAACTTCAAGACGGTTCTTCCTCCCGGAAGCAATCCTGAGAAATATACCATACTCCTCCGCCAGAAAGATAAAAAAGGAAAAGTCGTTGGAGGAGAGACTTTCGAAATCATACGCAAGCCGAGACTGGTAATATATCCGCAAATAATCAAGAATGAGAACGAAGGAAAGGTCATACTTTCCGTAACGGGGGTGGACGAGGAGGCCACTTACCAATGGTTTGACTCCAATGGAAAAATGATTGCCGAAGGGGCGGAAATGACCTGCGCTCCCACTCGAGATGAGACCTATAGGGTTGAAGTGACGGCAAAGAAAGATGGCTATCTCACTTCCTCTGAACTTCTCGTGAAAGCAGGAAAAGGAAAAATGAAGGTTTCTCCTATTCCCGTCAAATCAGAATTGACAGTTTCGTATGACCTTCCGAATGGACAATACGAACTGTGCATTACCGGTGCCCAAAATTGGTTAAATTACGGGAAGTACAGCATTGACAGTACGAAGAAAGAAGTGCGAATCAATGTTTCCCACCTGCCACAGGGTATCTATATTGCCACAATTACCGAACGAAATGGCCAGATTAAAGAATCTGTAAAGTTTATAAAGGAATAATTTCTACTGGAGGAGAGAGGTGCTTTATGGCACTTTCTCTCCTCTTTTTATATTAATCATAAATTCAATAAATCATGACATCAAGACTTTACTCAATACTATTGCTGCTGATATGCACAATAACAGCCCAAGCGCAGGAATATCACGTAGAAACCCCGGGAACGTTACAGGAGGTCATTGGACCGGGAGCCGAAGAACTCACCCGCATTCGCGTGACGGGAACTCTTAACGACAGAGACATCGCATTCCTTCATTACCTGTGTTGGCCCATTGCTCCAAAGCCCGCAGGCATGAAAGATGAGAGTTATCTGAAAATAGCGATGGAGAAAGAGGATACCCTCAAGACATGCCTGAGGCATCTGGACATGGAGGATGCACGCCTGGTGAATGATGCTCTACCCGACAGGGCTTTTTATGGGAGTTATATCAAAGACTATAAACTACCCAAGACACTCAAGAAAATAGGCAATGAGGCCTTTAGTTACAATGTGCTTCTTAAGGAGTTAATTGTACCTGAAAGCGTGAAAGAGATCGGGAGAAATTTTCTTTTTTTTAGCATAGGAATAGAAAAGGTGAGACTTCCGGACAATCTTGAGGTAATGAATGATTTGTTTTTTGCAGAATGCAGAAAGCTCAAAGAGGTGAATATCCCTTCCCATCTTCGGAAAATGTATGATTGTATTTTTTATAACTGCCTTGAAGTCTCTCCTTCTGTGGCCATCTTGCCCGAAACTGTTGAAATCTTGGATGGTGCAGCGTATTATGGGCTTAGTACGATTGAAGAAGTGGTAGTTCCCAAGAATGTGAGAGTATTGAGGGGTGCTTTCGAAGGTATGGCAGGATTGCGCAAGGCAACGATCCTCACCGATAAATTAACGGAGATTGGAGATGATGCTTTTTTTTGGTGCAGTGCTTTGGAGGAGGTCAATATCCCGGACGGAATTACGCGAATTGGCGAAGGAGCTTTCTTCTGGAACCTCAGGCTCCGTAAAATAAACATTCCTTCTACTGTCACACGAATTGAAAAAAATGCCTTTGACAGCGCACCTTTGGATTCCATCGATATACCGGCAGGTGTGACTTTTATAGGCAGGAACGCATTTTGGAATAATTGCAATCTGAAAAAGGTTTACTCACGCCCTGCCATACCACCTGTAACCAATGAGTGGACAGGCGAGTCTTCATACCTCCCATTCGAATCCTCTTCAACGTCGACTGCCACCCTCTATGTTCCCAAAGGCTCTGCCGATGTCTACCGTGCCTCTGAGGTGTTTTCAGAGTTTAAGAATATTGTAGAGTTAGAGGCTTGGCAATGGCCGACTTCCATCGGTACGCCAACCATGCCGACCGATGCATACAAAGTGTACGGAAAGGATGGCACGCTGCATATCGAGACAACAGGTGGTGTCCATGAACCTGCATTCGTCAATGTATATAGCATCAATGGACAGGTTGTTTGGAAAGGTCAGGTGACTAATCGCATGGAAGTTCCCTTGCCCCAAGGGTTCTACGTTGTGAAGATAGGAAAAAGAAACTACAAAATCTCTTTGTAAATAAGCGACTTTCTTGTAGTCAGGTAGTTTAATCGTAAATTCAATAAATCATGACATCAAGACTTTACTCAATACTATTGCTGCTGATATGCACAATAACAGCCCAAGCGCAGGAATATCACGTAGAAACCCCGGGAACGTTACAGGAGGTCATTGGACCGGGAGCCGAAGAACTCACCCGCATTCGCGTGACGGGAACTCTTAACGACAGAGACATCGCATTCCTTCACTACCTGTGTTGGCCTGGTGTTCCAAAGCCCACAGACATGAAAGATGAGAGTTATCTGAAAATACCAAGGAGAGATACACCACCTTTACCCAATGCACAACACTCACGCAATTGGTTGCGATTGACTTTCTGTCCGTAATGCTCAGCCACCATCGCTAAACATGATGGACCACAATCTATTGCATCACGTTGTTGTTCGGAGTGTATCATCTAATCGAAAATATTTCACAAAATGGGTTTGTCAAGGGAGATTGTCGCCGCACTTTCGGTACGAGCTCTCTTGATTTGATCTCCCAGGGAGAATGCATAGGAGAGGGTGAGTTTCAGGCGAGTACGTGGGGATAGATTATAACGTACTAATTCTGCGTTCGGGTGTTGAATGGTAAGAGACTCCCCCCCATAAACTATATTACTGGCCAAAAGACTCACCTGTAATTTATCAGTAAGGAGGGAAAGATAACAACCTGCATCAAGTGCAAAGGTTGCTCCTAAGCGATACCCTAACTTTTGTTGCGCCGTTTGTCCCGAAAAAGCTATCGTTACGCCCCAATTATTAGATAGAGAGAGTTGGTGTGTGGATGTCCCCCCGAGCAAAAAATTACGAACAGAACGCTCGGGTATTTCTTCTTGATTGTGACGGAGATAGAGAACGTTATTGGTGTGCCAAAATGAGAACAAACTCTTGTTAAACGAGAATGAAAGATAATGATATAGAAGAGTACCTATATTCTCAGGTTGTGTGTAAAATAGATTGGGACGGCTCTCATCGGGATGCGTCATAATCTGCACAATATCCCTTCCATAACGCATTCGATAGGTTACATTCCAATCCCTATTGATGTAATAGGTTAGCTCTACCTCATCAAAGGTTTCTTGCTTCAACTTTTGATTCCCAATACTATATAGATTTTCTGTCTGATAGGTAGCTATAGGGGAATAGTAGCCGTAGTTAGGCAAAGAAAAAAAACGTCGATATGCAAGAGCAATACCTGAGCTACGTTCTGCACTAATCATATATTGAAGTAGAATATTAGGGTAAAAACCTCGATTGGAAACCCTATAACTGCGGTCGGGTAATAGTAAATCTTGGTACTGCATTACGGTGTTTTGATAATGTAGCCCAGCCTGAAGAAAAAGCCTCTCGCCAAACATTTTACTATACTCCACAAAGGGTGAAAAATCGAAACCTGATATTGAAAATTGTCTCTTAGAGAGTGCTTTTAATTTTTCATTTTCAATTCCTCCTGTTCTATTTTGGTCTAAAGCATAAGCGTAGTTAATACCACCAGTAAAAGAATGTGCACCTGCGAATTGTACAGACACTCTGGGGTCTATTTGTAGGTAATGTGTATTATTGTCAGCTAGAGCAATATCTTCCTTATCCAAAATATAATGGTTCTCTGAGTTGTTTTGCATTCGACTATAACTCATTGTAGAAGATATATTCGCCCCTTCAAAAATGTTGATTCGGGCATTATAGCTCAAGCCTCCATTCAGATTCAACGATTGGTATTTGCTTCGTTGCTTCAATGTATTATCTTTTCCCACAACGTTGTCTTCCGTTGTGCTATTGGGGGTATCATAGCTCACACCCCCAAAGAAACCTATGCGATGCTGGGCATTGATTTGGTATTGCACCCCGAAGTTATCAACGACAGCGTAATCTTTCTGTTGACTTTCTGTAATAGTTTGTATTGTGTGAGGCGAGGAGCCCATATACTTATCTTGCCGTTCATACTTTGTTGTATAGCGTCCAGCACCTCCTCGTAGCGTATTGTAAAAAGTCACACTCCCTCTCTGATGCTGGAAAAATAGCGTCGGAATAACATCTACTAAGCCTAATCGGTCAAACTGGAGAGGTAAACTTATAGATCCTAGACTGCCCTCCTGTACGTGCAGTGTAACAAGAATTATTCCTCCTTTTATGTTACTCCCCATCGATACTCCTGGATTAGGAATAACATCAATATGATCAATCATAGAAGTGGGAATAGTATTCAGCTGTTGCAATGTAATAGTTTGCCCATTTAGTATAATCTGATTGTCCTCTTTCCATTTATAAACAAGTTATTTCCATTTACTTCTACTCCTTGCACAAAGCGAAGCGCCTCTGCCATTGATTTCCCACGAGTAATAGGATTTCCCTTAAACTCAACTCGAATAGTACCATTGGGTTTCAATCTAGTATGTTTGGCTATTACTACAACCTCTGAAAGTTCCTCAACATTCTCCGACAGCACAAAATCATACTGGGTAAAGGGCTGGTCTATTATGAGACTTTGACGCAAAGTTTTGTAACCGATACAACGGATTTCTACGAAATAGGTTCCTGAAGTTGCCACTTCTAAGGCATAACTCCCGTCGGCTTGGCTGATAGCTCCTGTAAAAGCACGCTCTGTAGTATCTCGCTGTAATGTAATAGTTGCCGCTGGTATAGCAATTTGATCTTTAGTAGAAATGGTGCCCTTCAATTCATAGCGCCCCTCTTGCGCTGACATTTGTATGGTAAAAAGGAATGCGAGAATAAGAATACAAAAATATTTCATCTCTTTTTTGATCTATACTTTGGCACTTAAAAGTGATAAGCGACACTCTCAAGGGGCGCATCTTTTGCACAACGAAATTGCGGACAAAATCTACCATTCACCTCAATTCAGCAACAAAAATAGGAAGAATAAAAATAAAACACAACTCCTTGATAGATTCAAATTCTTTTCCAAACTATCCTATTGATGCATTCGGTTCTTCCTATTGGGGAAGGCTTTGAGGAGGGCATGGAAAGAGGGCTCTCTAGAGGGAGGACAAAATATGGTGCCTAAGATTTCGTAGGATTTAGGCCTAAATTCGAAAGAAATTCAGGCAGAATGTTCCCCCATTATCAGCCTAAAAATAAAAAAATTCCAGCCTCAAATCCGGGAGGAAATCAGCCAAGGGAAAGAAGAGAATAGGGTTTTGTCCCTTTTTAGGTAGAGAACAAGGCTTGGGATAAGCTCTTGAATCATCGCATAAGCCCCTCCCGAAGCTAGCCACAACCGCAGCGCCCATTTTGAGCATGGGTCTACACAGTCACGACTACTCTATGGATTGTTTATTAGCCGCAATCCCTTACATTTGTGTTAGATATAGTAAGGGCATACAAGAGCAATCATCTACCAACCTCAAAATAAAAGGATTATGAAAACATTAGACCCACAACCTCAAGAAGTAAAAGAGAACCTTGAGGAGCTACTTAGGGACTTGGACCAAAAGGTGCCCCCAAACAACTCGACCGCAACCTAGTCATCGCCACATGGAATATCCGAGGCTTTGGCGACCTAACACGTAGCTGGATGAGTAAAGAGGGCGACAGCCCCCGACGCGACCTTCATTCGGTGCATTGTATTGCCGAGATTCTAAGACGATTCGATGTTATTGCTATACAAGAAGTCAAATCCAACATCAGGGCCTTGAGAGACACGCTCAAGATACTAGGGGACGAATGGTCTATGATTCTAACCGACGTAAACCAAGGAAGTGCCGGCAATGGCGAACGCATGGCCTATCTATTCGATACGCGCCGAGTTAATCTCTCGGAGCTAGCAGGGGAGCTAGTCGTGCCGGACGAATGGCGCAGTGGAGTATCCAAGAACGTAATGCAGGAGCAATTCGTTCGCTCGCCTTATGCCGTGAGCTTCCGATCTAAACATCAGACCTTCATTCTCGTCACACTTCACGTGCTCTACGGCAAGAAGTCGAGCGACCGCATAAAAGAACTCAAGGGAATTGCCCAATGGCTGTCATCTTGGGCGAAAGACATCAACGCCTATCACCAAAATCTGATTATCCTTGGCGACTTCAACATTGAGGCACGAGGAGACCTACTGGCTGAGACCTTCCTCTCCGAGGGGCTATACATTCCTGAGGGTTTGCAAAGCAAAGAGGTGAGTCGATCCATCTTCAACGATACAAAGTTCTACGATCAGATTGCGTGGTTCAACGGCTTGAATGGCCAGCCCAAACTCTCCCTGGAGTTTGTACGTGGAGGCAGCTACAACTTTGTTGCTACTGCGCTCAAAAACAGAGGCCTGACAAAGCAAAAACTCTCCTTTATGCTATCTGACCACTATCCCCTATGGGCGGAGTTTAAGCTCTAATCCACCCCCTCAAAGAAAAAGAAAGGCAGTGTAGAAGTTTCCTCTGCACTACCTTTTTCGTGGGCGTTATATCGCGTTATTTCTTGGGGATCTGGGCACCATACCCGGGTACTGCGCCAAAGAGTTTGCGCGCTTTCTCCCAGGGGTATTTATTGGCAAACATGGTCACGCGGGTAGTCTGCGTAGCCTGCTGATTCTGTCCGAGGTAGCGGTTGACCTGATTCGCTGTAGAGTTGCGGTCATAGTCCTCCGAGGATACAATCTTGAGACTCATGAAGCCCTTAAGGTAGGCCGCATCAATGGCTCCGATAAATCGTTTATCAAGGGGCATCTCCTTATTTCCTTCGTACTTGGGCCCGATCTCTTCGGCTTCTTCAATGCGAGAGGCGGGTACGTTAAGGGGGTTGGACTTGGTACAGATCTCTAGGTCGTACTTATTACCAATGAAATAATTATCATAGAGATTGCTTTGCTTTAGCTTCTCATACTCCTGCCTTGCCTCATAGCGACAACGCTCTACACCACAGCGAGAATTGAAGCCGAATATATTCTTGTAAACATTGATAGTGCGAATTCCATTCATGAAGCGGAAGCCCTGCCCCATCGACTCAAACTCCTTGGTGATAGGCCAAGTGAATAGCACGGTATTATGGTGGAAATCTAATGAAATCTCGTCCTCACGCCCTGCGGCTAGAGTGCCCCAAATCTCACAAGCGGCATAACGATTGGCCACGAATACATTGTTGCTTACCTCCATATGGCCGGCACCCATGGCTGCCTGCAATCCAAAGAAGCGACAATTGACAAAAACACAATTGGAGACGCGCACCTTCCCCTCAACCGTTAGGTGCAGTGCACGCCAATCGGCCTTGGAGTAGCCAGAGGGCTGTATGGGGCTACCATCGGGGTGTACCAACATACCCGTGAGCACCTCCGTATTAGGCGTACCCGTGCGTGGGTCTTTCACGTCGGCTTTGTTGCAGATGATAAGCTCACCTCCATCGAAAGTAAAACCATCCACCACTACTTCTCCGGCAGGGGTTTTATCCCCGTAAGCACGGCGTGCCGTAATGTGAAAGAGTGCCGAACCGAGAACGCGGGGCGACTTCTCATTGGGCTGGATCTTGGTGATGTACTTAAGAGGGTTACGCTCTGAGAAGTCGGACGCGTAGCCGCCATAGAACTTGAGGAACTTGCCGTTGTCTGCACCATTGCCGAAGCGTCCGCACTCGATATAGCCTCGGTCCATATTGCCTAAATAGTTACCTTCTGCCACGAGGATGGTCGAACCATCCTCTGCGAGATCAATGGCTTTCTGTAGGTCCTTTAGGGGCGATTCTTTGCTCAAACCATCAGCACGAGTCTTGCCATTGGCGCTAACATAGTAGGTTTTAGCCGTAGAGGTAGAGTTACTCACGGTTTTTCCCTCTCTATCGGAGGTGTGCTCAGAGTCGTTTGTTCCCTCGTAGATCATTCGGCTGAGGGCGTTTTGAGTAGAGCCATTAAGCTGCCGAGCCTGTGCCGGTAAGCATACACTTAGCCCTAGCACAATGGAAAGATAATAGATGTTCTTCTTCATATTTGATTTCTTCAGTAGTTTGTACTATTACACAGTTAGACCTATGGGCAGGCTGTCAGAGCATTACCGCAAAGCCATTCTTCCTCTATCCAGCCCTGATGCTTTTTGTCAAGAGTCTGTACCTTGACCCACTCACCCCGCTTGTCTAGAGGACGCAAAGTGATCTCTTTTGAGAAAGTGTAGACAGCCCGAGCCTGCCCAGAGGGTTGCTCTCTAAGCTTGAGAGTTTGCTCTCCATAGTTACGTGTGCCTACGGCCACGACTGAGTAGTGTATCCAACTCTCTCCGTCTTGACGAATAGGCAATTCGCCCTCGTAAACTTCGCCATAGGAAGCAACAAAATTGCCACAGATACGCCACCATCCATCCTTATTATTGCCGAGATTGAGCATATGCGAGCCATCCTTATCTAGCTTATGCACCACAGTACCCTTGGGCGCATTACGGATGTTGGTATCCCCTTTTGTCTCATCGTAAACATAAACAAAGAGAGTATTCTCAAAGTTATCGAGCAGGAGCTTTCGGGTCTTACCCTTGATCGTTAAGGTGAGCTCTAGCTGCTGAGGATCCTTCTCAGGGCAAGCCGGGAGAGTGGCAAAGCTATCGGTCTGTTTACTCTTGAATTCATACCGAGCTCGTTGCTTATCAAAAGTGGTACAGAATAATGTATCTGTAAAGTTTTCGGGATACTCAAGATGCACATCGAAAGGCTCACGATGTTCTGCGTCATAGTATAAGACAACGTTGATTTCCCCTATCCGATAGACATAGCAAACTGCGGGTAGATCTTGTGAAAACCCAGTAGACACACCGGCAAATAGGCACAATAGTGCCAATAAAATTCGCTTTAGTTTCATGGAGATTATTAATGCTTATTGTGTATCCAACTTATTGTATCGCCATAGAGGTGTCTAACCTAGTCCTCCCGAGGAATACGCTTGACCTCTTTGATCCATCGCTCATTGACCCAATGGAAAACAACATACTTGGTATCAACAAGATCCCCGAGGCCGAGATCGTCAAACATCGTATCGTACTCCGCATCCTGCTCTCTTGCGCCAACATACATCTCTATGGAAGTACCCTTTTGTGGCAATTTGAAAAGAAAGACAAGACGGTGCTTAAAGATATCGGTCAGAGTGGCTCGTTGCTTAGGAGTGAGCTGCGCAGTTTCGTAGAAATCCTCGACCTTCACCTCAGAGACCTTCGGAGCCAACAATCTATCCTCACGCAAGCGACCTCGGTCGTAGATGTAGAACTTGAGATCACTATACCCAAATGTGTTATTGACACCGACCAACTTACGCCCATCTTTGAGGTTCCAATAGCAAACCTCTAGCGTAGGATCCGGATAGGAAAGATAAGCTCGTAGATAGCCATTGCGCTCGTCGCAGACCTCCACATAGGGCTCTATCCACTCCTGCCCTTCGGCGGGTACCCCAACATGTGTGAGAAGTTTTTTGCGCTCCTCTACGGACCAGCGATTATCTACAGCCTTCTCGGGGAGCATCAAGAAGATATCTCGTATATTGGTCTTCTTGGTCCCTTGGTTATTCTTCTGTGCCTCCAGACTAAAAAGCGAAAGGGAACAGAGCATGATAAGAATAAGTCTTTTCATAGGATTGATGTACTTAAGCTATACTTTGGGGAGCTACTCAATGGGGCTCCATTTATACTCCGAAAGAGGATTGACCAACCGCTCATCGATCTTGACCTCTAGCATCTGTAGAGCTCTCAAAGTGAAGCCATCAAAAATGTACTCCTTGACCTTCTCTTGCATCTCCTTAAGCTGATTGTTGCGGAGGAAATCGTAGACTTCGTTCTGATCTACCCACACCCCTTTTCGCTCATTCCAACTCATCGTAGGGAACTCGGAGTCGTTGGTGTAGAAGAAAAACGTATTGTCGTCTACAACCTCAACTCCTAAGCTAGAGTCAAAAGGCAGGTCAATAGGCATCACTTCTTTGCCCGTGGTCAAGTCGTGTAGATAAAGCGTACCCACTACATCCGTACCTTCACTTGTGAGCAATGTATGCCCCACGACTCCCTCAAAGTCGAGCACAGTCCCTTCGACCTTAAAGTTCTTGATACCCGAACGCTTGGGTTGCACCTCAATGATATTGTAGACTCCGCCCTCTGTCTCGATGGTCTCGCCCTTGACGATGCGCATGTCATCGTTTTCGAAAACGACTTCATCCCCATCTGCCAACTCAGGCAGGGCGATAGCTCCCATTTGAGTACTATCGCTTGAGCCTGCTTGGTCGTTTTTCTGTCCTCCGCACGCTGTGCACAGGAGAGTAAATGCTAGGGCAATGCCTAGACTTAGTGTCTTAGATTTCATAGCATACATAAAGTGATGTATCTATTTACTCAATGTAGCTCCATTTGTACTCTTGGAGAGGGGTGACTTTACGCTCCTTAATATCAATCTTTACTTTCTGCAAAGCCATTAGTGTGAGGCCCCCAAAGAGGTGCTCTTTGACCTCTTGCTGAGCCTCCTTTAGTTGATCATTGCGTAGGAAGTCGGGGACTTCATTAGCATCCTCCCATGTCCCTTTTTTCTCATTCCATTGCACTCTGGGGAGATTATCCTCTTGGGAATAAAAGAAAACAGCATCCTCTCCTTGTATCTCTAGAGTACCGGACAAGAATGCCACATCTACCGGTACTAGAACCTCCCCCGTAGTCATGTCGTGTAACCAAAGAGTACTCACCACGCCCGTACCTTCACTAGTAATTAAAACGTTACCGGCTACCCCCTCAAAATCGAGTACACTACCCGATATCTCGAAGCCTTCGATACCGGTGTGCTTAGGTTGGATCTCAAAGTTATTGTACATGGGAATATCGTCTGTGGAGATGTCTCTCTCGACAATACGCACATCGTCATTCTCGAAAACCACTTCCTCCCCCTCTGCCAGTTCTGGCAGAGGAATAGCCTCCATTTGAGTGCTATCACTTGAACCTGTTTGGTCATTTTTCTGTCCTCCGCATGCTGTGCATAGGAGAGTAAATGCTAGGGCAACGCCTAGGCTTAGAATCTTATATTTCATAACATGTACAGTAATCAATGGTAATCTTAATTATAGGGATGAGAAAGCCAAGAGCAAGGGATGGTTTGAAGTCTTCTGCACTCTTTCCACCCGATCTCGAAGGGCGTTTAGATTCCTATAGTCCTTTCGTTTAAGGAATTCCTTGATAAGCTCTGAGGTTAGGCTATTGGGATAAGCCTTCATAAACCGCTGCCACTCGCTCTTGAGCTCGGGATCTAGCGACCCGGATTCGTTTGCAATAGGTGTATTGTCCATACCAGTCATATAGACTATCTGCAGGTATTGATAGTTATCACTAAGCCTAACGAATAGCTCTTTCTGCTCGGGGTTGGACTCGGCATAGGCCTCGTATCGGGCGATCAGATCTCCCAATTCACGCCAAGTGAGCACAAGGCAAGCATCCGGAGCGATGTTTTCGCTATCCCTTAAGAGCTGCCAGTACTCTTGGTAGTGAGCAGGGAGTTGACTGAGATATTTGGCAAACAACGTGGGGGCTGGAGCTAGCAGAACAATCCCCTCTCCTACCTCATCAAACTGTAGCCCTCGCTGTATGTAGCCCTGTTCTTTCTGTTTGATGGAATCATGGGGCTCTATCGGATTGGCATCATCATCGTAACGATACTCGTAGTAATGCTCTAGATAGTCGCTCTCGCGCTGATTGAGCATCCCCACCTCTTCTTCCACTAGAGTAGCGAACTCCTCAAATATTCGGCATCGCTCTTCCGGCGTTGCAGCTTCCATCGTGAGGTCTAGGAGCTTACGTTTGAGGTCAATACGCTCTAGGGGATCAGTCGATTGGGCAAGGGCTTGTTCCAAGCCATCAATGTTGGGGACTGCTCCTTCGGTTTGTTTTGAGGATTGGCAGGCCGTCAATAGCACGATGCTAGACAAGAATAGAGAAAAGATTGGCTTCATAGAATTGAAGTATGAATTCATTTGTCTTTATATGATTATGAAATCTTGATTACTTAGCAGGCTGCTTGATATCGAAGCGTCTAACTCTATCGAACATACGCGTGCGTTTATTGGTCGAGGGATCGATGGTGAATAGAGAAAATCCACAGTCTCCATCGTTTTCAGAAGTAAGCTCATCATCCACATCAATGAAGAACAAGCGATTACCAATCCAGAGTATCGGCTGCTCGTCCGAGACACCGTCTTCAACAAGGATCTGTTGCTGTGAACCATCGGCATTGGCAATGCAGAGCGGACCATGGGCAATGTCGCCAAACATTAGCATAGCTCCAAAAGCCACCTTACTACGGTCAGGACTAATGCTGTATTGCATATATTCGATTGATTCCTCTTCCTTCTGCTCCTCAAGATTGAGTTTATCAGTCACACAAACGAGTTTACTGCCATTGCGGTAATACAATTGATCAGACTTAGTGCTAAAGAGGTGGGAGTTCCGTTCTTCCCCTATCTCCATAAGAGAGACGTACTTTTCCCAATCTGCATCCTGGAGCTTACGACTTGCAATGGTATAGACACGGAAGGAGGTGAAACAATAGGCCTCCCAACTGAAGCCATTAGGGATGAGCAGCTTGCCATCCTTGTACATGAGGCGGCTATGCTCCACACTGGTTTCTGAGATAGAGGACTCCTTGGGAATATTGAGATTGACCAAATCCTCAAGTTGGGGTTCCTCACTTCCAAAGGTCGCTTGGCGTAACCAGAGCATCCCATCACGCACCACAGTATAGTACATAGTCTTACCATCGGGATCAAAGACAAAATTGAAGATCTCATCAGGCTCCAGTAGATGGAATGGGATGGTCATATCCTCATCTACATTATAAAAGAAGAGGAGACTATCCTGATAGGCAATCACATTGGAGGAGGTGAAGTTGGTATAGTTATACGATGGTGCTCCCACTTCAAGAGAATCCTTCTCCTGATTATTCTCTTTGTTCTTTCCCGCACTGCATGCGACAAGCGTACACATGGCCATGACGGAGAATACTCTCGTTAATATGGTTTTCATAGTCTTTTATCTACTTTCATGTTACTAACAGGGCACGAAGTTAAGGTAAAAAGTTTATATCGCCCCCTAAATTTTTATTTCATATCGTATGTATATTCCCAATCAGCGTCAGGAGTCCTATCCTTTTTCCATAGCAGGAAAATCTGTTTTCCACACGTGGAAAAACAATTTTCCAAAGGAGGAAAAGCAACTTTCCACACGTGGAAAGTAGAGACTACTCATTCAAGAAGTTTGTGCGCTGCCCTACCCTCGACTCTCGGCGGCTTGACATAATGCTCTTCGAAGCCCTTGTATTGGGGCTTGACCCCGGGAGCCCATGTCTCAAAGATGCTAGCGATAGTGGCTTGCTCCTCCGGACTAATCGCTTCGTAACCACAGCGCATACGGACTATTGTACTATACCCGAAATGGCTAATGAGAGCGGAATGAAGGTCCTCCAGTTGGGCAATAGTTATCTCCCGATAGCTCCAAATCAAACCCCGAGCGAATTGTCTGAGTTTGTACTCGTAATAGAGGGGGCAATGATCGTAGCCTCCGGCGGCTTCTAGGATTTTAGGATTTATGACGCAGAGCAGATTCTCTCCACGTTCAACGCATTCAAGGGCGTTAAGCCACAGAATGCAGGTCTCTCGCCGAGGGCAAAGAGGGCTATAGCAATTATAGTAGTCCATTGTCTTATCCATATTATATACCCTACCTTAAGGGGACTTACGAGTGAAGGAGAGAGAGGATGGTGGGGGAGCTTAGTTCTCCGATAGGGGCATAATGCAATCGAAGGTAATCGAGAAGGTAGGTTAGGATTCGCTGCCTCTCTTCCCGATGGAAGCGGAAGAGGTGCATATTTTGATAGTTAATGCGGCGGAAGTAACGCAGAGCCTTTGTCTCATGAATCGGAATGACGTGACTACTACGCAAGGGGTGCATCGTATAGCAGGCTTCTACTAGATCGAAGTAACCTTTAGGCTCCTGCTCCAGCACATCAGGAGGGAGAACTCCCAGGGGTTCCAATAGTCCAAATAAGAAGGTAATGGGGAAGTTGGCACAACTCTTCTCGCTCTCCTCTAGGGTCTCTATACTACGACTTATATAACGATACACCTCGGGATCGGGAGGAGCACTGCGCAAAATATGATAGAGAGCCTCAGCTAAGAAGTACGCAATATTTACCTTGATTTGGTCATACAGCATGAGGTTCAGACTCAGCCGGTAGTACTCGGCATCGTCTATATGTTGCAGGCCTCTTTGGAGGCGATGATCTGCCACAATGGAGAGTTCGGAAAGCGGGTGTACCATCCGCTGTAGCCGAGACGTAGCCGAAGATCGACGATTAGAGGGAGAGGGTTTGGGTATCTTATAAGCTACCATCCCCTCCTCTTCTGTGAGGAGGTGTGCGATGGCAAACTTATCGTTGTACGCCCTTGTGGTAAGTACGATAGCGCGAGTGGATATGAGCATGAAAGCGACTCACACCAGAAGGATTCCTCAGGCTTGTTGCTCCAACCAGAGGGCAATAGCGTTGACTAGTTGATTGTTGCTCGCCTCGTCTAGTGAGGTGATACGAGCGTAGCTAGCGTCTAGTCCTGCAAAATTACTCGCATCCCGTATGAGCATATTGTGTTCCGTGGCTAGATACTCCTTGAGTGCAGCCGCTGTACCTTTCTTCAGTTTGATGAGGAAGAATGTAGTAGTGCTGGGGAGTACATCAATCTCGTTGAAGGCGCTAAGTTTGGTCATAAGCTCTTGGGCAGAGCGTTGCCACTTACGGATGGGGAGCGTGAATTGCGCCGGATGGATGAGGATGTACTTGGCAGCTTCTATGGCAATGCTATTGACAGACCAGGGGACTACCAGCCTACGAATCGCCTCCGAGTACTGACTGGGAGCCACGATATAGCCAATACGCAACCCTGGGATGCCATAGGCATGACTGAAACTCCAGAAGGAGATCAAATTGGGATGCGACTTACTATCGCTTGGTTTTATCTTGTTTACCGTTGTGTAATTGGCATAGCACTGGTCAAGTATAAAGGAGACCTTGGGGTACTTATCAATGATGAGCATAAGCTCGGCATGCGATATAATATGCCCATCGGGGTTATTAGGCGTGGCTATATAGCAGACATCCACCTCATCCAAAGGCCATTCGGAGATAGGCGTATTACCGGCAATCAGTCGCACCTCCGAGCGGTATAGACGAGCTGCATCCTCATACTCGGCGAAGGCCGGAGAGGGAATCAAGATGCGCTTCTCGGCAAAAGCTTCTGCAAGCAAATAGATAGCTTGAGTGGGGCCGTTGGTTACGATGATGGATTCCTCATTCAGCCCATGGCGCCGAGCGATCATTTTACGCAGCGTAGCCGCATCCGGCTCGGGGTAATGTCTCATACAATCTACCAACGAGCGGGATAGATGCTCGCCAAGCAGTGTGTGATCCGCACCATACCATACGGTGTTGCTAAAGTTGAGGAAGGGCTTTTTGCCGTCGTTTAGGCGTTCGTCTCCGTGTCCGTTGATCATCTTATTTCTCGATCTAAAAGGGGAAAATAGGTATCTACTATGCTATGTGGTAGGGATGCTTTGGGCATCGATGGCGTTGATGGCAGCCTCTAGTAAGCGAGGGCGCACCTTGAGCGAAATTAGCTTCTTATTGAGCCGAGTGGGATAGGCGCGGTTGGATAGGAATACACACACCATCTCTCGTTTGGGATCTATCCATACAGAGCAACCCGTAAAGCCGGTATGACCATAGGTACCGGCAGAGGCATTAGAGGGGATTTGTGCGTTATTTTTTGTATTGTGGTCGAAGCCGAGAGCTCGTCTCCCCTGCCGCCCTAGAGTGGTTACAAACTGCTGTACCACTTTGTGAGGAAGTATCTCTTTACCCCGATAGGAGCCATTGCAGCGAATCATCTCTGCCACTTGAGCAAGATCTGTGGCGGTGGCGAATACCCCGGCATTGCCCGCAATCCCCCCTAATACGGCTGCGGACTCGTCGTCTACACTACCGCGCACAACGCCTCTAAGGGGGCATTTGGCTTGTGTGGGAGCAATCTCTTGTATATCCACCCCATGCGCAAGAGGGTCGTAGGTGTAGTGCTCTAGGTGCATCGGTTGCGCTATCAATTGGGAAAGGTAACTATCAAGCGAAGAGCCCGATACTCTCTCGGCAATCATCCCCAGGAGGATAAAACTCACATCGGAGTAGCGATATACCCCGGGCGTCTTGAGGGGTGTTTGGGCAATTTTTTGCAGTACCGTATCACGAAACGATTGATGTATAAACTGACGCCCAAAGCGCAGGGTAAATCCATTCCCCTTCTCATCACGTACAAGGTTATCACGCCATTTGGCATTTGGATCTACCCATATATTTTCGTCAATCTGCACCCAATCTGGGCGATAAGCGTAAGAGAAATAGGAACCCGTGGTGAGGCTACTTGGCTCGATGAGCTGGAGATAAAAGTTGATGGTAGGGGTCAGCCCAGCTTGGTGGAGCAGTAGATCTTTGATGGAAATGGAACCGACACGAGAATCTGCCATCTCCGGGAGATGCTTATCTACCCTATCTGTCAGCTTTATTTTTCCTTTGCCCACGAGATCCATAATCAGCGGCGTAGTACCAAAGGCCTTGGTTACGGAGGCTATATCGAAGAGTGTATTCTCGGTAACACGAGGGGAACGAGCCGACCCGTCTAGGGTACCAAAAGCGCGATTGTATACTGTCTCTCCCTTATGAAGCACCACAACTTGGCAACCGGGGAAGGCTTTTCGCCTAAGGGCATCCTCTACAATACTATCGAGCGACGCAAAGGTACGAATGGGCTTTACGACCTCCGCATTTGAAGCAATCTGCCCCTCGTTCTTTCCTCTAGGAGGGCGACAAATCTCCAAATCATCGGGCTCTATATTATAGTACCGAGCCACCACGGCGCGCAGAGCTTCGTCGTTCGACTCATAGGCTACGGCTACAACCTTCGCCTTTTTGAGCGCATGGCTCCATTTGGGGAGCTGATAGGGAGAAGCAAAAAGAGTAAAAACGACGCGCGTCTTTGCGGAGAGTTGCTCCACAAGTTGAGCCAACGTGCTACTATGTTTTGTATAGCAATTGACATAGACCAAAGAGCACTTGGAGAGAGCATCCAGAGCCTCAGAGTACGTTTTTCCGTTCTTATCTGCCAGCGTATAGTGAGCCTTCAGGGTGATGCCCATCTTGCGGAGTGCTGAAACAAATGCCGGTTTGGAGGAACTGTTAAGATCCAGCACCCCTATGGAAATATCACCCTTACGACTCTGTGGGATTAGCTGCTCATCATCTCGCTCAATAGATATGGATTGATACCATAATTCATTAGCAAGATGAAGGGCTTTTGGGGTATTGAGGGAGGCATAAAAGGCGTCTCGGGATAGTTTAGGAAACTGAGGTTGCTGTAGAGACTGCCCCATCAGTGCCCACTTATAAAGGAGTACTTTGCGGCAATGCTGCTCTATTTGCTTGCGAGAAAGCACACCTTGCTGCACGGCTGCCAGTATTTCCGCATGAGCCTTTACGGGGTCGGTGGGTCCCAATAGGAGGTCATTGCCGGCAAGTAGGGCGCGTACACTAATCGGGGTTGCCCCACGTTGCTGCATCCCCTGCATCTGCATTCCGTCAGTAAAAATAAGCCCCGAGAAGCCCATCTCTTGCTGCAAGAATTGGGTTGTAATGGCATAGCTAAGAGAAGCCGGAGTACCTGACTTATCGAGGGCAGGGACGTTGAGATGCCCTACCATTATTCCGCCCAAACCGGCACGAAAGTAAGCAGCAAAGGGGGCTAGCTCAGTCTTCTCAAGCTCCGAGCGAGAGCCTTTGATCGTGGGGAGCGTCTTATGGGAGTCAAGAGCCGTATTACCGTGCCCCGGGAAGTGCTTTGCCACGGAGAGTACCCTCCCCTCCTCTAGCCCACGAGAGTAGGCCAGGCTATAGTCAATTACATCTTGAGTCTTTTCTCCAAAACTTCGAGTGCCAATAACGGGGTTCTTAGGATTGTTATTGACATCCACCACGGGAGCAAAGTTTACGTGTATACCTACAGTTTTGCATTGCTCTGACATACTCCGCCCCCACTCTGTGATGAGACCGAGATCTCGCACATTGGCAAGAGCGCGATTGCGTGGGTAGCGAATGGTATTGGATAGGCGCATGACAAGTCCCCACTCAGCGTCTGCGGTGATAAGCAAAGGGAGCTTAGAGGTCTTGTTGAGGTGCTGAGTCATTAACCATTGGTCATACACTTCGCCCTTTTGGAAGAGTATCCCCCCGGCGTGGCACCGAGCAACAACGCGCGCGGCATCCGCCATCTGTGAGACTCCACTAGAGGGGTATATAATGGGGATAATAAGTTGCCCGATTTGCTCTTCTAGGCTCATGCTACGCATCCTCTCCTCTACTTCCCGCTCTCCGCCCCCTTGTGCGACATCGGATAATAGCGAAGGAGAATAAGCTACACGCTGAGCAAGCGAGGTGCTCTTTCCTACAATCAAGGCAAGAGCAAATGCCAAGACAGTAATGATTCGTTGCCACTTCATAGGTGCAAAATTAGGCTGATTTTCCGACCTAGGCAAGAGCCTCTGCTCCGAGAGCTACTCTCCTCCGGCTTATGCGTCACCCCCAACCACTCCCAAAGCCACCGAAACCTTGATCAACCGGGCATTAGGGTTGCGGCTTCGGTGGCTTTATAGTACTTTTCTATATGCGGACTAGTTACCTCTTCACCATCCCCTCTCTATACACAGTATTAGGATAGTAAAAAACTATACATGATCGTGAGGATTGAGTGAATAGTATTATTTATCGCCTCCCTCATTAGAGGAATCTCCCCCTCTCTCCTCCCTAAGGCGGAGAGGGAGGAGTCTATTTTACTTCACGGGGTGCCGCTCTGGGTCGCTACCTACAACCATGACATACTTCTGCCCATTAGCACTCTTTTGGAGGTAGCAGTGGGTGAGCATGGTCTTACCTCCAACCTTAGTAATAAGGTCGGCTTTGATGACAAACTTGATAGTCTTGTAAGGCCATGCCTTTTCCTTTACTTCCTCCCATTTATTACTATGGTAGATTACTTTTACAAACTCATCACCGCGGTGCGCTGCGAGTTCACGCCCGGCAGCATCACCCCCATTCTTGATCTCTGCAGAGACGCTCACGCCCTTAGGCATAGACACTGCCGGTACGTTGCCCATACGCACCGCACCCATAATCTTGCCCACCTCTCCATCTGCTGTCCAGCGCGTATAGAGCATAGTGGCCTTGCGTGCCTTAGGATCGGAGGCTTCCCTCTTATTCCAATCCTTATGCTGAGTAAGGATCTGATCATAGAGCTCCGTACCCATCAGATAGTACTGGGCACGAAGAGCGGGATCTTTCTGACAGAAGGCATCGTTCTCCTCTACCTTGTTGAAGCAATCAATAACGCGGTCGGCAATGAGATCGAAGTCCACCACATTGCAAGCCATGTTGAACATGATTCGCTCACGCTCGAAGCGTAGCTTCTCGTACTCCATTGCCGGGAGCACGATACCGAGCTTGGCATCAAGTATACCTTTATAGTCATCACAAGTTTCGGGTTTTACCCCCACACTCGCCCTCATTATCGGACTTAAATAAGCTAGTAGTAGAGCAAGTTTATCCACGGCAATGTCGCTATTGGGATCTGCAAAGAAGGCTGCCGCAAAGGGATAGCGGAAAGCATCATCGCAGTAGATACCCATCTTCTCGCCCGCGGGAGTAAGGAGCTCGGCGTTCTCTTTCTCGTCATAAATGAAAGGCGAGAAATCAACACTGGCCCCTGGTCTCTTGCTAAGAACCTTACGTATCATGTCAAGATTGACGTTATATCCAATGAGCACATCGTTGCCCAGCCCATACATCATCGGATATTTATAGTAGGGCTGCAATGGAAAGTACTTCGGGTCAAGGTGCTCATAGGCAGCGTGTATCTGTGCAAAAGAGCGGGTAGAACGACGCCACACTTCATCATCCGAAGCGTAGGGATCGGCAGCGATAGCCTCTGCCGAGGGCTTGTAGTTCTGTTTATAAAGCGTTTCCAGACTGCTACCTCCGCTGTCGTTTGAGGATTTCGATATGGAGATTCCCGTTTTTTCTTCCACCTTCTCCTCTGCCTTCTTTTTACCCGCTTCTGTAGCTTTATCTACTGCATCATCAGCTGTAGACTCCACTTTTTTCTTCACTTTCTGCTCCACGTTCTTCTTAGCATTCTTAAGAATGCCTCCGATTTGTGCCTGGGCAGGCACACCAACGGAAAATGCCAATGCAATGAATGCTGAAAGTGCAATGATTCTATTTTTCTTCATCTTGTCATGGTACCTCTCCTTTACTCCTGATTAAGGGGAACGCCATATCAGAGGCTTGGGCGTTGGGGGTGATAAATTAATGTCTTATACTCTATGCCTTCTTTCGTCCTCTCCCTGAACGATGGAAAAACGTACGGATGCGCTGCCATAATGTGGGCTTTCGCAATAATTTGGGAGGCTGTATCTCAGGACGAAGGCAATCTCTCTGGCTCTGATCGCGGCGGTCGAATTCGGCATCTATCATCTTACGCACCATATCAAGCAACTGCATACGATCTTCCATATGCTGCAAGCCCTCTTGTTGTCGCCGACTAAAGTTGTCATCCGATTGCTGTTTCATCTTTCTTTTCTCTTCCTTACGTCAACCGACGCTCAAAGAAAAGAAAGCTGCCGACCGACTTGTGTTTTATCATCATATCTCTGCCCACAAAGTTACATATTTGACAAAGAAGAAGCATTGCAAAATCAATCAAAAATCTTGCGATATCGTGCATTCTTCATTTTTGGATTCTTGCAATATCATTCATGATACATACATTAATCACCTGTATACAAAAGAGTTAGAAGTGACATATTCACACCTATCAAGAATTGCTCATTTTTAAGGGTTTTATAAAAAGACCTCCTCTCGGTGGAAGAGAAAAACGAGAACGAACCTCCTCCCTTTCGACCTAAAAAGTGCAAGCCTTTCGGGGAAAAAGAAGAAAGAAAAGGACATATAAAGCATCATCTTCAGGCTAATAAAAATGCATAAAACGTTTTGCCATTCGACATTAAACCTGCATCTTTGCAGAAGATTTTAATCCCACAGAGGCATCTATGGAAAGAGAAAGACTCGATGAACCCGGCTATGAAAAAATGCAATTCTCCCTCTGCAATACACTCAAAATCATAAAGGGAGAAAAGAAGATCAACCAATTGGTACTAAGCGTACTAGGATTACTTATTCTCATTTCTTTCTCGATTGTCTCCTGTAAAAAGGAAGCTATATCTTTTACTCCTGAGGAACGAGAGGAGGTAGACAAGCTTGTTCTCTCTACGCATAGTGTTGATTCCCTCATCCTTCTACAGAAAAAACTAGAAAGCGAAGGCAACCGGCTCGGTAGCATCGTTGCTCTTAGGGAGTTGGGCAAGGCTCTACGTAGAGAAAGTCGTTTTGACGAGGCCCTAAGTGCCCATAGCGAGGGACTACGCCAAGCGGAGGCTATCGGGGACACACTAGAGTGGATACAAGCTCTAAACAATACCGGTACGGACTACCGAAGAATGGGCGTACTTGACGTAGCACAAGAATATCATTACAGCGCGTGGATACTGAGCAAGGAGTGCTCAGACACCTCCTTCACTGCTAAGAAAAGCCAAGTAGTATCCCTCAATGGGCTCGGCAACATCTACATGACATTAGGCAATTACGAATGTGCCGATAGTGTACTACGCCTGGCATTAGCGGGGGAACGAGCATTGCAGAGTGCGGTAGGGCAAGCCATTAACTACTCCAATCTCGGCTCCATCTTCGAGCGTCGCGGCAAGATTGACTCTGCCTTGCTCTATTATCAAAAGTCAATGGCCCTCAACAAAGAGGTGAACAACGAACTCGGGATATCACTCTGCCATACTTACTTCGGGGCGCTCTACGAAAAAACACAGCAGTACGAAAAAGCGATGGAAGAGTACGAAGCTGCCTACGAACTGATGAAAGACTCGAAGGACGAGTGGCATGCTATCAACTCTCTCATAGCCCTTGCTAGCATTTGTCATGCCACCGGCAAAGAAGAAAAAGAGATGGAGTTCCTCAGCAAAGCTAAGGCAATGGCTGATCGCATCAAGTCTCCGGAGCATCAAGCAAGGATACATACCCTATACTATAAGCACTACAAACATGCCGGAGACTACCGATCGGCGTTGGCATCCTACGAACAGGCCGTTGCTATGCAAGACAGCGTGTTGGATATGGAGAAGATGAATCGAATCCAAAACACAAGTCTAAAGATCGAGCGCAACCGCCAAACGAGGCAGATGGGCGAGGCACGGCAGAAGTTGGAGCAGGAACGCACCATGCGTTACGTTGGCTTCGCCATCCTAGGGCTCATACTACTTATCTTAGCAGGACTACTGGCGATGCTACTTTACACCAACCGACTACGCCGTCGCAACCACCTGACTTTGAAAAGGATATCCGCATTGCGTGAGGTATTCTTCACTAATATCACCCATGAGTTTCGTACTCCGCTCACCGTCATACTTGGGCTAAGCCACGATCTCCAAGAGTGTGCAGATACTCCCACAGAGATTACTGAAAAGGCAAAAGTTATTGAGCGACAAGGCAACGGATTACTCACACTCATCAATCAACTCCTCGACATCTCCAAGATCAAATCTGCAGTGGGCAACCCCGACTGGCGCTGTGGCAATATCTCCGCCTTCCTCAGTATGATTGCAGAAAGCTACCACGACTTCGCCCTCAGCCGCAACATTGATCTACAATTTTTCTCGAAAGACGATGTGGAGATGGACTTTGTCCCCGACTATGTGGTGAAGGTTATGAACAATCTTCTGTCCAATGCCTTCAAATTCACCCCGGAATATGGGAAGGTGAGTGTGGTCGTATGGCGCGAAGGAGATCTGTTGCAAATCGAAGTATCGGACACAGGGAAAGGAATCGACCCGGAGGCTTTGGCTTACATCTTCGAGCCATTTTACCAAGCAGAAAGCGACGTATATCATATAGGCACAGGCGTAGGATTAGCCCTTGTCAAGCAGATAATGGATGCCATAGATGGCAAGATAAGGGTAGAAAGCGCACAGGGGAAGGGTACTACTTTCTATATCAGTGTGCCCATTCACAACTATTGCCAGCAGCCACTATCTGACGAGATGGAATATAATCAGCCCTTTCTGCCCGAAGGCACAGAACCCCTTGAGGATAGCGCTCCAGAGGACAGCCGCTGCCATCTACTCATCGTTGAAGACAACCGCGATATCGCTGCCTACATCGGCTCTCAGCTTGCAAACCATTATGCCATATCCTATGCCACCAATGGGTTAGAAGGCTTAGAAAAGGCACAAGAACTGGTGCCCGACCTAATCATTACCGACCTAATGATGCCCGAAATGGATGGGCTGGAGCTATGCCGGCAAGTGCGCAAAAATGAAATTATTAGCCACATACCTATCATTGTAGTAACGGCTAAGATATCAGAAGAGGAGCGTATCAAAGGGATAGAAGCCGGAGCAGATGCCTACCTCGCTAAGCCATTCAACAGCGACGAACTGCGCACTCGAGTGGAAAAACTACTCGAAGGACGACGTCTCTTGCAGGAAAAATTCATGCAAACTGTGATAGAATCTAAGGAAAATAGAGAGGAGAAGGCTACCCAACCCGATGAATCCGACCTCCGATTCCTTACTAAGATAACAGATACTGTCTACCTGCAACTCAACCGCCACAAGGAAGTCAATGTTTCGCTAATTGCTTCAAACATGTGCATGAGTAGCAGTCAATTCTATCGTAAACTAGTGGCTCTTACCGGCTATACACCCGCCGCTTATATCCAACGTATCAAGATCAAAAAAGCGAAGATCCTACTAGACGGAGATCCGAACATAAGTTTTTCGGAAGTGGCAGATCAATGTGGATTCAATAACTATTCCAACTTTGTACGAGCCTTCAAGAATGTCTGTGGTATTACTCCTACCGACTACAAAAAGGATGTAAATTCTAGTCTGTAGACGATTGTTTTCGACACCCCTACTTTTATCTACGACCCCAAGAGGCAAGAGAAGATAAGGGGAAGAGAAAGGAGGAAGTCGTGCAGCCTAAGGTGTTCTTCTCTCCCGGCAACGTAAAAAGCATTGCCTAATTTCTAAAAAAGTACAGGGTGGAAACGGACTCCATTTTCGGGCAAAAAAGAAATAATTCTAGGGCAGAAACATTTTTATTTCTGCCCTATTTATTTTTCATTTCTCCCTACATTTTTCTATTCCTCTAACCACCTCGGCCACACAGCATGGATAAAATCCTATCCATCAGCGGACTAGAGAAATATCAACAAAGAATCAAAAAGCGGGAACAGACTCAACTAAAAGGGGAAAAGAAGGCTCTTTGCTCAGTGATTAGTATCTTTGCCAAATCGTATAGGTAACTAGAGTAAACTAGATATGAAAACAAACCTACTGAGAGGTGTCAGACACTCACTTTTCCTCCTCACCTTCTTCGTGACACTTTCTTTTTCGTGCACGTGGCTTTCTGCCCAAACAGCAAAAACATACGTCCATATAGTACAAGAAAAAGAGACGGTATACTCTATCTCTCGCAGATACAAAGTATCCGAAGAGGATATATATAGGCTCAACCCCGGTTCTGAGTATGGTATTCGTATCGGAGAACGCTTACAAATACCTTCTCCACAAAAGACCGAATCGGAGAAAACACAAAAGCAATCCTCTACCACCTCCGGCGCACAAGCAAACCAACATGTAGTGCAGAGTGGGGACACTCTTTACGCTATTGCTCGCCGGTATGGCTCTACAGTACCTGCCCTCCTAAAACTAAATCCGGGATTGGAAGCGGATCAGATCGCCGTGGGTAGTGTAATCAATATTGCCCCTTCTCCCTCTGGGAATAAAACAATTCAAAAGCAAACCACTCCTACAAAAACCCAGGAGCAAACACAAACTAACAAGGCTCATATTGCCCTGTTATTACCTGTGGGCAAAAATGGACCTGCGCGTTATATCCACTTCTACGAAGGCTTTTTGATGGGGCTTTTGAAGCTCAAAGAGGGGGGTATCTCTGCTCGCATTGATACATATCATGCCGAAAATGAGCAAACCGTCCAGCAGCTTATCAACGAGGGGAAGCTCGACCCCTGCAATATCATCATAGGGGGGCACACGGATGGAACCACTCGGATTTTGAGTCGGTATGTAAGGGGAAAAGAAGTCATTTACGTCTCCCCCTTTATTGCTCAAAGCCATTCTAACCAATACTCCAATACGGTATATCAACTCAATCCCGACCAGAAAGATCTCTACCCCTACCTATCCCTTGCCTTTGCCGACAAGGCTCATGGCCGTAGGATTGTATTTGTGGAGCACCCATCGGGCAACCATATCCCTGTTATCAACGCCCTCAAAAAACGGCTAGACAAAGAGGGAGTCTCATACAAAGTATGCAGTTTCTACGATGCCAAAACAGGCAATTGGAACTTTGAAAAAGACAATAAAGAAACCATCATTATGCTCAATGATGGTCGTCTAGAGCCGACTCAGATGGTGCTCAAATCCATTGAAAAAACCTTTGGGGGCTCTTCCCATATTCATCTTTTTGGGTATCCGGAGTGGCAATCGTACGGATCTGACTTCCTGAAAAAAATAGGAGCCTTAGAGAGCACTATTTACTCCTCATTCTACTTCGACGAGACCGAAACAGAAAACATTCAGTTTGCCAAAGAATATAGCAAATGGTTCAATGGGACTCGCCTCGACGGCTACCCAAAGTATGCCGTTTTGGGTTATGATGTAGCACGGTACTTTGTACAAGCTTGGACTTGGCACGGCATACAGATACCTCAAGCCTTCG
>ERZ773045.198-NODE-198-length-33487-cov-20.563831_pt1 | contig 33487 bp, 27 predicted proteins | sample MGYA00580635_ERZ773045 | MGnify/ENA primary metagenome ERZ773045 (study PRJEB29015, sample SAMEA2738115) | human oral metagenome | biome: human oral; feature: human-associated habitat; material: saliva | place: China | collected 2261 ...
TTATAGGACAAAAAGTGTTGCTATTTCAGTCCCAAAGATTGGTAAATAGACAATCATAATTATGCAAATCATAATAGGTTTTTCTATGAAAGCTAACCGCATATAGTCTACACCATGCCAACTATGAAAATGAGTGCCACTATGCATATCGCATATAACGGTAGTAAAGAGGAATCGTAATATTGGTACGTTTCAAATATATTATCCCACATATGATGAAGGAACAGCTTATTATCGTGTAGTAAGTAAATCCCGAAGGTCGTAGTGATCCACGGATGATAGGTGATCTTGGCTTTCAAGAAAGTAATAAATAAACCTATACCAAGTAGTAGCTGGAAGAAGCCATACTCATTTTGGGTAAAATAGAAAATCTGTTTCATATAGGTCGGGTCTGTCATAGCCAGTACATCGACGAGAATATCCCCTCCGAAGGCGCCTAATATGCCTATACTACTCAAGATAATACCCGTTTTTTGTGTTATATGAGATCCAAACCCATAGCCACGCCGAGCATAGCTATACTATAAAACTATATCTGCCCTACTAGCTTCCCAAACTTATGTAGCTTAAAACTACTAGAAACCATGAAGTATCCCGTTATCATAACGAAGACCACTACACCAGCCTTGCCACCAAGACCAAAGACTTGCAAGAATACCTTGTTAAATGTTAACTCCGGCGTAAAGGCAAATGTTCCATGCACACTGAAATGATGCATAATAATCAGCACCATCGAAACAATGCGCAATAATTCAATATTGCTTTCTCTCATGTTAAACCTCTCTCAAACTATTAGTATTTTATACATCAGTTTATTCTTTAGAGTCTAATATACTCGTCTTTAGCATATACGACTCAGTACGGCCATACTTTACTTTTATAAGATAGTCTTTAGGAATTTGCTTAAACCTAGTAAAGATAGTCCCTCTACTTTTACCACAAGCATTCATGATTTCAGCTTTACTAATACCTACGCCTAATGAAAATAGCCGTGCTTGTAGTAACAAGATATATATTTCTCGTAATAGCGGATCTGTAATTTCATTAACTTTGAAAAATTGCTCTAACTTTTGTTTTTCTTCGGATAAACGATTGATTCGCTTATTCAATAGTTCAGTAGCATTATCGATGGTTTTCTCTATAAGCATCATAAAAGCAATTATAAAATAAGTTACATCACCGCCGTTAATCTCGGCAGTAGTCATTTTAAAAGCATCATAATATTCTTTTTTATTATTATTAATGACCGCAGACAAACGTAACGCCACAAGAGGGTGAAAGTATTTTGCTAAATAAGCCGTTGAAATAAACCGATTTGTACGCCCATTTCCATCATAGAATGGATGTATATAGCCAAAATAATAGTGAAAAAGAGCTACCCGAATAGGAAGAACAAGCGTCTCATCATTAAGAACAGCTAAAGCTTGATCCATCTCTTGTATAATACGCGACTCAGGTAATGTCCCTCGATGAATCACTTTACCTTGATGATTAACTATATCTACAGAGTCTCGTCTGAATATATCTCCATCGGGCTGATTTTTATCATCTATTTCACTACTAATGATATCTTCAAATAATGCTCTTATATGTGGGCTACTTTCAAAGGTAAAGCCATGAGGATTCTCAAGGATAGCCTTATATTTACTAATAATACTCGAAAATCTAAGTTTATCATTTTCTCTGTTTTGTATAGCCTCTTGGATTTCTCTTCGACTACTATATACGCCTTCAATATCATTAGTCGCCTTAATTTCAGTAGATAAGAAGGCATTCATAACATGAGAAATCAGGACTGTAGGAACTTCAGAAACTAAAGTAATAAACGCGCTGCGCTTTTCTTCTAAAGATAGTAACAGCATTACTAATACAGGGTGATACATGAAAAACGCACCATATGTATTACGCCTATTATATTCATGGATAGGAATAGGTAAGGATATCGAGCTTTCAGAGTTGCGACGATTATCTAATATACGTTGCCACTCAGCTGGCTGTTTATAATAAATCTTGTGCATAGGTTCAAACTTCATCATGTCCCTCCTATCTAACCTAGATAACGATTATAGTAAAAGTACAAAATAATATTATTTTATACTCTAAATGTTATTAATCATAAAGTAATGTTCAAAATCTTTATATTTTGAACATTACTTTATCTAATTATATTAATTATGTTCAAAAATAGCAAATTTTGAACATCAAATAACAAATATTAAGTAAAATTGGACTGATAGATAAAATGATTAGAGTATAAAAAAGACAGCTGATAATAATCAACTGTCTTTTCATTAATCTTCTATTCAGAAAAATCCTTTAAATAAATACCTAATTAAATTCTATTCATAGCATATATAACTTAGTAAAAATATCTAATTAATATTTTTTGGTAATCGAATACTCTTTTGTCTACTACTTATAAGATCCTCTATTATTAATTTCTTAATAACAGCGCATTTTTTTATAGTGTCAAAAACTGCAGCAAACATAATACCTGTACATATACAGCTTAATATTAGAAAAAATAAATCCATAAGAATAGAGTGTTCATAATGACTCCAATAAGTTACCCCTATTACTCCGACAAAAAAAATACCATAAAACCCAATAGATTTAAATTTTGAAATACTCAAAAGCATAGTTGAAACAAATCCAACTGCACTACAGCACAATAATACTTTTATGGTAACTATCATAAATTGGCTATAGGCAAATACAATGCTTTCATTAGTACCCTCTTTTAATACTTCTATTGCTAAATTTGATCCTATACTTACTATAAGTGCCAAAATAGCACCTAAAGAAATCGTGCCCCATATAAACATATATCGACTTTCAAAATCACTTACTAATAATTGATGTATAATTCGTAACTCTGAATTAGATTTATTAATTAATTTTTCTTTAATATAAAGACGATACTGCGTATATATATCAGTTCTCATAGAATACCAAATAAATGTTAATAGTTTGGTTATGCTATTCCTAATTCTACTTATATAATAATTATTTAACTTCATTCATTTATCCAGTCATTTAAAAGCTTCATAGCTTCTTCTTCACTAACCTTATGGTGATTTGAGCTTTCATAATTTAAAACAAAAGAAGCCAGTTTAATCTGATCTTCTAATGTAAATATATCCAATAGTCCTTTATCAAACGCTTGAATTTTCTCATATATTGTATCTTTAGAAATATATGTTAAATACTTATCTAATGGAAAATCCCATCCACTGTCACCATTACTACTCGTCCATTTACTTGCAATAGCACATATGAATTTAAGTATATTTATATCCTCTTTCAATATATTGCCTAAATAAATTTGTGCTCTATCTTTATCGATACACTCCCATAAATAGAACGCCATATCAAATCCTCTAATATCAATAATAGCTTCAGATTGAGTAATCTCACTTATTTTTAAAGCATAAATTTCCTCTATATCATTTAAGTGCTGCAAGTTAATAAGTTGTTTCTCTATAGGTTCCTCTTTTCCTGCGAACCTTCCATGAGACAATTCTATTCTATTAATAAAAGAAGCTACTGTTCCTAGTTGCTCCTTATTTATATTTTCTAGCACAATTTTAATCAAATTATAGCGTTCATTTTCATCATTGATCCTGCTCATAATATCAAAAACAAGAAATTCTGCTTTAGTATATGCTGATAAACTAAGAAATCCGCTATCATTAGAAAATGTGTATAGTTTATTTAATATTACAGATGATAATAACCCTAACCGCTCATAGGGAATAGAATCAACTAATGACCTTAGTTCATCTATAAAATATTCAATATTCCCATCATTATTAATTTGATTGATTGTAGTAATTAAATCATTTAACGCCATTGTATTTATACAATAATTAATTACATTCCTTGGAACTGGAATCTCTTTCAAGTCAAACATAAAATATGAATCAAATCGTTCTTCTTGTGCTACTCTCATCGTCTCTCTTATATTCGATTCTCTATATCTATAATCACGTTCATCTATATCATTTGCAAATACAGGAAATAAAGTGGAGAGGAATTTTATTCCTATATCCGTATTTATATCTGATTTTTTAAGTTCATCAACTATTGATGTACGATAATCATTCTTATCCCTAGATAAAGCTGAAAAACTATGAGAATATGTACTACAAAGCAAATCCTTATGTCTACCAATCCACTGATATAGTTGAGGCTCTAAAACCTCAATAGTAGTAAGAGCTATCATATCTTCAAAAGCAGTTTCTTCATATAGTATTTTATATCTAAATTGAAATGTATTTATAACTCGATTTACATCTCTTAACGTCCTAATATAAGGTTCTATACAATTTGCAAATACTTCACTCCAATAAGATTTATCAATTTTAAGGTTATCATTAATAGTGTTAACTGTATCCTGAAGCTTTGTCAAAAATATCTCATGTAATCTTGGCTTCAAAAGTGCAGGTATTTCAAATGGAATCTGTACAATTTTTTCTAAATATTCTGCACCATCAATATTATGTACACTTTCTAAAGCTCTACATACAACATCTCTATCCATAGACAAGACATATATTATATTAGGAAAATTACCAACTTGTTTAACTAATTGAAAAATATCTCTAATCTGTGTATTGGTCAAGCGATCAATATCATCTATAATCACAATAATTTTTTGTTTACTTTTAATAAGCTCTCTTTCTAAATTTGTCTTTGCCTTATCTAGATTAGTATCTTCTAATATCTTGCCTCTAATATATTGATAAAAATATTTTAAAGGGTACTTTAACATCATAATCCAATTCTGATTTAATACAACTGATGTATATGATAATAAATTTAAGACTCCAGAATACTGATCTATAGCCTTAACTATTTGTTTCATGTTTTCATTATTACTATTAAATTTTATCTTTTTTCTCAAGTCATCAAAGAATATACTGATAAGATTATCTTTATCAGAATAATTCCAAGGAGCAAAATTTACAATAATAGGACTGTCATCATCATTCTCAGATAATTGATTGATCTCTTTTACAACCATATTCAAAACAGATGTCTTACCACTGCCCCATTTACCAAATACACCTAATACTAATCCATCTTTTCCATCATATTTGTATATTGCTTCCCCTAACTGTTTGGAGAATGTTGTTCTCCCTAGTAAATCCTGTTCTGAAGATTCAATTGGTTTATCTGAGTTGTAATTCATAATTCCCCCTACTAAAACTACAATCCTACACCATACAAATATACCGGTTTACACAATACATTATCACTCAATCCGGTTTTAAATTGATTACTATTATTATATCACTGACAAATAGATATTACTCACCATATGCTAACCATTATCAAGCTAAAAGTAATTCTAACTATCCGTACAAGAATATAAATTGAAAAAAGCTACTCACTATGAGTAGCTTTTTACAATATATCACTTAATACATCGATATTATCTTATTAATTAGAACGTGCGTTTTACGTCAACGCCTACTAGGTATGCAGTTTTATCTTTCTTTTCGGTCATGTTATGAAGTCTAGATACGCCTACCTTTGCAGCTAAGGACCAATCGTTAGATAATTTACGGCTGTGATCAACCCAAACGTTAAGGGCTTTTGCATTTGTATTGAGTTCGCGATTTAGACGCAAGTACTCAACGTTGAAGCCTGTTAGGTTTGCTTTTTTATCCCAGTGACCAAGGCGAGCATATAAACGATTACTGCTGTTGCCCATGTAGTCACCCATGATATTGCCTTTGTGTACATAACCATCGTTATAGGACCAGTGAGCATACCACCAGTTACTTGTTCTACCGCCTTCTAAGCGAAGGTTCCAGTCGTCGTGGTTGCCAAGTTTTGGCAAGTACACGCCTGCAGTCCAAGCGATTTTAGATGGGCTTGGAATAAAGCCAAGGCCTGTTGCTTGGTCTTCACCATATACCATGCCATATACTTCCATGGATGGTAATGTCCATTTAATATCGTAACCAGCGATGCTATTCCATTTATCTTTGGAACGGCTAGCTTCGTTTTTACCAGTCAAGAAGCGACCATAGTCAGAAAGGCTCAAATGACGACCTGCACCACCCATGATAGATGTTAAGCTAGCACCTACTACAACGCGTTTTGTAGGGGATACTTCTACGCGAGCACCTACAAAGTTCGGATGTTTCACGTCGTTGCGATCATCAGACAATTTCGCATATACGAAGGTGGGCTTAATGGAACGCAAGAAACGGAACGTACCGCCTACTTTTACAGGGTTAATAGTCGTTACTTTCACACCTGTTAAAGCATTCATATTATTGGACAGATTGAGGGATGATTGGTGCATAGGGCCCCACCAAAGCTCATCTTTACCAGCTTGTACCTCTACGGCCCCGATATGTGTTTTCACGTAGCCGTTTACGAGGCGTGCACTGTTGTCGCCAGCAAATAGGTCAGCGCGCGGTGTAATGGCGTACGCTACATGGTTGCCCGCCGTACCGCGAATGTGCATTTCACCGCTCACAGTAGTGCCGCGATTGTATTTATAACCATTGTTATTGGAGTTCAATGGTTGATACGTGCTCGCCGTGCGAACCCAACCACCACGGTTTTGGTTGTACTCTGGAGAATTCGTAGATGTCACAGATACAGTAGCAGAGTCGACTACTACTTTGGACTCTTGTTTTCCTGTTGCCAAAGTTTGGATATCATCGGCATACTCAGTTTCAAGATTTTGAAGCATGGATTGAACAAATTGTGGTGTATTAGCATCCACTTTACTATTCGCTTCTTGTACCCATTCAGCCACTTGTAAACGGCTGTAAGGCTTGGATGTTGGCAATGTATCGATATAGCCTTGGGCATGCAAAGAATCGATCATGTCATATGTTGTAGAATTTAAATTTACATTTGGTGATACAATTTGTGCGCCATAAACTGGAGCGATGGCCATTGCCATAATAGCGCTTGTAACTAATAATTTAATACGTTTCACCCGATAACTCTCCTCAGTGTAATAAAAAATTGTACGATTAAAACATACTATATCTCTCAAAAATAATAGTTAGTATAAGATAGCCACTACTTTCACAGATAACAGAACATTAACCCTCTTGAGCCAAGTAATCCATGAGCAGTTGATAGCCTTCTTTCATGTTAATTTGAGGCGCCCAGCCCAACGCTTGGAGCTTGTCCGCCGTTAAATAATACTTCACCGTTGGCGCATAACCATAGTTATTCGTTTCTGGAATATCGATCACTACGGAAATGCGTCCCCCTACGACCTCATCAGCCACGAGTTTTGCAATATCATAAATGCTTCTCGTTTCCTTAGCATTGCATATATTATACGCCTCTCCCGGTGCGCCAGCTTTCAGCAATACTAAAATACCCGTCAAGGCATCGGTGAGGTAACAGAAATTCGATAAAGACTCGCCCTTTGTATGCAAAACGATATCTTTGTTTTGCAACGCGCTTTTGGCGAACTGAATCGACACGCGATTGTCCTCACCTGCTACGCCAGGGCCAAAGGTTTGTGCCAAACGAGCAATAGTGACGTTCACACCGTATTCCTTGGCATACGCATAACAGTAACATTCGCAGGCGCGCTTGCCTTCCGAATAAGAACTGCGCGTATCTAGATGATTGATATACCCCAAATCATCTTCGGTCATTGTTTGGTAATCCTCGTATTGGATGCCGTATTGCTCCATAGAGGACAAATAGACCATATTCTTAATATTTTGTGCTTTTGAAAGCTCCAAGCATTCCACCGTTTGATTGATGGATGTATGCAAGGTTTCTACAGGATTGCTGATAAAGAACTTGGACTGCGTTGGTGATGCGGTATGAACAATATAGTCGATAGGCTCAGCAATATCCTTTACGTTTACCTTCGTAATGGTAAAAGTATCTCTTCTAAAGCCTTCAAAAACAGCTTCTGCTTTTTCTATATTGCGCACATGACCGATTACGCGGATATTTGTGTGTAATACATCATTAGCAGTCATAATGGACTTGATGAGCATAGAACCAATCAAGCCAGTAGCACCAGTAATCAACATAGTGCGACCACTAAAGAACGTAAACAAATCCTTGTTGCTATTGACGGTCCGCATCAACTCGTCTTGTAGTACTCTGTTCATTATCTATCCTCTAAGTAACTATAAACCAATAACATTCATACTATCTTGTACATCTAAATAGGCTTTAAATGTGTAGAAGTCGATTGGCGTTGTAATCTTAATGTTCGCAGGCAAGCCCTCTACTAGATATAAGGTATGCCCAAAGTGCTGCATCATGGACGCAGAATCAATGAATTCTAATTTCTCTTCATTGGCCTTTAGATGAGCCTTATGAATATCACCTAAGAAGAAGCACTGCGGCGCCTTAGCAATTACGCATTGTGAGCGATCTAGAATTGTACCTGCCGTACGAGGCTCCTCCCCTTTTACAAAGGTAGTTTCCGTAGATGGTGCTACGGTAATAGCATTACCATGATGAAGCACGCAGGAAATGCACTCTTCAATCATCGTTTCATTGATGATCGGTCTAACCCCGTCATGCAAGAGCACTACAGTCTCATCATCAAATAGTCTGCGACATTCTTCCAAACCATAGAAGATAGACTCCTGACCTGTACTACCACCAGGAATAATGGATACAACCTTCGTTAGACCAAACCTAGCCACCAAGGACTCCACTTGAGGAATCCCGGATGCTAAGGATACTACAATAATCTTGTCGATATTAGGGGCATATTGGAAATGCTCCAATGTATGGACAATAATGGGCTTTTGATTGACTAGCAAAAATTGTTTTGGAATACCGGACGAGCTCATGCGTTGTCCCGTACCACCTGCAAAAATGATAGCTACATTCATGGTAATACCCTCCTGTTTTTTTGGTAACTACTAGTTAGTGACATTGCTCTCATCAGTAGATTACAAAAATCAGTAGATTCTACTAGTTAGTTACATTATGAAGTGTATAAGCAAGTGACGCAAATGGTGCAATATCACTTGGAAGAATACGGTGAGATTTAGGTACGTAGATCATGTCACCATCTTCAAGAGCGATATTTTGTTTAATATCTTGTTTCTTGATGAAAGCTTCCATATCTACTTCACGTACGTAAACCGTATCATCAATAACACGTACTACTTGAATATGACGTGGACGAGCTTTTCTTGCTGTGCCTTGTGCACTGGAAAGTGCCGCAAATACGTTCATGTAATCAGCGCCTAAACGATAGATACCAGGTTTTGGTACTTCACCCATTACATAGACTTGACGACCGCCGTATTCAGATACGTTAACTGTTAAGTCTGGATCATGGACGTATCTGGAGAACTTCTGATTGAGCAATGCTGTTGCTTCATTCAATGTAAGACCAGACAATTTAACAATACCAGTATATGGTGTATTGATTCGACCATCTGGACCAATCATGAGGGTAATACCAGACTTGCTTGTCGCATCCCCACCACCAGTAAAGCCGAGTTCACCATTGCTATAGCCTAACATGTGAAGATTGATTTTATCGTATTTAGATAAACGGTATTCCCCAATATCTGTACGAGCCAAGGAGAATACGCTGTCTTTTGGATCAATGTACTCGCCATTTTCAAGAACCATCGTCAACTTTTGTTCCTTTGTAGGATGTTTTGTTTTGAAAGTAACGACCTCTCTACCTTTAACATGGCTATCTACAACAGATACGTCTTGTACCTCTTGATTATAAGAAGTAGAAACGCCACCCATATACTCAACACCAGCTGCATTTGCCATAGCTACATTACAAGCCAAACAAGCGCCTACCAATGCCATTAATAACTTACGTTTGTTCATGTTTATCTCCTTAGTATTACCTTTTCTTCAATCTTAACTTCACTAAAACTGAATCACTTAGCTGCCTTTCATAGGTGTTAAAGTTAATCACTCGTTGAAGTCCGAAGTAAATAAAAGCGTATACTAACATACTAATAATCAGAATATAAATGGATTTGTTTAAATCAATATAAGGAATAATATATAAGCCCGCTGCTGTTACTGCAATAGTAACGAGGGACAAGCGGAAAATTTCTTTCCAGAAATGAATGATATTCAGCTTCATCGTCCGTTGGTAGTACACATTCATGATGAGGCCATTCCCAAGCACCATGGAAAGACCAGTAGCCGCCGCACCACCGACGATGCCGTACGCATCAATCCAGAAGTATGCAAGCACTACGTTTAAGGTACCAACGAGAACATACACTACAGCGCGCACATGATATACATTGCGAGCCTGCATGATAGCAAGACCTACGTTCTGAATCAAGTCGATAGTAAAAGGCACAATGATGAGCAAGGTAATGATATATACCAAGTCAAAACCGTCGCCAACCCAGTAATGAAGGAAGCTATGTCCAAATACGATAAATCCGCTGAGGATTAAGGACAATAAATAAAACTGTAATCGCCCTATCTTAAGGAATAAGCTTTGGAACTCTTCGTCGCTACATCTGTTCGTAACCATAGCTGTAATCTTCGGTAACAATGTACCAGAAACGGCGAGAGCAATATTCATATAGTTAATATAAATCTGGCTCGCAATGGCGTAAATCGCAACGGATTCAGCGCCCATTTTCATGCCTAGTAAAAGCTGATTACTTTGCCAAAATACTTGGTCCACGATAGCTACTACGAACATGCTAAGAGATAGATTGCGCATGGCGAGAATAATTTCATTATCCCAGCCGCGGTACACCAATCGAGTGCCTAGTGTATTGTGGCAGTATAGAACTTTCACAATCACTAGCACCACATTGAAGATGGTTTGTACTAACACAACGCTCAACGCCGATGGATAGATCATAATCATACCGATAATCGCAAAGGGTTGTAGCAAGATTTGTAGTAAACTAACGGAACGATGGAATATAAAGCGCTCTTCGGAAATGATGACCGCATCAAATACCTTAGATGCAAAGAGCACCAATAGGTTCAGTAAGAGCAATAAGAAAATATGTTGAGCACTACCAATCATAGATGGTTCTAAGGTAGCCCCAAAGATATATGGAATACAGAAATAGAATATGAGACCTACGAGACTAAGGAGTACCCCAATACCTACGTAGAGGATGAGAGACATCGTTAAGAGCTTATCGATTTTCTCTTGGTCTTGTAAGGTCTTGTATTTTACTAAAAATCGGGTAATCGTTGCGGACAACCCGAAGTCTAGTACGTTGAAATAAGCGATGATAGAGCCGAGCAAGCGGTATAAACCGAACTCAGCAACGCCGATAAAGGACAGTAGAATCGGTACATAGGCTAAGTTGACGATCGTATTGCCTAGCAAGAGTGCATAGGACAACAAGGTGCCAACCTTTCTCTGTTTGGAAAAATTCTGAGACATAGAGTTTCTCCTATTCTACCGATCAAACATCTTGAAGTTAAATTGGTACTCAATATTCATACTCGATGGATATGGGTTACGCCAATTTGAATAGTAATCTTGTGGAATTCCAGACATCATATTTAAGAAGGTGTACATATAAAATAACAATATGATATAGCCCCATTTAAAGTTGTAGATTTTATCTTTCACTTGCAATAGGAAGTTAGAATTCAAGTATTGGATTGTATACGGCATGATGAGAATAATAAAATACTCAAAATATTTTGTTAAACGCGTAATCGGCAAGGAGAAAGAGAACAAGAAGTGTCCTAAAATCCCTAAGAACCAAAGATTTAACAAACCTTTATACTGTGGCTTCAGTTCCATAATCGCAATGCGAGCAATGGAGAACAAGCCAAATTGTACAAACATGTATAAGCCTGTCATCTTAACGGAGTCTACATCGGAGAGGTAGTTTAAATAACGACCATCTACTTGTAGGATCCCAAAGAGAGCGGATAGGAACGCTAGTACAATATTTAACTTAAATACGATAAACGTCAAAATAAATACGATTGCGTACTTGTACCAAGAGAATACTCTAGTAGGCACAAAGTATAGTACGGCAGCTACGACAGCACTATAATGCATAGATGCAGCAAGGGCTACTACTAATAAATATTTCCACAAACTACGTTCTAAACAGTAACGATAACCCCAGAAAATGAGAACCATGCTGAGGCCTTGACGAATACCGTTTAAGGAGAAGAAATATTGTAAGCAGTAGTATAATGCGACGATTAAAATCTGAACTTCAGTATCTTTTGTGTAATACCTAATACCACTCCATAAGAGCAACATAATTGGCAGCTCATAGGCGATGAACATCACCTGATAAGAGAAGTGGAATTGATGTAAGAATTCAACTAATAACAAAAACGTTGGTTCCGGATAGAGGTCATCGATTTTAACCGTGTCAAATAGCACTATATACCAGTCATAGTCCGTGCCAATTTCATATCTAAATAAGCCAAAGAAGGTTAAGACACACATCACAAGGATGGGCATAAACTTTTTATACTGTGGCGGAAGCAATCGTTCCGCCACAATGGAGGCTAGTATAAATATGGCCAGACCAATCCAAAATGCCATAGGATCACCTAGTCTTTCGTGCCACTCATACGTCTAGTGTATTGAACGTAAATAAATGCACCTGCAATCACTAAGTATAATAAGCCGCCAGCAAGCATTACATAAAGCTTACGTGGCCAAGAATGTTTCAATGGTAATGTAGGCTCGTTGATAACGCGCATATCCATACCATCGATATTTTCTTTAATTTTTAATTCTTCTAAGCTCTTTGTTAACAAGTTGTATGTATCGGCAGATACTTTAGCATTACGTTGTAATTCTAAGAACTTAATGGATTTTTGAGATAATTGATTAGATTGTTCTATGTTTTGTTTTCCCAATGTATCAAGTTGAGCAAGAGCCGCTTGCGCTGCTTCGATGTTATTCTTAGCAACTACGCGTTTTTGTAACAAGTCCATTTGCACTGGGCTAATTGTTACGTTTTCAGAAGCGATGGATTTCGCTACTGTTTTAGCTAATTCGCCTTCTAAGTAAGCAATATTTTCTTTAACTTTTACAACTTCTGGATAGTCATCAGTAAATTTGAATTGTAATTTTGCTAATTTTTCGTTTTCGCTGAACAATTCTTTACGGATAGATTGAATTTCAGAGTTGTCCGCCATTTGAGAGTCTACTAATTTTTGGTTTTGGCTGTCGATTTGAGCCTCAATAGAACCTAATACAGCATTATTTGTGTTAATTTTTACAGTTTCTTCTGCTTTTGCTTTTTCATAACCAGAAGTACGTTCTAACAAGATTTTCTCTTGTTCTGTTGGAGAGAATACGCCATTTTCTTGTTTGTATTTTTCAAGAATCGCTACGTCTGCATCCATTTTTTGTTTCGCAGCTTCGTTTTTCTTTTCCAAGATTTTAACTAATGTAGAATCTTGTGCAGAACTTACATCAGAAATAGCATTTTTCAAAGATTCTACTACATCACTAGCAATGCGTTGTGCATTTTCAGGAGAATCTGCAGTAATAGTAAAGGACAAGATAGAAGTACCACGAGGGTTATCTACTTGCATATATTTTTTAACAAAATCATCAGCGTCAAAGTTTTCTTTTTCTGCATCTTCATTACCTAATTTTTTGATAACAGGGTTGATAACCTTGTCACTCTTAAGTACGGACATATAGTCGAGTACAGAGTCACCACTGGAAATACCTGCTAGTGTTAATAATGCAGTGTTTTGTGCCAACGCACCAAAGGCACCAGCTTTTGGTTTTACTTGGATCATTACACTAGATTGATACTGCTTTGGCAGCAAGAACGCTAATAAAAGGAATATTACAAAGATGCCTCCCATTAAAACAAGGAGTAATTTCTTATACTCTTTAATAATATCCTTTATAAGCTGATAGGAAATAACTTTCGGTCCCATACTAATCCTTTCTTTGATAATACTTGAACAATCTAATTCTGCCTATTTTTATATCGGTAATAGACTACTACCGCCCAGTAGAGCTTCATTTGCAACAAGCGCACGATTAGTTGCTTCTTCTTGCCTAAACTCGGATCTATTACTAAAGGATGTAATGTAGCCAATCGCTTCACACGATCATAATACGACGATGCACTAGAGTCACCTTGCAATGCGGTGTACTTATTGAGCAAACCGATAACTTGGTGAATGTAAATCGTATTGTAACTATTTGGGCAATACTCCTTTAAAAATGCATATTCTATATCCATCTTGAACACATCATCAGAAAAGGTTTTTTCTGTATATAAGGTGCTCAATGATATTTTTGTATCATAGTGAAAGTATTGATACAGACCTCTTTCTTCTATTTTATAAGATGTAATAAATCTATAATAGGAGAAATTAAAAACTTGGTCCTCTGCAACAGATAAATTCTCATCAAATCGTAAATGATGCTCGTCGATTATGGCTTTTCGATAGAGCTTCGCTACAGGACCGCGAATCCAATCGATAAGATCATAGTACTCTTCGGCTAAGACGCCTTTTTTAGGTGCCTTGTGGATCCGCAAATCGGTTTTATAAGTCTTGCCAGTTCCATCTACATACACATCTTCGATAGAACCGATGACGAGATCCGCATCACCACTAGACTCAATAAAGGATTCCACATAGTTTTGAGAAATCACATCGTCACAATCAACGAAAATAATAAACTCTCCCCGTGCTTCCTCAAGGCCTCTATTACGAGCCGTGCTAACGCCGCCATTTTCTTTATGGATGACGCGTATTTTTTCGCTCTTTTGTGAAAGCTCATCACATAGCCCCGATGATCCATCAGAGCTACCATCATCAATCAAAAGCAGTTCAAATTGTTGATAACTTTGGTCCAATATAGATTGAACACAAGCCTCTAAGTGAGCCTTTGCGTTATAGACAGGAATGATGATACTTACGAGCGGTTGTTCCATGGTATTCATCATTTGTTTTTCCAATACACATTAAAATTATGATGGCTTACGCGACGATCCTCAGGAGGTGGCGTCATGTAGTCGCCAAAGGTATTTTCTAAATACTCGATATAACCTTGAGGTGCGTAGAACTCAGTGTCCTCGAAGGGCAATTTCACATAACCGTCGATGGACGTTTTTTTCAAGCTTTCAAAATCCCAGTTCCAAACATAGACGGTCAAGCCAACAATATCGGATTCGCTAATGCGATATTTCGCGGCAATAGAGTTTACAAGAGAGAATACCTTTTGTGTATTAAAACCAGCACATACTGTAATAAATGCGTATTTAATAAAAGTTCTGATTTTATTCTTTAACTCCACATTGTCCTCTTTAGAGTCCGCAAAATGTTTGCTTGGCGTATAGGTAAAAGCAGAGGCATTACCGATAACACCCAATGCTTTTTGAGTGAACAACAGCAAGCGTTCTTTCATTGGACAAGCTGGGATCCCGTCCACTGGGAAGATATCGATAAAAGCATGGTATTCTCTATATTTTTCTTTCAATGTATGCTCGTACAGAATTGTTTCTGTGTCACCAACGCGGCCAAAGGACATATGCCAGTTTGGATTATTCTCCAAGGAGTCCGCATGATAACGAGGGTTAGAGCCATTGTATAGTTTGAAGAACCGCTCGTAGTCCTCTCTCGGCATAGCGATATCAATATCATCATCCCAAGGAATGAAACCTTTATGACGGATGGCGCCTAGCAAGGTACCGCCGCATAAAAAGTACTTAATATCGTGTTCCTCACAGAACTTAGCTACGTCTTTTAAAATATTGAGCTCTACTTCTTTCAGTTCTTCTATGGTTAATTCTTTTACGATTAAATCTTTCATTACATCATTCCATTTTCTTTAAGATATTGATTGTATAAAGAAATAAACTGACTATTTTCCTTAGAATCATTAGACATTGGCGTAATCATGATGGTGTTGTGGAACAAGCAGTAATGTGTAGGCAATTTATCTGCTGCCTCTGTAAACACATTGAGTAGTGCCACTCTAATATCTACCAAAGAAGTATCTATCTCTTTTAAAGCATCCATAATGGATACGACGGATCCGCCAGTATCTACGGAATCGTCAACAATTAAGATTTTTTGCGCTTTACGCACTTGTTCAACAACGGCGTCATTAGGGAAGGAAATTTGGCGCTCTTTAATTTTGTTATGAACACCAGAATTTACCTCCATTTTGCGAAGCATAAGCTTTACGGATTTAGGCAATATCTTTAATAGCGGTGCTACGGCAGTCTTTAAACCGCTCGCTTGGCGCTCTGCGTAAACAGGTACGATAGGCACTCCAAGTCGATCACCTAAATGTTTGCCGATTAAGTAACCACCTTTAGCGATAAAGATGATTAAATCCGGCTCATACGTTTCTTTAACAAGATCGGCTAGTTCATAGCTTCTTTTTTGTAAGTCGTTTAACGACAATTCGATACAATCCATAAAAATCTCCCCGTTGGATAAACGATAACATCCGGTCTAGAATGGTGAATTTATGGGCTATTGGAATGCATGGTGAACTAGTGAAAGTAGCGCTTTCTATGGCTGCAATAAAGGTTTCTGGCGTTTCTGGAGCTATATCAGTTTCCATATAGTCCTTGCCGATTTCAATCCATGTGTGGATATCGCCGCCAATAACCTTGCGCAAATTATATTTTTCCGCTATTTCATTTTGTTTTACATCATAGTCGGTGCTAATATTACGACCATTGTGAACCTCGATACAGTCAATTTGAGACTGTAACTTTTCAATGTATGGTTCTTTCAAAACGGTTTTATATCGCTTCTCATCATAAGGGTGTGGAACGTAGACAATACCGCCTTGTCGCTTGATTTCAGCCACCGTTTCCTCCGGTGACATACCGCTATTTATATGTTCGTTAATATACAAACCTATAATTTCCCCAGCCGTAGTCATAACCTCTTCCCCTAAGATGACATGAAGCTTATTCCCTTTTCGTTCACAATACTCTTTAAAGGCCAATGCCCCTTTTAAATTGTTATGCTCTGTAATGGTAATATGCGTAATCCCTTTGTTGAGGCAAAGCATATGAAGCAACCAAAACGGCAACATACTATCATGTGAATATTTAGTGTGAGCATGACAAACTAATTTCATAGAATTCAAGCTCCTTTTACTTAATTATGTTAGCTATAAAATCAGCTACTATCGGACAAGCTTGTCCTTTTTCATATGTACCTAAACGCTCTTGATGAGCATGTAATCTTTCTAAGTATTTTTCTTTATCGTACTCTTTGATGAGCAAGCCTAGTGCTTCATTAGTCAATGCAAATGGATATGGCCACTCTTCTAAAGGTGTACAGTAATTCGTAACAGACTCATACTCCACCTTATCAGGCGTATAAAGGAAACAAGGTCGTTCTAAGAGGCCAAAGTCCCATACGGAGCTAGAGTAGTCCGTAACGAGCACGTCTGCTACGAGCAATACCTCTTGCATATCATCATGACTAGATACATTGATTACGTAATCAGGGATATTACTATCATTTTCCAAATAGTAATGACCGCGATACAAGATTTTCCACTCCCCGCCAAACTTGTCTTCCAAGTTCTGTTTCAACGCAGGGAAATCGATGTCGTACGTACTGCTACCTTGGAACTCACGGTACGTAGGCGCATACAATACATAGTTGTACTTTGGATCTAGTTTCATCTTTGAAAGTATATCCAAACGCTTAGCATCCATAGTTGCACTATCTACGAAGAATATATCATCTCGTGGCAAGCCAGAGTCGATAAATTGTTCTTCTTTTGCATCAAAGGCTTGTGCTGCATAGTACGTAAAGAGTTTACAAGAGGATAGGAAGTAGTTAAATTTATGTGTCATATGGTAGCGCACGCGCCCCATCCAGTTCCAATCTAACAACATGCCCCATTTCTTATAGGCACCGCCCCCATGCCACGTATTGATATACACTTGATTACCAGTAGTCGGCAAAAAGGCTTCTAATAGGTCATTGAAAACGATGACCTTAGAGGACAAATAATAGTAAAAGTACTGTAGTGAGCCTTGTTTTACAGTGATAATGCCTTGTCGGCGTAACTCATCATAAGGCTCAGGATTATTGAAAGACCATACGATTTCGTACGTATCATCGTTCTTGATGTACTCACTAATATATTTAGGGCTACAAGTGTAGCCTCGACCTTCGTAAGCTCTAAAGAGAATGCGGTTCTTCTTTACAGGAATAAAGAAGGCAATCCCTCGAAAGACAGTTCTTGCCGCTACTTGGGCGCATAAGCCACCAAAGTTAATGGCTAGATAGACTGCTTTCACCTTGCGAAGTTTATTCTTTAGCTCTCGTAGATTCATGGTTGTACTACTTATCTAGTTCCAATAAATGTTCTACAAATAGTTTCATATATTTAACATCCCCAGTAGTTACGCGGATATAGCCTTTAAGGATGTCATAACCAGATGTTTTGATAGAAATCTTTTTCTCTGTAAGTAAGCGCTCAGCCACTGTTTCAGCGTCTGTTTTAGCCTTAATTGTCACGTAGTTACCACCTTGGAATACGTATTCGTAGCCTGCCTTATCTAGCTCAGCCATGAGATACTCACGACCTTCTAACTCCGTAGCGATAAGCTTTTGAGTAAGCTCTTTATTGTTGATAAGCTCGTTAGCAAACAACAAAGCAATAGAGTTTGTATCAAAAGTCGGTCTCGCATTGTTAATCATCTTTACGATTTTAGCGGAAGATACGGCATAGCCGATACGACACGCAGCAATGGAGAATAATTTAGAGAACGTACGCGTTACGATGATGTGATCGTATTCTTTCAACAATGGCATCTGTGTACCTTCGTAGAAGTAATGGTACGCTTCATCGATGATTAAGAGAGAACCAGTAGCCTTTGTTTTTTCTGCTACGAGGCGGAACTCTTCATCAGTGTAAGGACGACCTACAGGGTTGTTAGGATTCAACATGGACACGATGCTTGTGTTTTCATCGATACACTCTAGCAAGCGATTCAAGTCGATATCAAAATCCTTTGTTACATCTACCTTTTTATGGTTTAAACCGTACATATTCGCATATACACCGTACATTTCAAAGGTTGGAAATACGCTAACAAAGTTAGAACCTGGTTTGCCAAAAGCTTCAAAGATATATTTTAAAGCCATTTCAGAACCATCTGTAATAGCGATATTATCTACGGATACACCGTGGAATGTAGCCAAAGAATTAATGAGAGGATCTTTATCGGGATACGTAGAGAAGAACTCTGGCGTCATTTTACTTTTAACAGATTCAACCACCTCTAGTGGCAAGCCACCAGGGTTTTCATTCATATCTAAGCGCAAAATACCTTCCCGGTTACCACCTGGGTATTTGCGTTCCAATTGTTCAATTAATGGATTAATGTACATAGTGCCATCTCCTGCTATCTATTAATGTAATGGAATTTCTCATGTAAGAAAAATATATTTATTGAGTGAATATGTAGCACCTTAGTTACGTTAAAAATCACCCTTATAAGCTACTTCTTGTAAGTTACTTAGAATACAACTTTATTGGCTACGTTAAATTGATTGATCATCTTCGTAATCGCTCTAATTTCCTCAATTGTTAAGAGGATGGAGTTTTTCTTATTCAAGATGCACTGAATAAACTCAGCGATTTCATAGCGCAAGCCTTCGCCATCAAATTTGTAGAAATATTTACGGTTCATATTAAGATCTTCAAAGCGAACTTCAAAGTATTCTGTTTTCCACCATGGCGCAGGAACGTAGATATATCCTTTATCACCGGAGATAATCATGTCCCCTTCGCTCTTACCGCTGATGGCTACATTGGAGGTAGCCACTGCATGTTCATAAGAAACTAGAATCTTAGTAAACATATCAAGACCCTTATCGTCATTGCGACTGAAGAAATGAATGTCTTTATAATCTAGGCCTAAGAACTTAACAAAAGCTAAGAATGGATAGGATGCTAATGCGTTTACACTCCCTCCATCAACTAAACGAATTTGTTCTGCCAATTGTTTTCCTAAAATTTGAGTAAAGTTGGCATCTACGCTTAAGATATTGCCGATGATACCGCTCTTAGCCAAGGCAATCAATTTACCAAAGGCTGGTGTATACGCTGTTTTCAAACCTTCCATGAAGATGCAACCATTAGCATCTGCCAAATCTGTAATCTCTTGAAGTTGCTCATCTGTTACGAGGATTGGGAACTCCACAAGAACATGCTTTTTATGTTTCAAAGCATCCATAATCGCTTGGAATTGATATTTTGGCTCCACTACAATGTATACCGCATCAACAGCATTGTAGAACTCTTCTTGATCTTTGTAGACCTTGAGCTCATAGTCCTCTACGAGTTGGTCTAAATTATGAGGCTCATTTTCGACGTAAACGGCACCAGTATCCATACCAGATACATATTTAGACTCTTCTAAGAAGCGCGCCGTTACTTGTTCAACACCGTGACAGCCTAATTTAATAGTATTTGTATTTCTAATTTCTGTACTAGAAATACCTTTCGTTCTATCTAAGTAAATCACTTCACAGTATTCATTGAGATAGTCAAAATGACCCTTCCAGTCAGAACCTACTGTAAAGATATCAACGTCGTATTTCTTGATATCATCGATTTTTTGACCGAAATATTCTTCGATAATAATTTCGTCAGCAAAACCTGTTTCTTCAACATTCTTAATGCGAGTCATCAAGGAGTCTCGCACATTTAACTTGCCTCTATTTTTATCAAAGTCACCTGATGTAACCCCAACGATCAAGTAATCCCCTAATGCTTTTGCATTTTTTAAGAGATTATAATGACCTTCATGAAATAAATCATAAGTACCGTATGTAATAACCTTTTTCATGTTTGCACCTATATATTAATATGCACCTTTACCCTTAAGAACTGCTAACACAGTTTTCACTAGATACACAATATCGATCCATACGGACCAGTTGTGTACATACCAAGAGTCCATAAGAACTCGTTCTTCATACGTCGTATCACTACGACCACTTACTTGCCATACGCCAGTAATCCCAGGTGGTACGAGGTAGAAGTCGTTAATATATTCGCCATATTTTTCAACTTCTGCACGCACGATAGGTCTTGGACCTACAAGGCTCATATCGCCAATCAACACGTTCCACAATTGTGGCAATTCATCAAGACTTGTTTTACGAAGGAATTTACCAATTTTTGTAACACGAGGATCATCTTTTAATTTGAAATCACGTTCCCATTCTTCACGAGCTGCAGGATTTTCTTTCAAATAAATTTCCAACGCCTCTTGTGCATTAGGCACCATGGAACGGAATTTATAACAAGGGAATTCCTTACCCCCTTGGCCTACACGTTTATGACCAAATACGATAGGACCTGGAGAGTCTAAGTAAATTAAGATAGCTACGATAGCTATTACAGGCAAAATCAAAATGCCACCGATTACTGTCGCTGTAATATCAAAGATTCGTTTAAAGAGACGATTGCGTCGTTGAGCAAGGTTATTTTTAACCTCCAAAATCAAGGTTTGTTCATTCATCAAGCCACGAGCTTGGATATTAGCTGCAGGAATACCGAACAACTCAGGTACAAAGGTTACCTTTTCTACGAGGATTTGCAACTTGTTAATCAAGGTTACTAATTTGCGAGGTTCCAAACCTGGCGCACATACCAGAACATTTGGAATATTATATTTCTTAATTACCGCTTCTGCATCGCTAAACTTGCCAAGACATTCGTATTTATTAGCCAACACATCGGATTTTGGATTGTCATCTACAAAACCTACAATTTTGTACATCGCAAGCGGCATATTGCTGAAATGAATATCTACGAGCTCTGCTGTTTTGCCGGCCCCTACAAGCAGTACGGGAATGGCTAACACGTTCAATTTGATAAGCGTACGAGCTAAGATATAACGGAATACAATGATGTAAAGTAATATAAACCCATAAGATAAAATCACGAACAAGCGGGATACATTATTTAAAATATGACCTGCGTACATTAAAACGATAGACAATACGATGCCAATAGTAATACTGCGGAAGATGATTTTTACCTTTTCCCAGTAGGCTGTATCGATTTTATAACCGTGGTTCAAGAAGAGAACTGTTATAAAAAGAAGAGGTGTTATAATATAGGCATACCAATAATCGATATGTAATACCATGTCACTTTCACTAAATGGTAAAAGCAACCTCAAATTATAAGCGGATACAATGCCGCAAATAACAGAAATATAATCGACAATTACCATTAATGTCTTAACGATGACATTAGAATTAACGTATGTATTTTTCATATATACTCCCTCATAACTACTAAACTAGTTATTTTAAATTAAACTAACTTCCCATTTTTGATACATCAAATATGTATCATATGAATACACTAATCATACGAATACACTACAAGAGGTTACAATTAATGAAAAAAACGATTAGCACAGTAATCATTCTCTTGATTATTGCTTTTATTTGGAGTAATTCATATCAGGCTAAGTCTGACTCCGTTCAACTCAGCATGTTCTTTACTACAAATATACAACCCCTATTAATCAAACTTGGATTCCATCCAAATGTAAAAGTTATGGATACCTATGTGCGTAAACTAGCTCACCTTACAGAGTTTATGGCTCTCGGTGCAGTTATTTACTACACATTCAATCAAGTTTTCAAAACACATATAGCAAAAAAAAGTATCCTACTGGCAATCTGCATCGCTTCATTAGATGAAGTCATTCAGATTTATACACCAGGTAGGACAGCAACTGTTGCCGATGTTTTGCTTGATACAACGGGCTCTATGATTGGTATTCTGATCATGAAGGGCCTTCTCAAACTATTTCACTAAGCTGCCTATCCTAGAACTAATCTCCCTATTCTAAAATAATATGCTTATTTATTTCTCAATGTTAAACACACTTATATCTGTCAGCTTTAATTCACGATAAATTTCATTATTTATACTTATAAAAAAAAGGTCATTTTCTCAACACAACATCAAGAAAACAACCTTCTTCCTTTATATAATGATAATAAACTCTCTTAATTACATTATATTAATTTTACCATATTCTCATGTAGTTTTCATATAAACTATTTATAAAATGTTACATTTTTTACCCATCAAATAGCTTATATATTGGCACCTCTAATAATACAGCTCAACACTCTAAATTCTGTATTATTAATGCTCTAACCAACCACGGAATTTATGAGATGTACCGTCGTTGGAATCTAAATTCTCTAAGTACACATAAGAGTTTTCCATGTCTACTTTAATACCTAAAGATTTCTTCTTAGATTTTGCCATATTAATAGCAAGACCTAATACGTTTACAGTCTTAAAGAAATATTCTGTAGCAGTTAACTCTTCTAAATCATGATTTGCATCTGCGATCATACGCAATTTATAGTATTTAGAATCACCATACATTTTAAAAGTAAAGATGGCTTGTTTAGATGCTGCATCAAAATCAATTTTATACTTTTCAATAGCCCCTTCTAATGTAGTGTGAGCGCTATTAGTAGTAGTGTCTACCACTAGATTCATGAGCAAATCCATTGGATTGTTCATCATCATAAATGTAGTACTCATATCTTCTCCCTCAATATTTATCAAATCCGAATTATACTAACCCCAAACATTAGTATTTGATATTCAATAATTTCGATATTGATAGTATACATGATAATTGTTAAATTTCTATAGTAAAGTTATAAAATTTTCATGAATTCCTCATTTTTAATTAAATGCAATTATTTTATTTACCTTACCTATTTCTTAGATTAATAAATGAAGAAATAGGCCATACATAAAAGACTACTTATATAAATAAAATATTTTTGTAATAAAATATGTCTGTAAATAAAATATTTCTGTCAATAAAAAAAGACTAATGCTTCAAATGATCACATTTGAGCATTAGTCTTTTATTTTTATACTATTTAAAACTAATCAATATAAAATTTAAGTAGAAGTCATACTTATCGCCAATAGGCATCCATATTATTTTAAGTATGGCTTTAGATTTTCTTGAACTTGTACCATATATTCATCAAGTAATTCATAGCGTTTTCTGTATTGACTACGTTTTTGTGATTTGATTTCTTCAATTGGCTTACGATATTCTTCTAGTGGAATTTTGTAAAATCTAGGATCTTGTGAAAGTTCGCCACCACTTTCTTCCCATAAAGAATCTAGTTCCGCTACTTTAGCGCGATGAATACGTATTAAATGTGTATTCGCATAAAATCCTTCATCAGATACAGCATAGATTGTTTCTACACCGCATTCTTTAGCGATCAATCTAAGTAAATACATGATAAAGTTTTTTGGTCGATAGCCAAACATCTTTTTAGTAGCTATTTTTGCATTATCTAAACCATCCTTATAGCCTTGAATCGTACCAATCCACATGGCTTTTTCCCCATTAAAACCTTTGCCAAACCGGAAGTTAGCATGATATACACCTTTTGATTCTAGTGTTAGTAATAATGTTAACAAGCCTTCTTTCCGTTGCCCTGGGCCATAATAGAGTCGAGCCTTCATATTCAATTCTTCTGATTCCCAAACAATGAACCCGCGCTTAATACGGCTTACATCATCCCAAATATTAGTTTCGTCAACAGAATACATGGATTGAATGGCTTCATCAGTAAATACATTTTGTATATAATCAAAATGATTGATAATAGCCTCTAAACGCTCATCTGCAGTGGATTCTTTAAAGAAAAATATACGCGTCATCAACTCATATAAACCAATTTGACGATGTAGTAATTCTGGATCAGGTTTATAATTAGCAAAATAGTTTTCTAATTTTTTCATATGTTGGCGGCGACCTAAGGAGCGAGCCGTGTGCAATACAACTCGTCTTGTTTCTCTCCAACTGCGCTTACCATATATTTTTCGGCCTTTTGCCCATTGATCTTGTATATATTGAAACACCTTTATCACCTCAAATAACAAATCCCCTCTATATACTGTATTCTTTAAAAAGATGATGAACATATGTTAATCATCTTTTTTTGAAAATAACTTTTCTTCATGATTAATTAACCATGTTGTTAATAAACTCCAATCTTGTGCTTCTTTAGCATGATTATCTATAGGTCTTATCGGAGTTACTGGTTCAGCTGATGGTTGATTACTTTCACCATAATCAGATCTAACATCCCCCATAAGTGAATCGGTAATCCATTGATATGGAGTCACCAAAGTTTCTGGTTGTTCATCAAACAAAGATGGCGTAATCGAGTAATACTCAAATCCTTTTGGTGCTATAGCCTCAATAATAGTTGGCATCAAGCTCATATGAGTTCCCTTAGAGGTTGTAATCATATTACTATCTAACTCAGGATGTTGCAATAATCCAACAGTACAGAAAGTATCGCGTAATGTATAGTCACGACGAATCAGTGATGTATTATTTAAAGATCCAAATAGACTAGAATGGTCACCAGTAACGACAAATAAACTATCTGGATAAGCCTTTCTCATAGAATCTACAAATGAAAATAGAGCCTTATCACTATATCGATATGTAGCAAGTTGCTTGTTACGAGTCTTATTAGAGCGTAAGTCCTCGCCTACATCAGGCATAACTTTTTTTGGATTATAATCGAGTAAGGAATCCTCTATCTTGTATGGGCCATGATTTGATGTAGTATAGATAAAATGGAATGATGGTTCATCAATAGCTTTAATTTGTTGTTCTATATTCTCTAAAAATACATGGTCATATACACCAACCCAAGTTTTTGGTGCATCAGGGCCACAAAAAATAGATGCGCTTTCTACGCGGTCAAACCCTTGTGCTTTACCAAAATGATTAAAATTACCATATGATGCATTACCACCATACCAATAGATAGTTTGATACCCTAACTGCTTCATTTGATGCGCAAATGATGTAGGAAAGGCTTCATTCCAAAAATGCTCTCGTTCATTGAGTTCTAAACCGGCATCATAAATACCACTCATAAGACTAACAATAGATGGTCTCGAAACATTACCAGCAGGCAAGAAATTTGGAATCTCCACGGTATGAGGATGATTTTTAAAATTCCACAAACCGGGACAAATATTTAGTATCTTGTGTGTCTCATCTAAAGACCACTGTGGAATACTTTCACCAACAATAAAAAAAATATGTTTAGGTTTCTTAATTTTTGGCCCTTTAGCAATTTTTTTGAAAGCATATAAAGGACTATCAAGCTGTTGCCATGTATGTTTATATTCACTGGGAACAATACGATTTATAGCATCATTAATATCCTCTTCCGAAGCAGTATATTCAGAGCGTAAAGGGTGTTTATAAACGGTTTCCAACGCACATAGATCTGGTACTGTAGCACGAGCAAAGAAGATATCTTCTTTAACTACTGTAGGAATTGTATCCCATTCTGGTTTATCATCATGAGATAAGGTACCACCATAGCGGAACCAATAAAAACCGACTACAGATAGAGCAACTAATAATATGTTCCACACAATTATCATCCACGTATCTGTTAAATAAGAAGATGGATATGGAATCGATGGTAAGGATAATAAGAATGCTCCCATATACCAAGATAAAATTGCAATGGGCACAAAACCTAATAAAACAAGAGCACCTTTATCTTGATTGAAAAATACATCAATTAAATTACGCTTTTCTGCATTATTACCATAATGAACCATATAGTTATAGGTATCATGGAAGTGTTTATAAAAAATCATTTTTCCTGCAAAAGCTGCGTATAGTATGCAGGAATAAATAGTTAATCCCACTAATCGTACAACATCTTCTATTTGATGATATCCTTCAAATAGTAATGCAGGGAGCGTTACCAATACTAAAGGTAGTAAAAATACGTAGGCATCAAAGTCCATGCCCCACCAAAACCCATAACGTAGTGCACCTATTGCAGATTTCCAACGCCCTTTCCAAGTAGGATATGGATTATAGACAACCATAAAAATGATGCGGAATATAGTACCTAATATAGGCGCCCAAAGCATTAGTTTTATATTTTGTTGTATGGATAAAAAAAATTGCTCACTCATTATGCATCCTAAAATTTAAGGACCTTACTTTTATAATATTTAAAGAAAGTATAACTATAATTTTCCATTAGACTTGATCAAGTAATATAGTTTTACATACTTAGTTACAGTATACATATAGTGATATAAAGACAAAATAAAGCCAAATTTACCGTCTAAAAAACCTCTTTGTAAAATATAGATTTTAAAGAAGGCCCATTGAGGTCTCAAAATAATGTCTAGCAAAAATGAACAGGATTTACCTTTTTCATAATAATTTGCCGCAGCAGCTGACGTATATTTATTAACTTTATCAAGATACTGTGTCCAGTTATCGTAAGTATAATGATATAACTTTCCTTTTAATGTAGCTTTCGGGAACGGACTAATAAACGCTTCATGAACAAAGCCTTCTACAGTAGCTCCTTCTTTTGGCATTAACCGCAATACCTTATCTGGGCGCATAGTTCCATGACTAGCTTTATTATGACGGAATAAACTATGACGAGATAACCAATATGCTTTTTGCTCTCCACTATTCACAGCTTTTAGTATTTCTTTATTTAATTCTGGAGAAACTCGTTCATCTGCATCAATAAATAAGATCCAATCAAATGAAGCTTGACTAATACCAAAGCGACGCTGCTGAGACCAGTCATTATTTAATGGATGAGGTATAACTACAGCACCTAATGACTCTGCTAGTTCTACAGTTCTATCCGTACTACCATCATCAATTACTAGAATTTCATTAGCACATTGAATGCTCTTAATACAATCTACAATATGTTGTTCTTCATTTCTAGCTAATATGATAGCCGTAATTGTTGCCATAATACACCTTTAAATTTAATTTTATTTATTAATAATCTAACAATCTATAATTGTTTAATAGAAGCAACCATTTTTTCAATAGTAAAAGTAGATTTTACACGACTATAAGCATTTTTCCTTATTTTTTCGTATTCTATTGGATTGTCCATTAAGTATGTAATAGCATGTGCAATAGTCTTATCTTCTACAGTATCTAACAAAATACCATTTTCACCATTAGTAATAATTTCCTCTTGAGCACCAGATTTACTCGTAATAACAGGAGTATTACAATACATAGATTCGCAGATAACGAGACCAAAAGCTTCTTGAATCTTGGATGGCACCACTAAGCAATCAATAGTGCGATAGAACTGATTTACATCCTTCTTAAATCCTAAATTCTTCACATATGCTTCCATATGATTAGATTGAATATATGCATTAATTTGACTTAACGTATCCTCTGATATACCGCCACACATGCGTAATTCTACACTTCTACCTTGTTCATGAAGAATTTTAATCGCTCCTAATAATTCCATAATACCTTTTTCAATAGAAATTCTACCTGCATAGCCAACTATAAAATTATCATCTTTAAGCTTATATTCTACTTCAAATTGAGGAAATCTATGTGTATTAATACCGTTGTAAATAAGATGATACTTTTCCTTATTCTCCTTCACAACTTGTGCATCATACACACATTTAGATACGCAAACAAAACCATCTACTTGATCTTGAATCCATCTATGATAGATATCAGTTTTAGCAGGGAGTACATTATGTTTAAAGAATAAAACCTTAGCACCTGTCAATTTTTTCAATATTAAAGCAAATAATATAAATTTACCAGTATGACATAAAATTGTATCAATATTATGTTCACTCATAAATTTTGCTACTGTATTAACATACAAATATCTACTATTTTTTCTTAACTTAATAGGCAATACAGTGGCTACTTCACCATATCTATTAATAAAATCTGGATTGCCCTTATCAGTTAATACAAAAGGGACTATACCTTGTCGTTGTAGCTCTTCACTCATATCATATACATATTGCTCCATGCCACCCCACACAGAACTATCCATAATATTGAGAAAGCCTTTATTTTCTGTCATTCTAAAACCCCTTATATCTATACTTTTGAGCTAAATTAAAGCCTATTCTATATTTTGATTTGTGTAAAACATAAGAAATTTTATTATATATATTTATACATTTTCTAATTATATAATCCCACTGATTACCTTGCTTTAATACTATCTCATGATACATCTGATGATTACCATAACGTATAGAAACAGATTTATTTTTTATGAGCGTCGGCAATGTTTCTATCATCAATTTATAATTCATACTCTTACCATCTACAAAAAATGTAAAATCTTTATTATCTATAACTGAATCACCATACACGCTTATAGATGGTAAGCTTTCACCAGGATATACAATCCAATCATAAGCGAATTGCTCATCACATAATATATGAAAATAGGTTGGAGATTGATTGCTAGGAGGATAGATTTCTATTTCACTAATACCGGCCTTTACACCTTTCGGTTTTTTAATAGTAAAAGAAATCCAATCTATCGTAATAGGTTTTTTAAATGTATATATTTTTATATATGGACACTCTTCAAAATAAGGATAATAATATGTAGGTATATTAATTTCTAACCCTGTACTCGTTTTAATAGTAGTACCTTGCACTGCTTGTTTCACATCATTTTTTAACCATACATTTTCAAACCAATTGATATATTTTATTTCTGTAGGCTCATCAAAATGAATAGTGACCGTCGATTCCTGATCTGTATCATCTGGAATCCATGCATAATCCTCTGGATTTGCAATTTTTTCAGTTATATCATAAATATCGTAGCGTAAAAAGTCATTAATTTTATTACTATTCCCCGATGTAACCGTCACCTTTGCTCGTAACACTACATTATCTGTTCTACGCTGCCAAAACACTTGATCACCATTGATTAATTTAGGACCATGTTTATAAGAGGACTGCGACATATTCACTCCTAATGTCCTAAACATAGGATTTCCCACTAATGATGTAGAACGGCAATCGTCAGGTACGGGAATTCTAAGTCTATCCTCCCATATCAACATGGGATTATTTGTACTAAGAGAATCATCAACTATCCAAGCTCTATTTTGAACCGTAGATTGTAAATGCATAGCATAATAATCATTAATAGACTCAAAATCGGTATCATAGGCAAAAGACTTTAGAACCTTAGGTCTATAATTACTATTTTCTTTAACAACCTTACCAATTGCTTCTTCTACAGCTATAGATGTTAATTGATGATCAACATGTATATCCATATCAACAGAAATAATCGTACATGGTTTAAAACGCCCTATAATATCTGTTATAGCCAAGACTAAATTATTGTAAGTATACGATAAAGATCCTCCCATATACTGTGTAGGATAATCCGTAATACCATAAGCACCATGAGTTTTACTAAAACCAGCATGATTTATAAAAACCGTATCTCGATTCTCTAACAAATCTTTTCCGCTATTATCTGGGAATCCCAAAAAATGAATATTTTCCATAGGCAAATTCATAATACTAGCCATTCTTATAACCTCTTTATAACGAATATCTGCCTTATATTGAAAATCTCCATTTGTAACATACACTAAAAAGACATGTAAGCCCTCTTTAATAGCTCCATATATGGTCGATCCAGCCACATTAATTTCATCATCTTCGTGAGGGACGATAACCATAACGGTATTGCCATTAAAAAACTCTTTGTACTTAAAACTAGAACTAGACACTTTAATTAAAACCTTTTTCTACTTCTAATACTTTTTACACTTCGACCCCTTACATCGTTTGCATTTACCGCATCCACGGTCGATAGTCCCAGCACTTGCCGATTTCTTAGCACTAGCATTCTCCTTGGCCCATGTATCGGCCTTACTATTCCATACGGAAACTATCGTTTCTGCTTTTTTTCGGATGTATCCTTTTCGGACTTTTTATCCTTTTTCTTATCTTTCTTCTTATCTTTTTTCTTGAAAGTATCCGCCAAAAATACTGTTTTTAACTTATCGTTTAAGACTTTAAGCTTCTTTTCAGCCTTATCTTTCTTTTTCTTTAACTTTTCTTCGTCCTTAGCCTGTTTTTCTTCCTTGGACTTCTTATGTTTTTTCTCTTTTTTATCTTTCTTGGACTTTTTATCTTCTTTAAATCTCTTATCTTCTTTAGATTTCTTATCTAATTTAGATTTCTTATCTTCTTTAGATTTTTTATCTTCTTTAGATTTTTTTTCGTCCTTAGATTTCTTTACGTCAGAGCCGTTGATCCGCGCCCATTCATCATCAACGCGTTTCAATTGCTTTTTAAGAAGCTTTTCCATCTTCTTATGTGCTTTATCAGACTCTAAACCAGCTTTACCAAATAACAAAGCATTTACAGCTGTATAAGGATCGATAGATGATATATCATCTTCCTCTAATTTCTTATCTTTATTAGAATTTTTATCTTTCTTCTTAGATGCTAAAATTGCTTCCAAATCATCATCATCAAAAGGATTTTCCTCATCTAAATGAAGAACTTCTAAGCTTTCAACGCCTTCTAATGGATTTACATCAAGGCGCTCTATAGTAGCATCATCAAATGCTACGCTTTCCTTAACGGAGCTTTCACCAGAGCCTGTGAAAAGACCTCCCATAGATTCTAATTCGTTCAATTTAATATGGTTCATGCCCACTGTGGAATCATGTTGCACCGGCACATCGGACAATTGCACCTGTTCCATAGCGTACACGCCGTCATTATGATTAGCGCCCTTGCCAAGATAGGACGTATCGGACAGAATGATGTCTTCCTTATCGTCGCCTAGCACATCGCCAAACAAATCTTGCTCAAGAGATTCGTAAGTATGCAATAAGGACATCCGTTTTTGAACCTCTTCAATTTGGTTCCACAAATCAACGAGAGTAGATGTATAGTATACTCGTTCCTTTACCTCTAAATAGGCTTGGTAAACGATAGCCAATTCGGACTCATTAAGGCCCTCTTCGGCGCCGATTTCTTCAATCATTTGTTGAATTTGTTGATCTCGGTCGTAACGTTTCATTAAGGCCTTACGAACGCGTTCAATCAATGCTGTATCGATGAGTTCCATGCGTACCTCCAGTCTTCAATACACTCAGCCCTATCCGCTAAACTAGCGCATACGAATCAATGTATAGAATTATAAAAAAAGAATTGATTTTATAATCTCTAATATATTATTATAGCAGAATTTATAGGCTTTTTCCTTAATAATATAGGTGAAAGTACCATAAAATTAGAATAAAAATCTAATTCCTTATTTCCAAATTAAACCAAAGTCCTATTGTAAAATTGTAGCCAAATTATATGACTGTACTATACCTAACATCTGTTATAGTCATAAACATAAAACCTCGATTCAAACAAATCTTGGTACTGTAAATTAGCACTACTAAAGATTATTCAAATCGAGGTTTACTAAAGGATCATTAACATCGAAGTTTTCTAAAGAATCATTCAAATCGAGGTGTAGTTAGTTAAAATAGATTAACCGAATAGACGAGAATTCGTTCCTTTGCATCCTTTTCTTCAAAGAGATCGCTGCAATCGATAGGTTCTTCTTGCTCGAGTCGTACGTGGTTGTTTAAGAAGTTTTCTACCTCTTCGTTTACGTAGTAGAAAAAGAGCTTAATCTCCCGAGGATGATGGTACAAGGAATCAAAGATGTTCCCTAAGACGCGCTTAATCGTATGGAGCGCAAAGGGATTAAAGAAAAAGCATCGATCGGCCTTATCTGGCAATTCATAGAGCGCCGCATCACCGTGCACAAAACTCACCCGATTGCGCGCTGCTGGGCTTTCACCATTGATCAAAGCCTTTTCATATAATCGTTCATCGTATTCGATGCCGATGGAGTGACAGCCCGTTTGGTACGCCATAAAAATGCTAACACGGCCCTTTCCACTGCCATAGTCAATAAGAGTATGTTTCTTGCGAATATAACCGCTGTTCGCCAACCGCTCTAGAACGCAATAATCGGTCGGCTCGTACGGATGATGCTCCGTATCAGACCGACTATCATCACGGCCTGCTGTCTTTATTTGTAAAACCTGTTCCCATTCCTGTTCACTTGTCATATACCTAATCCCATCATGAGTTCCCAATTGTATGCCCTATTTTTAATACTAAAGTTGATATATATATACTATACCCTTATTAGAGCAATATTTACAAATTTAAGGTAATCATGTATCATAATATATGACAAAGGAAGTCAATGTGAGACACGTTTTCACGCAAACAAAAAAGGAGGGTGGCGGCCCTCCTTTTTTTGTGCTAGTTACTGACGAAAGTATCTATCTAGCCACTTGCAGATGTAGTGACAGGTTACACCTGCTACGATGGATACTATTAAGGAAATCAAAGTGTCAAACACGTTTTCACCCCCTTTCTGTTACCAGTCTGGGGCAGTAACATCTATAGTATACAATAAATGCACCCTTTTGGGTGCTTTTATTGTATACAAACATTTATTGATGTTAATATGGTATACTAAAGAGTAATATTTCAATATTCTCATGTGCAGAATGATATGTCATTAAAAAGGAGTGTCTACTTACATGGACAGTGATCTGACCTTAGATTTTATAATTATCATCGTATTAATCATC
>ERZ773045.199-NODE-199-length-33475-cov-3.854518_pt1 | contig 33475 bp, 25 predicted proteins | sample MGYA00580635_ERZ773045 | MGnify/ENA primary metagenome ERZ773045 (study PRJEB29015, sample SAMEA2738115) | human oral metagenome | biome: human oral; feature: human-associated habitat; material: saliva | place: China | collected 2261 ...
GCAGAGTCTTAGTCAGGTGGAAGCCTTACTTTCCGCAAAAAAGCAGGGATCCGTACAGAACAGCTTAGCGAATTTATCGGCTAAGCTGGAGGGGTCTCCTTTGAAGGATCAGATTATGGCTCTGGTGCAGGAATATATTTCTATGCAGGCAGAGGAGGCCGGTACAGAGGCGGAGATGCAGAAGCTTGCAATGGAAAAGCTAAGTCCTGCCTTAAAGGAATTTTCCTCCAATACCCATTCAGGACTGACAAACTCTAAAGAGAGTCTTTCCGTTTTGGAAGACAACATTGAGGATGTGAAGAGATTGCAGGAAACCCTGAAAAACTATGCGGAGAAGGGAGAGGAAACCGGCAGGAACTTAAACACGCTTTTGGAGAACAGTCAGAAAACCATGGAGGATTTACGAGGAACCCTGCAAGAACAGGATGCTTACCTTCGGGGAAAAAGAGAGGAGGCCTATTCTTCTATTGAAAATAATTTAAATGCTACCGAGAAAATGCTGAAAAACGGAGAGGCTGTTTTGGATTCTACCGGAGCTGTTCGTAATGCCAAGGGAGAGTTGGAGGCCCTTGTGGAGAAGAAGTGGGATGAAAATGTAGGGGAAAAGTCCAGTGTTTTGGAAATTGATCCTAACAGACCCATTGAGTCCTTAATGCCTTCCGAAAATGACAATATTGTGGATGTGGCTGTGACCTTACGTACCGAAGAAATCAAAGAAGTAAAGGAAGAAACGGTAAAGACTAAAGAAACGAAAGAGCCTAGCCTCTGGGATAGACTGAGACAAGTGGCAAACAAGGTATGGAAAGGAATCACCTCTATTTTCAAAGGAGGGAAGTAAATGAGTATAAGCGAAAAATGTGCAGATTTTATTGTTAAATATAGAGAAAAAATCAGTCGAGTTTTCTGGGGGCTCTTAGGCATTTCCCTGATTCTTTGCCTCTTTGTGCAGATAAATTACGACTTAAGTAAGTATCTTCCGGAGTCTTCTCTGACGCAGCAGGGAATTCAGAAGATGGAGGATAGCTTCGGCTATCCCGGAACAGCAAGAATCATGCTGAAGGATGTTTCCATGGGAGAAGCCCTTTCCTATAAGGAGCAGATTGAGCATATTTCCGGCGTAGACCGGGTGAGTTTTTCCACAGGCTCCAAAAGTGCCTATGCTCCTGAATTTATGGAAGAAAAGGAGAAGGAAAAGGACCTGGATTATAAAGATGGAAATGCCTTATTTCATGTGGTCTTTGTAAATGGAGACAGTGACGTACAAACAAAGAAGACCCTTAGGGAAATCGAAAGCCTTTTGGGAGACAAGGCGGTGTATGCAGGCCTTGCCGTACAAAGTAAGACGGTGGAGGAACAGGTAAGCAGCCAAATGGGCTTGATTTTAGGCCTGGGACTTGGCTTCATTTTCCTGATTCTGATTGTAATGACCAATTCCTATGGAGAGCCTTTCTTATTCCTGATTACCATTTTGCTGGCGGTGGGACTAAACCGGGGTACCAATGTGTTTCTGGGAAAGGTATCTTTTATCACCAATAACGTTGCGGCAATTTTGCAGATTGCAGTATCCATGGACTATGCCATTTTCCTGCTTCACTCCTTTGAAACCGGTCTTGAAAAAGGGATGGATAAGGAAAAAGCCCTGTCCTATGCGGTAGGAAAATCCTTAAGCACGATTCTGGCATCTTCTCTAACCACTGTAGGAGGCTTCCTGGCTCTCTGTGCCATGAGCTTTGGAATCGGTAAGGATATGGGAATCGTGCTGGCAAAGGGTGTGGTGTTCAGCCTTTTAACGGTTATTTTCTTTATGCCGGCTCTTTTGCTTCGGATGTGGAACTTTGTGGAAAAGACCAGACATAAGCCCTTTGTGCCCTCCTTTAAGCCATTGGCAAAGCTTGCCTACAGGCTTAGCCCTATTGTACTGATTCTTACTATTCTTTTAGTTTATCCCTTAAATATCATGCAGGGGATGAATGACTTCCGCTTCAGTAATGGTGCGGTGGTAAAGGGAGAAGGTACAAAGATTTCTGAAATGGAAGAAGAAATCAATGGGGTTTTCGGAGAAGAAAATCTTTTGATTGCTATTTATCCGGAGGGAAGAAACGACAGAGAGAAGGCATTGGGAAATCTTTTAACTTCCCTTCCTTATGTGGAAAATGTGCAGTCCTTAAGCTCCTTATTACCGGAGGGAGTACCGGAGTTTATGGTACCGAAGTCCTCTTTAGATTTAGTTAGAAAAGACGGCTACAGCAGAATGGTTATTACCCTAAATCTTCCCGGAGAAAGTCAGGAGTCTTATAAGGCGGTAAGCACCATTCGACAGATTTTAAAGGTTTACACCGGAGAAGACAGCTATCTGGTGGGAGATACCACCGCCACTATGGACATGGAAAATATCCTTCGAACAGACAATGCCAAGGTGAATACCCTGTCTATGATTGTGATTTTTCTTGTGGTTATGCTTTCCTTTAAGTCGGTACTCTTTGCTATTGTAGCCATGATTCCTATCGAATTGGCCATTATGAGCAATATGTCCTTCTCCTTCTTGGAAGGCACCAATATGATTTTTATCGGCTATGTTATCGTGTCCAGTATTCAGCTGGGCGCAACGGTGGACTACGCCATTTTGACCTTGGATCACTTCAAGGAGGAAAGAGAGAAAAAGAGCAGAAAGGAAGCCATTATTGCCTCCATTGAAAAGAGCCTATCCTCCCTCTTTGTTTCCGGAACGATTTTGGCGGTGGTCGGCTATGTGATTTCCTTTATTTCCTCCGTTCCGGCCATCGGACAGCTGGGAAAATTGATCGGAAGAGGCGCCGTATGCTCTCTCTTCTTTGTAATCTTCCTCATGCCCTCGCTTTTAGGCATTTTGGATAGAGTATTGATTTTCGCAGAAAAGAAAAAGAAGGCGGTGAAGAATAAAGTTGCCCGCTCTGTAGCAGTATAGGCCTGTATTAGGGGCTCTCTTGCCAACCTAGTTTGTCGTAGTGAAGGACTATAATTATATGAGATACGCTTTGATGTAGCATATCTCTGTAAGTGGGGCACGCTCTCGCTAACCTCGCCTCGTAGCGGATACTAACTTCAAGCTTCGTTTTACTCGCTTTCAGTAAGTACCGGCGGGCTCAGATTGCCCCTTTTACAGGGATATGCTGCATCAGTCGCTGAAACTTGTTGTTTTTTATAGTCCTTCACTTCCTCACTTCCGACAAGTACCGACGGGCTCAGATTGCCCCACCTACAGACCTATGCTGCATTAGGTGGCTTATTACAGCCCTTCAATTTGTCGCGGAGGATTTATAAAGGGTATGAGACTTTTGTTATAGAGAAAATAAAATGAATTTTGTATAATACTGTTGCAAAATTAGGGGGAAGTTATATTTGCACAGGAGATTCTTTATGACAAGAGAGGAAAGAGCAGAAAAGTGGTTTTCCAATATACCCGGTGCGGAATCTATCAGCATAGAAAGAAAAATAGAAATATGTGATAAGCTGGCCAAGAAAATGATGATGATCATTTTGGGCTTATTGACTGTAGAGTTCCTTCTGCTATTTATGGTAGGAGAAGAACTCCTCACTAAGACAGTAGACTTTTTGAATCGCATTTCGGAAGGCGGACATACAGGAAATCACTCTCAAGGTCTTGCTCTTGTAGCAATCATTGTTTTCTTACCTATTTTCATTATCCCTTTGACGGCTGCTTTTCGCTATAAAAATAACTGTCTTCAATCTGAATTAGCTAAGTTTGTGCCAAGTATGAAAAACAGTGATAGCAAAGAGTCGGTTTTGGTAAGTTTTCAGGAGGAACGTGAAAGCGATATTCTCCATTTTGATACTTTGAATTTCAAATTAGCGATTATTCAAGTCTTGATGTATGACCTGCATTTACTAAAGCCGGAATTTGATATCTATGATTTTGCCGACCATTATGACGGAGAAAAGATCGATACGGATAGTGATATCATTATTGAACCTGCGATGAATTTCTTTAAGGAAATGGAAATTCCAAAGAACTTTGCCCCCTATGTGGAAATGCTCTACATGGACGGCGGGAATGATGTGTACATGAATATTATTCCCCAGTGGGATGGAGAAGACGACAGTTTTGACCTAAACGAAATCACTTTGGAAGAACTACAGCAATTTCCAAATCTCAAAAAAGCAACTCTTATGAGCGGTAATTTTGATAAGGTGAAAGAAGTATTCGAGGCTACAAATATTGCAGTAGAACCGCTTTAACAATGAAAACAAATGATAGTATTAGCAAAGTTGGTAAGGAGATAAGTAAAGTATGGGAGCGTTCTAAGCTCTAAGGCAGTGAAGGACTATAAGAATCCCAAAGCTGAAGCTCTTGATGAAGCATAGACCTGTAAAAGGGGCAATCCAGTCCACCACACTTACTGAGCACAAGAGCAATGAAGGACTATAAGAATCTCAAAGCTGAAGCGACGGATGTAGCATATCCCTGTAAAAGAGGTAATATGCTCCCGCCATACTCCCTGAACCATAGAGCAGTGAAGAACTGTAAGAATCCCAAAGCTGAAGCGATTGATGCAGTATAGGCCTGTAAAAGGGGCAATCTGAGCCCGTCGGTACTTGCGAAAAACACAGAAACTGTGTTTTTCGCTTAGTATCCGCTACGAGGCGAGGTTAGCGGGAGCGTGCCCCACTTACAGGGATATGCTGCATCAGAGCGTAGCCCTTCATTGCTTATAGTCCTTCACCGCGAAGGGCGAGGTTAGCGGGAGCGTGCCCCGCTTACAGGTCCATACTGCATCAGAGCGTGGCTTATTGATTCTTACAGTCCCCTTCCACCTTGATTCGTTTGGAAAAACCCTCTATAATACGCCTTGTGCTTTAATCGAGCTTAAGAATAGAGAGAGGGAAGAAAAATGTGGTTAATTGCAGGATTAGGGAATCCGGAGAAAAAATATGTGGGCACAAGACACAATGCCGGTTTTGCGGTGATTGATGTGCTTTGTAAGGAACTGGGGAATCTGTCTTTGGAAAGCACCAAATTTCGTGGTGCCTATACCAAGACCAGAATCGGTAGCGAAGAGGTACTTCTTTTAAAGCCCCTAACCTATATGAACCTTTCCGGGGAATCTATCGTGCCTCTGGCTCAGTATTTTAAGATTCCCAAGGAGCATATTCTGGTGCTTTCCGATGAGATTTCCTTTGCCCCCGGAGACATTCGCATCCGGAAGAAGGGTTCTGCCGGAGGGCATAATGGGCTGAAAAACATTATCGCCCACCTGCACAGTGAAGAGTTTCCCAGAATCCGTTTAGGGGTGGGCGCCAAGGGAGAGAAGGAAGATCTTGCCCACCATGTGCTTTCTCCATTTTCCAAGGAGGAACAGGCGGAGATGGAAGATGCTTATGAGAGGGCGGCAAAAGCCTGCATTGCCATTGTGGAAAAGGGCATTGATCAGGCTATGAACGAGTTCAACCAAAAGAAGAAGGGAAAGGAAGAGGCTGATGCATAATCTGGAAAAAATGCCGGAGGAGGGCATTCTTCTACCAAAAAATCCGGCGAGTAAAACCCGGATTTTTTTTGAACTTACGGAGGCTTTGGAAAAGAAAGAGCCTTTGTTTGTGGAGGGAATTTCCGACTCCCTAAAGTCCCTTTTGGCTATTTGCTTTAGGGGAAAATGGATTCTTTACCTTTGTAAGACGGAGGAGCGGGCGAAGGAAATTCTTCAGGACGGTAAGATTTTTGCGGAGAACTGCGTTTTATTTCCGGCAAAGGACTACCTTTTTTATAAGGCAGATACCAGAGGAAACTATATCAGTAGAGAGCGAAGTGAGTGCCTTAGGCAGCTGGTGGAGGAGGAAGAGGGAGTGGTGGTGACCACCCTTCCGGCAATGCTGGAAAAGTTGGAGGGAAAAAATGCCTTCCGCCAGGCTGTGTTTACGGTGCAGCTGGGACAGACTCTTTCTCTGGAGAGTTTGCAAGACAGTCTTCATTCCCTTGGATATCAAAGGGTGGACCAGGTGGAGAGCAGAGGAGAGTATTCCCTTAGGGGAGGAATCCTGGATGTCTTTTCCAACCAAATGGAGGAGCCCCTTAGAATAGAATTTTTTGATGATGAGGTGGACAATCTTCGGTATTTTTCTTTGGAAAGCCAGCGTTCTTTGGAACAGGTGGAGGAAGCCAATATTTACCCGGTGTCCGAGCAGGGAAAGCCCTCTTCCTTAAAGGCTTTTTCTCTTTTGGATTATCTTCCTAAGGATTGTCTGGTGATTGTAGATGAGCCGGTGAGAGTTTTGGAAGAGGGAAAAAGGGTAGAGGAGGAATTTATCGCCTACTTTTCCCAAAGGGCTGAAGCGGAAGCAAATCAGGAGAAGGACCAAACGCCCTTAGACCTTTTCTCTGTGAGGACTCTCATGGAGGAATGTGCTTCCCGCCCTATTTTCTTCTTTTCAAGCCTTGGAGGTCTTTCCGAATGGAGCGAGGTCTTTGAAAATCCGCTAAAATCTATTTCTGTTGAATGTAGAGAAATCCCCTTCTACGGCAAGCAGTTTGCCCAGTTTAAGGGGGATATGGAAAAATATAAGAAGGAGAAGGTCCGGATATCCCTCTATTCTCCTTCGCAAAGCAGGGCCTCCCGTCTGGCGGAAGAGCTAAGAAAAGAGGGGCTTTCCGCCTATTGTCCGGATAGACTGTCCGAAGACAGGGAAGAGGGAGAGGATACGGAAAATGCGGGAAGCATAAGGGTATTGCCCCAATATCTTCGAAAGGGCTTTTATTTGCCTAAGGAAAAGCTTCTGGTAATGACGGAGCAGGACCTGTACGGGCAAAGTCTTGCAGGAAGAAAACGGCGGAAGAAAAAGCAGGTGGAAAGTCTCCATATCGGTTCTTTGACGGAGCTCCATAAGGGAGACTATGTGGTGCATGAAAGCCACGGTATCGGCATTTACGAGGGCATTGAGCGAATCGTAACGGACGGCGTCAGCAAGGACTATTTAAAGATTCTCTACGGAGACGGGGGGAATCTGTATTTGCCGGTGAATAAATTGGACGGTATTGAGAAATATGCCGGAAAGGAGGCGAAGGCTCCTAAATTAAATCGCCTAAACGGTTCAGAATGGCAGAAAACCAAGTCCAAGGTTAAGGGGGCGGTGCGGGAAATCGCCAAGGAGCTTTTGGCTCTCTATGCCAAGAGGCAGGAGGAGAGAGGCTACCCCTTTGGAAAGGATACAGTTTGGCAAAGAGAATTTGAGGAGGCCTTTCCCTACGAGGAAACCGGAGATCAGCTTCTGGCTATTGAAGCCACCAAGGAAGACATGGAAAGTGAGAAAATCATGGACCGCCTGGTCTGTGGGGATGTGGGCTACGGAAAGACGGAAATAGCGCTACGGGCAGCCTTTAAGGCGGTGCTGGATTCCAAGCAGGTGGCCTATCTTTGCCCCACCACCATTTTGGCCCAGCAAATCTACAATGGCTTTGTGGAGAGAATGAAGGGCTTTCCGGTGGAAGTGGGAATTCTTTCCCGCTTTCAGAGTCAAAAGGAAATCCATAAGACCCTGGAGCAGCTTGCCGGCGGAAGAATTGATATCTTAGTGGGAACCCACAGATTACTTTCCAAGGATGTGCATTTTAAAAATCTGGGGCTCTTGGTGGTGGATGAGGAACAGCGCTTCGGGGTACAGCATAAGGAGCGCATCAAGTCCTTAAAGGAAAATGTGGATGTGCTTACCCTTTCCGCAACCCCTATTCCCAGAACTCTCCACATGTCTTTGGTGGGTATTCGAGACCTTTCCATACTGGAGGAAGCTCCCATGGACAGACTTCCCATCCAAACCTATGTAATGGAAGAGGAGGAAGGCACCATTCGGGAGGCCATTTCCAGAGAGCTTCGGCGAAACGGTCAGGTTTACTATGTGCATAATCGGGTGAAAAGCATAGAGGATACGGCGCTTCGCCTGCAAAAACTGCTTCCGGAGGCTCGTATTGCTTATGCTCACGGGCAGATGGGAGAGAAGGAACTGGAAGAAATCATGCTTTCCTTTATTGCCGGAGAAATAGATGTACTGGTTTCCACCACCATTATCGAAACAGGACTGGATATTCCCAATGCCAATACCCTGATTATTCAGGATGCGGATAAGATGGGTCTTTCCCAGCTCTACCAGATTCGAGGCAGGGTGGGAAGATCCAATAGAACCTCCTATGCATTTTTGCTTTATAAAAAAGGAAAAAGCCTTACGGAAGAGTCGGAAAAGCGCTTAAAAGCTATTCGGGAATTTACGGAGCTGGGCTCCGGAATTCGTATTGCTTTAAGAGACCTGGAAATCCGCGGGGCGGGAAATGTATTGGGAGCAGAGCAGCACGGCCACATGGAGGCGGTGGGTTATGAGCTTTATACCAAGCTGCTTCGCCATGCGGTGCTTTTGGAAAAGGGAGAAAAGCAGGAAGAGGAGGACTTTGAAACCCAGCTGGATGTGGATTTGGACGCTTTTATTCCGGAAAACTATATGGAAAATGAGGAACAGAAGCTGGAGGCTTACCAAAAGATTGCCTTACTTAGCAGTGAAGAAGAGAAGATGGATTTGGAGGATGAGCTGACAGACCGTTACGGTGACCTGCCCTATCAGGTGGAAAATCTCTTCCAGGTGGCAAGCCTTCGAAATCTGCTTCATAAAATAGGGGTAACGGAGTGCAAGATCAAGAGGGGAGAAATTCACTTTTTATTCTTCCCTAAGGCGAAAATCAATACCGCTGCCATTCCTACCTTGATTTCCGAGTCCCGGGGGGAGATTCGATTTGTAAATGGAGAGAGTCCCAAGCTTTTATATAAAAAGAAGAATTTGCGGGATTTGCCTAAGATACAGGAAAGCATGGAAAAAGCAAAGGAAATAGCGGAAGCCCTGCTACCATAATGTAGGATACAGCTTTAAAGTTTGCAGATAGATTTAAAAGAAGCGGCCGAGATTTATAGCCATATTCCCACTTTGCCCTAAAAACAAAAGAAAAACTATCAAAATTTTTACTAAAATAGGGAAAAAACATAGGAAATCTTAGGAATTACAAGGCTTTCGTTGACAGGAGAAAGGGAGAAAGTTATAATGCACTCGTATGTGGGGCTTTGTGCCCTAAGTAACAAGACTACGCCGAGATTTCGGCGATTATGGAGGATGAAAGATGAATAAAGTTGATTTGGTTTCCGCAGTAGCAAAGCAGGCAGAGTTATCTAAGAAGGATGCGGGATTAGCAGTTGAGGCTGTTTTTGATGCCATTTCTGAGGCTTTAGAGAAGGGTGATAAGGTTCAGCTTATCGGTTTCGGAACTTTCGATGTTTCTGAGAGAGCTGCAAGAGAGGGACGTAACCCAAGAACCGGAGAGACTATGAAGATTGCTGCTTCCAAGGCTCCAAGATTCAAGGCAGGTAAGGCTTTAAAGGATCGCGTGAACTAATTTCATGCGACTGGATAAGTATTTGAAGGTATCTCGTCTCATAAAAAGACGCACAATTGCTAATGAAGCCTGCGATACCGGTCGAATATCTGTTAACGGGAAAGTGCAGAAGGCTTCCTACGACGTAAAGGTAGGAGATGTCATCAGCATTCGTTTCGGAGAAAAAGCAGTAGAAGCCAAGGTATTGTCGGTGCAAGAGACTGTGCGAAAGGATGAGGCGGCAGAGCTATTTCAATATCTATGAGAAAGCAAGAGAAACAGAAAAGAAAAGTGTTTAAACATGGGGTTACTGTCCTGGGATTGTTCATGGTGGTAGCCCTTCTTGCTATTGTTATTTTTGTTCGAGGCAGAGAGCTTACGGAGAAAAATAAAAATTATCTTGCTATGGAAGAGAGTTTGGCTGAGGAGTACAGTAAGGAAGAGCAACGAGCTAAAGCTCTGGAAGAGAAAAAAGTCTATGTGAAGACCAAAGAGTATATCATGGAAGAAGCAAGAGAGATATTTGGATTGCAGATGCCGGATGAGATTATTGTAAGGCCGAAAGAGTAAAGACTGAAAGAGGAAAACCGTATGTCATAGTAGACTTTATCTATGTCATAGGGTTAGGATTAGAGAAAAGCGAAAGAGGAAGATTCTTCTTTCGTTTTTCCTTTGTATACAGGGATAAAATGAGAAAAGGAATCGATACCGAGCTATTTTTACAAGTGAAAAAACAGCAGTGGATACGGGAAGGGGAGCAGATTTTGCTGGCTCTTTCCGGCGGTGCGGATTCCATGTATCTTTTGTATTTTTTAAAGGAATTACAGAACCATCTTTCTTTTTCTCTTAGAGCCATGCATGTGCAACATGGCATCAGAGGGGATGAAGCTGTAGAAGATGCCACATTTTCAAGGCAGCAGGCAGAGCTATATCAAGTGTCTTTTTTGGAATATACTTGTTCCGTACCGGACTATGCAGAGGAAAATAAGCTGGGAATAGAAGAGGCGGCAAGGACACTTCGCTACAAAGCTTTAAAAGAAGAAGCCCTTCGTTGGCAGGCGGAAAGTGGCCGAAAAACTAAGATTGCCTTAGCGCATCACATGGATGATCAGGCGGAAACAATATTGTTTCATTTGATTAGAGGTGCGGGATTTTCCGGAATAAGCGGCATGAAGGCAGAAGAGCTTCTTTGGGAACTTACTAAGGATGATGCGGATAAAGAGGTTCAACTTGGGAATAGGCAGGATAGGATTTCCCTTATTCGCCCCCTCCTGTCTTTACGGAAAGAGGAGATTCTGAAGCGACTGGAGGAATTGGGAATTCCCTATCGGGAGGACAGCACAAACCGGGACAAAAGCTATGCCAGAAATTATCTTCGTTTGGAAATTTTACCTGCTTTGGAGAAGATTAATGCCGGAGCGGTTAAGCATTTGCTGGAGGCGGCGGAGCTTTTTTCGGAAACGGAAGCCTATTTTCAAGAAAAGGCGACAGAATGGATAGAACGATACGGAGAACAGAAGGAAAGTTCTAGGGGAAAATGCATTTCTCTGTCTATTCCTCAATTAAAAAAGGAAAATGCCCTTTTTCGCAGAGAAATCTATAAGGAAGCCATTTTCTTGTTAAGGGGCAATACCACAGAATTTGGGAAGCTACATTACCATGGAATTGACCGCTTGTTGAAAAGGGGAAACGGGGGCAGACTTTCTCTCCCGAAAGGGGTGAAGGCGGAAGTGGAACAAAAACGACTGCTTTTAGAAAAGTTTTAAAATCTGTAATCCGGAATATTGTAGGAAAATAGTAAATGAGGGACTCAATATGGAAAAAGAAGAAAAAATCCGAGTACTGTTTTCGGAAGAGGAAATTGAAAAGCGGGTAAGTGAACTGGCTGAGGAGATTGGAAGAGACTATGCAGGTAAGGATCTGCATTTAGTCTGTATTTTAAAGGGGGCTGCTCCCTTTATGTGTGAGCTGGCGAAAAAATTAAACAATCCCGGAGTTTCCATGGACTTTATGGCAGTTAGCAGCTATGGTTCTCAAACCCAAAGCTCCGGGGTAGTAAAGATTGTAAAGGATTTGGATGAGCCATTGGAAGGAAAGAATGTTCTATTGGTGGAGGACATTATCGACACGGGAAGAACCTTATACCATTTGGAGCATTTGCTTCGGGAAAGGCGTCCCGCTTCTTTGGAAATCTGTACTCTCTTGGATAAGCCCGAGAGAAGAGAGGTAGAGGTAGATGTAAAATACAAGGGATTCTGGGTTCCGGATGTTTTCGTTGTAGGCTACGGCATTGACTATGCCCAGAAGTATAGAGCATTAAACTATATCGGAGAAGTGATTCTTTAAGTTTCAAAAATTTTGATAAGAATTCGGGAATGGCGGTATCGCTTTTTTCAGGATTGGGGGAGTAAAGGAGGATTTCCGAAATGGAGGAAAGAGGAATCAATCGAGAGGCCTTATACAGCATAGGAAAGGGGTTTTATCGGGAGCCGGAGGAGAGCCCGGCCTTTTCGGATGTGACCATTCGTTTTCGTACCCTAAGAGAGGATGTAGATAGGGTTTTGCTTTATCTTCCGGATGAACAGCAGATTTATCCTATGCAGTTGGAAAGCAGTGATCACTATTTTGATTACTATGAAATGGAAATAAAACTGAAGGATAAACCTTTGCATTATTATTTTCGTATTGAAAAGGGAGAAGAGGTCATCCATTACAATCGTTTAGGTGTGACGGAAGATTTGGACATTCAATACGCTTTTTCCATTTTTCCGGATTTTTTTGTTCCGGACTGGATTAAAGGTGTCACCATGTATCAAATTTTTGTGGACCGTTTCCGAAACAGTGACGGAAAGAATAATGTAGAGGACAGGGAGTATATTTATCTGGGACGTCCCGTGGTATCGGTTTCAGATTGGGATGCCCCTGTAGAGTCCTTTGATGTACATCGTTTTTATGGCGGCGATTTGGAAGGGGTTTGGGAGAAGCTGGATTACCTGGAACATTTGGGGGTAGAGGTTCTTTATTTCAATCCGCTCTTTGTGTCTCCCTCCAATCATAAATATGATACCCAGGATTACGACCATATTGATCCCCATTTGGGGAGAATTGTGAATGACGGGGGCAAAGTGCTTCCAAAGGGGGAAACAGACAATAGAGAAGCCTCCAAGTACAGCATTCGCAGTACGGATAAAGAGAATCTGGAGGCCAGTGATACTCTGTTCTTACTTTTTGTGGAGGCCTGCCACAAGAGGGGGATGCGAGTGATTATCGACGGCGTTTTTAATCACTGCGGTTCCTTCCATCGCTATATGAATGCTTCCTATTTCTACAAAACCGGGGAGGGTTCACCCTATCCCAAGGGGGCTTATGAAAGCTATTACAGCCCCTATCTGGATTACTTTCATTTTTCAAAGGAAGAAGAGACGGATTGGCCGGAAAATGACAGCTACGAAAAGTGGTGGGGAAACGACACCCTGCCAAAATTGAATTACGAAAATGCTCCCAAGCTGGAGGCGGAAATCTTAGGGATTGCCAAAAAATGGGTTAGTCCTCCCTTTTCCTGTGACGGCTGGCGTTTGGATGTGGCGGCAGATTTAGGGCACAGTGAAGCCTATAACCACAGATTTTGGAAGAAGTTCCGAAAAGCCGTAAAGGAGGCTAATGAAGACGCGGTAATTTTAGCAGAGCATTACGGAAATCCCAGTGCCTGGCTGAAAGGGCAGGAGTGGGACAGCATTATGAACTACGATGCCTTTATGGAACCGGTAAGCTGGTTTCTGACCGGTATGGAAAAGCATTCCGACAGGGCTGAGCCGGAGAAATTCGGAGATGGAGAACTATTCTTTAACACCATGCGTTATAACATGGCAAAGCTTCCGGAAAATGCCTTGGATGCTGCGATGAATCAGCTGTCCAACCATGATCATTCCCGTTTCTTAACCAGAACCAACAGAAGAGCCGGAAGAATGAAAGATGGCTTTGATGATGCGGGAATCGGCATTGACTACGGGCTTTTCCGTCTGGCCAGTATGCTTTTGTTTACTTGGCCGGGAGCACCTACTCTGTTTTATGGTGATGAAGTAGGCGTATACGGATGGACTGAGCCGGATTGTCGTAGACCCTATCCTTGGGGAAAGGAAGATTTGGAGCTTTTAGAATATCATCGGTATTTGATTTCTCACAGAAAGGCTTCACCTGCCTTAAAAAACGGAAATCTTATGCTCCTGAAAAGTGGAAAAAACTGGGTATCCTATCTTCGATGCAGTGAAAATCAAATCGCTCTGATTATTATATACTGCGGAGATGAGGACTGTACTTTGGATATCCCCCTGTGGAGGGCATCCATTACGGATAAGATGGAGATTCGAAGAGTACTGAAAACCGATGGAAGAGGCTATAATGCCGGACAAACCAAACGCTATACGGAGAATGGTGTCCTATCTAGTAGATTGAGAGCAAAAACCGGAAAGATATATCTGATTGATTTTTAGAATTTAGAAGAATTAGAAAACGAGATATCGCACGCGTAGTGTGCGATATCTCGTTAAGAATAAAAAAAGAGCTACAGAAGAGATTTCGTTCTTTACTGTATACCGGGTCTACCTTAGGGGCACGCTCCCGCTAACTTCGCCCTGCAGGGGATACTAAACGAAAAACTTCATAATATTCGTTTTTCGTAAGTACCCGCGGGCTCAGATTACCCCTAACGGTAGACCGGCTATACAGTTACAGAACTGAATTACAATCTTTTCTGTAGCTCTTTTTGTTTTCTTAATCTTATTCGGATACTACAAAAGTCGAGAGCTTATCCTCTACGAACTTTACGCGCTCTTCCGGTACGGAAAGCTTATGAACCCTTCCTACCCCAAGATACAGAATTCCTAAAATGGATTTTGCGTCTACGCAACGGTTTCCGTCGCATAAATCCATATCAAAATTGAATTCTCCTGTAAGCTCTACAAATTCGTTTACACTGTCCGCATTGGGAATCATAATGTGTAATGTTTCCATTCTTATCCTCCTTGATGAAATAGATCCTTATCCTGCTATTTTTTCTTCAAAATTAAATTCATATAGTATTACGACAAAGCGGGTGAAAAAAATAATAGTATTTCATTATGAATTTTATCACGGCTTTTTTAGGAGAACAAGAAAGATATTCTAAAATTTCCGATATAATTCCTAAAAAAACTATTTTTGCTTTTCCATAGCTTTTCTCAAGATGAATCCTTCAAGATTCAAAAAAGGCCTTCCCGTTCAACTATTTTTTCTGTCTCTTTCGCTTTTCAAACATCAGGTCACGTTTCGCCTTTTGTTCTCGGCTAAGATCCTTTGTGTGCTTTAACATTCTTTTTCTTCTTCTGGCTCTGTAGAATTCTTCCCTTCTTTGGAAAAAATAGAGAAAGAGAAGAGAAAGAAGCACCAGAGTGAATATAGCAAAAAGAATCTGAAGCACCCGTAGGATAGGCTTTTGCAGGATGATTTTTCCTGCCTTCTTATCGAAGACAATGGGTGCGTGGTTTATTTTTTCCATGGCTGTGGATTCTTCCGCCTTGCTTTCATTTTCCTGATTTTCCATGGCTACGGAAATCTGCTTGGGAATATTCTCCGCCTTCTTTAAAGAAGTATTGGGAAGATCCTTGTTGTCTTCCTCTCTTTTAGAATCCTCCAGGTACACATAAGCTGTGCCTACCGTTTTTCCATCGTACTGATAGAGAATTTTGGCTATCTTGCCGCTGGCTTTTTCCTCCTCGCTAATATCGTAGGATAGGGTAGAGGCAATATCCGTTATGGGAATATTTTTGGGAAGACAAATCTGCTCATCTCTTCCTACGGTAAAATGCAAAGCCTCCACCAAGGGAAGTCCATCCACCGTCCAAGGATTTTCCAACTGGGCAAAGCGCCTATCATTGCTTTCCGCAGGATAAGAGTTGAAATTGGCAAAGCCGAAATCGAAGAGCTTTTTGCTGTCCCGATACTGGGAATTATGACCGTTTAAGATAACACAAATTAGGGTAGTATCCCCTCTTTTGCAGGCTGTCACTAAGGTATTTCCGGCAAGAAGGGTATATCCGGTTTTTCCGGCAAATACACCGCTGTAATACTCCTTATTGCTTTTCTTCATCATCTTATGGTGAGCATAGATGGTGTTTTCCGGGGCATTGGGGTCCGGATATTTAATCAAGGGGCCATGAGTGTATACCTGAGTGGCATCAATCTGACAAAATGTCGGATTGCTTATGGCGTACTGCATGATTTTTGCCATATCCAGGGCACTGGTGTAGTGTTCCGGATTGTTCAGTCCGGAAGGATTGGTAAAATGAGAATTTGTACAGCCGATTTCCGCAGCTTTTTGGTTCATCAGTTCCGCAAACTTTTCGTTGGAGCCGGCCACATGCTCTGCCAGTGCATTGGCACAGTCGTTGGCGGAATGGAGCAGAAGGGAGTATAGGCAGTCTCGAACGCTTAACTTATCTCCCGGAGATGCGGCAATGACGGTGGAATTGTTTTCCAGATTTCCTCTGGTGGCTTCCTGGGAAAAGGTGACCTTTTCTTCCAGATTTTCCACATGTTCTAACACGACGATGGCCGTTAAGACCTTGGTAATGGAGGCCGGGAAGTAGTGTGCGTTCTCATTTTTGGCATAGAGAATCGTAGAAGATTTGGCGTCCATCAGTAGAGCACCGTCCGCCTCGATTTGATCGGTGCAAGTAGGCCAGGTATCCGCCAAAGCTTGTTTCGAAAATACAAAAGAAAAAAGCATGGAAAAAAGCAGAACAAAATATAGGCTGTTTCTACTGTATCGACTCAGTTTATTTTTCAGAGATTGCTTTATCATTTTCAAATTACAATTCCTCTTTTACTAAAGGGAAGGAAAGGGAAACCTTATACAAATCCCCGTCAATTTCAATTTTCATTTTACCGTTCATCAGCTTGGTCAGACTTTTCGCAATGGACAAGCCAAGACCTGAGCCCTCTGTGCTTCGGCTTACGTCTCCACGTACAAAACGTTCCGTTAACTCTTCCGGGGAAACGTTTAAGGGGGCTTCTGAAATATTTTTCATGGTAAAGGTGGCCTCTTCTTCTCCCTTTTGCAAATCCACATAGACCCGACTTCCCTGCAAAGCATATTTACAACAGTTATTAAGAAGATTTTCCAATACCCGGAAAAGCTGTCGACCATCCGCCAGAATCAGAATATCCTCCTGAGGGAGGGTAGTGAGCACCTGTAAGGAGCGGGCAGCCAATTTGTCTTCGAACTCGCCCAGACTTTGCTGCAAAATCTCCGTGTAGTGAATCGGGATAAGCTCTAAAGAGATATTTCCGGAACTGGCTTTGCTGGCTTCCACCAAATCCTCTGTCAGATTCTTTAAACGTGCGGACTTTTGCTCCAAAACGGCGATATATTCCTGAACTCTGGGACTTTCAATGTTTTCCCGCTTTAAAAGATCCACATAGCTGATAATACTGGTGAGGGGAGTCTTTAGATCATGGGAAACATTGGTAATCAAATCGGTTTTTAAACGCTCCGCCTTTACCTGCTCCGTTACTGCCGCTTTTAAGCCTCTACTAATGGAATAGGAGTAGTAGTCTATAGAAATTAAAAGGAGAAGCAGTAGCAAGCTAAAGCCTAGATGCAGAAGACTCTTTTGGTGGAAAAAGCAGTAAAGATTATAGCCGAAGAGCCCGATGCCTAGGAAATTCGGAAGGACAAAAAGCAATACACTGTATAGTCTGGAACGGGCAAATCCACTGGCAGAAAGAGTACTCTCCAGAAGACTCCAAATTCGTCTGCTATAGGAGGAGGAAAATAAAATTCCCTTCCGCATCTGCCGTACTAAAGAAAGAAGCAGGGGAAGAAAAACAGTGTAACGAAGGGCAAAAAGTCCCATCCTGTGAAAGAAGAGGGGCTCCGGCAATTTTCCCAATACCAGAATCAAGCTGTCGAAAAAATATCGGTTGAAGACTTCTGCAAAAAAGAACCAAAAGACAGATATGGCCAAAATGCCTTCTAAGGGCACCCGGTCAATGGCATAAAGAATCATTTGCCGATTTTCTCCCCGACCGGTATGTAATAATAGAAAAGCAAAGCTAAGCACAAAGGCTATAAGACTTCCGAAGAAAAGCACCACGCCCAGAATACTCAGGTTTCTTCGGATGCTATATTCCTCCATCATGGTCTTATACTGATCATGAACCGGAAAGGTGGTGTCCACGCCTGCAGCAAATACATAGGAACCGTCCTTATAGGGGTCTCTGGCTTCCAGAAGAGGAACCAGATTGGAAGGAATCGTTTTTAAATTGCTTTTGATTTCCAAAGAAGAGGAGTCTGTGAAAACATACTTTCCCAACTTTTGAATGTTCTCCGCAGTACCGTCATTTTCATTATTATAATAGGTGGAATTATTTCCGTTGCTATAGGCCACATAAAATTGGAAGTTGGAGCCCTGATCAAAATATCGGGAGCGAATGGCATAGTACTTTGCCAAATAGCTCAGTGCTTCCTTGGAAAGTCTTCCCAAGCTCATAAAACCGTCAGCAGGGCTGGCAGGCTGGTAATCCGGAAGATAGGCACGGTAAATCACTTTGATCTGGTGTTCTTTTTCGTCCTGTTCCTTGGTAACAGTGGCGGGACCGTCCTCCATGATTTCATTTTTCTCGTTTAAATAGTATCCCATGGAACGGGCATACTTAATCAAATAGTCCAGACTGTAGGAACGGGTAGCACCGTTACTTTCACTCTGGGCTATGGTATGGTTTAAATCCAGGGTTCCTCTGGTTTCAAAAAGATCCCGAAGATCAATATAATCAAAGATATCATTGATGCTTTCCGAAACAGCACTGTCAAAGCTGGAGGAAGAAAGATAGTTCTTCTCCTGCAAAAAAGCAATGGTATCACTTCCCTTGGGGGCAAAATGCAGCAACACCAGACTGATGGAAAAGAGAAATAAAATGAAAAAATGGAGCAAAAAGGGGAGAAGACGTTTCATGCTTAGTCCTCGCTCTTTCCCTGCTTTTCAATTTTATAACCCACGCCCCAAACCACCTTCAAATACTTAGGCTTTCTGGAGTTGATTTCGATTTTTTCCCGAATATGACGGATATGCACCGCTACGGTGTTGTCCGCCCCGATGGCTTCCTCGTTCCAAATGGAGGTATAAATTTCGTCAATGGAAAAGACTTTACCGGCATTTCGAACCAGAAGAAGGAGAATATTGTACTCAATAGGTGTAAGCTTTACCAGCTCGCCGTCTACGGATACCTCTTTGGTGTCATCATTAATCACCAGACCGCCGCAGCTGTAAATGGCTTCTCCCTTAGACTGTTCATTCATATTGCCAAGCTGGGTGTAACGGCGAAGTTGGGACTTTACCCTGGCTACCATTTCCAAGGGGTTAAAGGGTTTGGTGATATAATCATCCGCACCGATATTTAAGCCGAGAATCTTATCGGTGTCCTCTCCCTTGGCACTGAGGATAATGATGGGAATGGAGCTTTTTTCTCGAATCTTCAAAGTGGTACGGATACCGTCCAGTCCGGGCATCATCACGTCCAGAATGATAAGATCCACATTTTCCTTCTCCAAAATCTTTAAAACATCATATCCGTCAAATGCCTTAATCACCTGATATCCTTCTCCGGTAAGATAGATGGAAATGGCTTCTACAATCTGTTTATCATCATCGCAAACTAAAATCTTTTGCATAAAAATCTCCTTTACTCAAAAGTTATTTCCTACAGAGTATAGCAAAGCTTTTAAGAAAGAGAAAGGACAAGCCAAAGTCTTTAGAAAAAAATAAAAAAAAAGAATGTTGCTCTTCCAACATTCTTTAGAACTGCGCCCTCAGGGACTCGAACCCTGGACAAATAGATTAAGAGTCTACTGCTCTACCAGCTGAGCTAAGGGCGCTTGTTTCCGCCGTTTTCGCGGCACCCGTACAATATACAAAACTTCCGAAAACTTGTCAAGAACTTTTCTAAAAAAATTTTTTTTAAGAAAAAGGAAGGCAATTCTTCCGGTAAAAGGCCTCCATCAAAGAGCTGTCTTCGTTACTGCTAAAAAGCCCTACTTCTCCTTTTTGTACGCCTTCCTTCAAAAGCCCTCTCTCCTCCAAACGGTGCCGGGTTTCCTTGGCTGTGCCCTCCGCTCCGTCAAAGAATTGAACAGGATAGGGCAGAGCTTTTTGAATCTGTTCCTTTACAAAAGGAAAATGAGTGCAGCCCAGCACAATAGAAGAAATGGCTTCTTTTTGATAGGGAAGTAAAAGCTGATGAAGATAGTCCTCCATTTCCGGACTGTCCCCCTTTCCTGCTTCTAAGAGACGAACGATACCCGGGGAGGGGAGGAGAAGAAATTGGGAAGGATCTCCAAAACGGGAAATCAGCTGGTGTAGACGCTCGCCTTGAATAGTGTGCTCTGTAGCCATAATCAGAATCTTTTTTTTTGTTTTATCCGATTTAGATTCATCTTGTAATGCTTCTACTGCAGGCTTTACGGCAGGCTCCATACCGATAATGATATCCTCCGGAAACAGCTCCCGAAGATAGGGGGCAGCTGCGGAGGTGGCGGTATTACAGGCGATAACAGTGGCTTTTACCCCTTTTTCCTGTAGAAAACGATAGGCGGAGAGGGACAGAGAGCATACTTCTTCCTCTGATTTTTCACCATAAGGAGCATGCTTTTGATCTCCGTAGAAAATAAAGTCTTCCCCCGGAAGCTCCTGCTTGAGCTTCCTTAAGACACTTAGTCCCCCAAGACCGGAATCAAAAATACCGATTGCCTTGTCCTTATCCATTTTCGCCTTCTCCTCCTTTCCCCGGTATATTCTTTATCTTTTTTATCTTCTGATGAACTATTTTTTCAAAAGCAATGGCGTATAAACGCCCGGGACATCTTATTCATAACGAGTATCGTGCGCAAAGCGTGCGATATCTCGTTTATTAAGACTATTTTGAAGTGTAGCATAGCTTCTTTGGGATTGCAATTTTAGCCTGAAAAACCTATACTGCAAAAGATAGAAAAACAGTGGGACAATGCATCCCCCTAAAGCAGGAGGTTTTCATGAAAAGTGCGGAAAAGGTGAGTGTATCGGAGCTAATTAAAAAAGAAAATTTAAAGAATCTCACTCCGGAAATAGATACGGATCAGATTTACATGACGATTCCGGATGTAAACCGTCCTGCCTTACAGCTTGCAGGATTTTTTGCCCAGTTTGATTCCGAGCGTGTGCAGATTATCGGAAATGTGGAAACGGCGTATTTGATGCGGATGGAAAGACCGGAGAGAAGGGCAAGATATAATGAGATTACCAAGTATCCTATCCCCTGCATTATTTATGCCAGAGACATTGAACCGGATTCCTGCATGATATCTGCCTGCCAGGAGGCCGGCATCCCTCTTTTATCCAGCCCAAGACCCACTACTGAACTGGAGGGGGAAATTATCCGTTGGTTAAAGGTAAAGATGGCACCGATGATTACCGTCCATGGCGTATTGGTGGATGTGTATGGAGAGGGTGTCCTCATCATGGGGGACAGCGGAATCGGTAAGTCGGAGGCCGCATTGGAGCTGATTAAAAGAGGACACCGTCTGGTCAGCGACGATGTGGTGGAATTAAGAAAGGTTTCCGATGAGTCCCTGGTGGGAACGGCACCGGACATTACCAAGCACTTTATTGAACTTCGGGGTATCGGCATTATCGATGTAAAGCAAATGTTCGGTGTGGAATCGGTGAAGGACACCCAAACGCTGAATATGGTCATTAATTTGGCGGAGTGGTCCAAGGAGAAGGACTATGACCGTCTTGGATTAAAGGATAACTATATAGAATTTTTAGGCAACAATATTATCAGCTATGATATCCCCATTCGTCCGGGAAGAAATGTGGCTATCATCGTAGAGTGTGCCGCCATTAATAACAGAGCCAAGAAGATGGGATACAATGCGGCACAGGTGCTGTATGAGCGAGTAACCGCCAACATGAAAAAACAGGAAGCGGAAGATTTTTAGAGGAAAGAGAGCAGGATGGAGCATAGAACGGAACAGAGCTTAAAGGACTATACCAGCTTCAAGGTTGGCGGAAAGGCAAAGGACTTTTATATTCCCTTTACCGTAGAAGAAGTACAAGAGCTGGTACAGGAGTTATACAGGGCAAGTCGTCCTTATCTGATTTTGGGGAACGGCTCCAATCTCCTGGTTTCTGACGAGGGCGTGGATGAGGCTGTTATTTTATTAAAGGATAACTTATCCGCATGCAGCATAAAAGTGCAGGAGGACGGCCGGGGACTGTTGGAATCGGAGGCCGGCTGCAGCTTAAAGAAAATGGCGGAGGTTGCCATGGAAGCAGGCTATACCGGCTTTGAACCCCTTTCCGGTATTCCCGGAACCCTTGGGGGAGCGGTGAAAATGAATGCCGGAGCCTACGGAGGAGAAATCAAGGATTTCTTTTATCAGGGACTCCTCTTAAATGAGAAGGGAGAGCTTCAAAAGAAAGAGCTTTCCGAAATGGAGTTTTCCTATAGACATTCCTGCCTTTCGGAAAATGATATTTGTCTAAAAGCAAGCTTTCTTCTGGAAAAAGGGAATCCTACGGAAATCCGGGAAAAAATGCAGGATTTTCAAAGACGAAGAGAGGAAAAACAGCCCTTGGATATGCCTTCGGCAGGCTCCACCTTTAAAAGGCCGGAGGGGGACTATGCTTCCCGCCTCATAGAAGTCAGCGGCCTAAGGGGATTTCAAATGGGAAGGGCTGCAGTGTCTGAAAAGCATTGCGGCTTTGTGGTGAACCTGGGGGGTGCCGATGCCAAAGAGATTTACCGACTGATCAGGGAAGTGATTCGAATTGTGGAAGAAAAGCAGGGAGTGCGTTTAGAAACAGAGGTAAAGCTGTGGGGGAAATTTTAATTGTAACCGGTATGAGCGGAGCGGGCAAAACCGTTTGTCTTAAGCATTTGGAGGACTTCGGTTTTAACTGTATTGACAACCTGCCCATAGGGCTTATGAATTCTTTTTTGGAGCTCTTGCTCTCCAGTAGGGAAAATGAACAAAGGACAGCTTTAGGGATTGACAGCAGAAACGGAAAAGAGCTTTCGGAATTGGAAAAGATAATTGAAAGCTGGCGAGAAGAAAAGAAGGTGCCCTTTCGCATTCTTTTCTTGGATGCGAGTGATGAAGTGCTGATTCAACGCTATAAGGAAAGCAGAAGAAGTCATCCTCTGTCCAAAGAGGGCAGGATTCAGGATGGCATCACAAAGGAAAGAGAGAAGATGGCCTTTCTTCGAAAGAAGGCGGATTTAATCATTGATACCTCAAGACTCTTAACAAAAAATCTCCGGCAGCAGCTTAAGGAGATTGTACAGGAGGAGAAGAAGTATCAAAATCTTCAGCTTTCCATTCTTTCCTTCGGCTTTAAATACGGAATGCCGGAGGACTTGGACTTACTTTTTGATCTTCGATTTCTGCCAAACCCATATTACGATCCCAATTTACGGAATCATACCGGGGAGGAAAAGGAAGTCCAGGATTTTGTGTTTCAGGATGGGAATGCACAAATCTTTTTAGATAAGCTGGTGGATTTGTTTCAATTCCTCCTTCCTCTTTATGTAGCGGAAGGGAAAAATCAGCTGGTATTGGGACTGGCCTGCACCGGAGGAAAGCACCGTTCCGTCACTATGGCGGAAAAATTGTATCAATCCCTAAAGGAACATGCGGATTATGGGATTCGACTGGAACATAGGGATATAAAGAAATGATATAAGTCCTAAAAAATATAAAAACCTCATAAAAAATAGAAAAAATAACGAAAAACAGCGTAGAAAATTACCAAGAGACAAAAGTGATGGCAGAAGAAAAACAAGCAAAAAAAGCCTCTTTTTCCCAGAAAGTCAAGGAGGAGCTAAGGAGAATTGACTTTACAGCTTTGGAAAAAACCTTTAATATGAAAGCAGATGATGAGAAGGGGAGAAGGGAAAAACTAAGACAGCTTTTTCTTTCCAACGCTTCTTTAACTAATCCCCAAAAAGAATATCATTTGGAATTTGTTTTTTCTAAAGCAGAGGACGGCAGGGAAGTAGAAGAGATTCTACGACATTATTCTCTACATCCAAAGCAGGGAAAAAGAGGCAAAAATCATATGGTATATCTCAAGGATGCTTCGGAGATCGCAGATGTTTTAAAACTCTTAGGGGCAGTGGATGCCTTGATGGAATTGGAGAATGCCCGCATTTTAAAGGAGGTCAGCGAAAATGTGAACCGGCGCGTAAACTTTGAAGCCGCAAACATTAATCGCACAGTAAAAGCCAGCTTAAAGCAGCAGGAAGAAATTCAATACATCGAGGAGGTCTTAGGACTGGATCGACTGGAGAAGGCTCTTAAAGAGGTGGCAAAGCGTCGTTTGCAATATCCGGATGCTTCTTTGGAGGAGCTTGCACAGGGATTAGAGCCCCCTATCGGAAAGAGCGGGGTAAATCATCGCCTGCGTAAATTGGCCAGAATTGCAAAAGAACTTCGGGAGGAACAATCCGCTTCGCATAAGAATTGGGTTTCCAAATAAAATTAAATATGCTATAGAGGAGCTTTCCTCGCAAAGGTACATCGTTTAGGCCTGCATTTTCAAGACAATTTAGACAGACAGCTTTGGAACTGAGGATGGAGTGGTAACACTCTGCGTTTAGGGATGCTCTAATGCACCAGGGAGGCACAGACCATGAAAGACAGTAATGTAACCGTTAACTTAACAAACAAAACAGAGGATCATCCGGTGGCGATGCTCGTACAGATTGCCAGTCGCTTTCAATCCAGCATCTATATGTCTGAGGGAAGCAGAAGAGTAAATGCGAAATCCATTATGGGGATGATGGCACTAGGTATTAATAACGGCGCAGAGCTATATGTATCTGCAGAGGGAGAAGATGAAGAGGATGCGATTTCAGCAATCAGCGGATATCTTCTTGGAGAAGCGATTTAAACAGAGGAGCTCGGAAACGGGCTCCTTTTTATATACAGAAAGACTAGGCAATCCGGAAAATACCCTGTACAGTATAGAGGGTAGGATAAAGGGTTTAGAACGAAGGTCTTGCAGATAGAAGGACAGAACATGGCATTTACACACTTACATGTACATAGCAGCTATAGTTTGTTGGATGGCTCCGGAAAGATTCCGGAAATGGTAGCCAGGGTAAAGGAGTTAGGAATGGACTCCATTGCCCTGACTGACCATGGGGTAATGTACGGTGTAATTGACTTTTATAAGGAAGCAAAGAAGCAGGGGATTCATCCTATTCTGGGCTCGGAAATCTACCTAAGTCGTTCCATGGAGGAGCGTTTTATCCAAAAGGGGGAGGCCAGATACTACCATCTGGTGCTTCTTGCGGAAAATGACATAGGCTATCATAACCTGATGAAGCTGGTGTCCTTGGGCTTTACCGAGGGCTATTACTATAAGCCAAGGGTGGACTATGCAGTTTTGGAAAAATACCATGAGGGAATCATTGCCCTGTCTGCCTGCCTTGCGGGAGAGGTATCCAGAAATCTTCGGCTTTCTCAGTATGAGGAAGCAAAGCAGGCGGCACTTCGCTATGAAGGCATTTTCGGAAAGGGGAATTTCTTTTTGGAAATGCAGGACCACGGCTATGCAGAGCAGAAGCTGGTGAATCAGGGGATGCTTCGTTTGCATGAAGAAACCGGGATTCCCTTGGTGGTGACCAATGATATTCACTATACTTATAAGGAGGATGCCAAGGCCCATGACATCCTGCTTTGCTTACAGACCGGTAAAAAACTGATGGACGAGGATAGAATGCGCTATTCCGGCGGACAGTTTTATATCAAAAGCGAAGAGGAGATGGAGGAGTTATTTCCTTATGCGAAGGAAGCTTTAGAAAATACCGGGAAGATTGCCAAGCGCTGTCAGGTGAATATTACTTTCGGGGAATACCATTTGCCAAAATACCCTGTGCCGGAGGGGCATACCGCCTACAGCTATTTGGAGGAGCTTTGTCTTAAGGGCTTGGAGAAACGCTATGGGGAGAGTTGGCAGGAAAATAAGGACAGGCTCTATTATGAGTTAAATACCATTTCCGATATGGGCTTTGTGGACTATTTTTTGGTGGTTTGGGACTATATTCATTTTGCCAAAACCCACGGTATTGCGGTAGGGCCGGGAAGAGGTTCTGCAGCAGGCTCCATTGTAGCCTATGCCATAGGGATTACGGATGTGGACCCGATAGAACATCAGCTGCTTTTTGAGCGTTTTTTAAATCCGGAACGTGTGACCATGCCGGATATAGACGTGGACTTTGAGTACGAAAGACGACAGGAAGTTATCGACTATGTAGGAAAAAAGTATGGAAAAGAGCAGGTCAGCCAGATTATTACCTTCGGAACCCTGGCGGCAAGAGGAGTAATCCGAGATGTGGGCAGGGTACTGGATATTCCCTATGCCAAATGTGACCAGCTGGCAAAGCTTGTGCCAAACGAATTAAATATGACTCTGGAAAAGGCGTTGAGTGTCAGTAAAGAGTTAAAAAATCTCTACGATACGGAAGAGGAAACCAAGCAAATGATAGACATGTGTCTTCGTTTGGAGGGGCTACCCCGGCACAGCTCCATGCATGCGGCAGGAGTGGTGATTGCCGGAAGTCCGGTTTCCGATTATGTGCCCCTGTCCAGAGGCTCCGACGGTTCCATTACCACCCAGTTTACCATGACCACCATAGAGGAGCTGGGGCTATTAAAGATGGACTTTTTAGGCCTTAGAACTCTGACGGTGATTCAGGATGCCCTTCATTTTATAGAGGAAAATCACGGGATAAAGCTGGATTTGGACAAGCTTCCCTATGATGATGCCAAGGTTTACGCCATGCTGTCCAAGGGGGACTGTGCAGGAGTCTTCCAGTTGGAATCTGCAGGCATGGTTAATTTTATGAAGCGATTACAGCCCTCCTGTTTGGATGATATTATTGCAGGAGTGGCTCTGTATCGACCGGGTCCCATGGACTTTATTCCGGATTACATTGCCGGGAAGAAGAATCCCGCTACCGTGCATTACGATTGTAAGGAAATGGAATCCATCCTGCAAAACACCTATGGGGTAATCGTATATCAGGAGCAGGTTATGCAGATTGTGCGAGACCTGGCCGGTTTTACCATGGGTGGCTCGGATCTCTTACGAAGAGCCATGTCCAAGAAGAAGACCTCTGTCATGGAGGAGGCAAGGCAGAGCTTCGTCTACGGCAATGAAAAAGAAGGCATTGCAGGCTGCATTTCCAAGGGGATTTCCGAAGAGGTGGCCAATCGGATTTATGACAAGATGATTGACTTTGCCAAGTATGCTTTTAACAAGTCCCATGCGGTAAGCTATGCCCTGCTTTCCTATCAAACCGCCTATTTAAAGTATTACTATGCTCCGGAATTCTACGCCGCCACCATGAGCTCCTTTATGGATAACACGGTGAAAACCGCTGAGTATATCGAGGTAGCCAGAGAACAGGGAATAGAGATACTGCCACCGGATATTCAACTGGCGGAGGTGGGCTTCTCCGTGAAGGATGGAAAGATTCGATACGGCCTTTCCGCGGTAAAGGGCGTAGGAAGATCCGCTGCGGAACAGATTATTCTGGAACGAAAGAACGGCCCCTTTAGAAACTTTGAAGATCTGGTACAGCGCCTAAACCAAAGAGGCATTAACAGGAGGGCCATGGAGTCCTTTATCCATGCAGGAGCCTTTGACAATCTGGAAGGAAACAGAAGGGAAAAGCTAGTGATGCTTCCGGAGGTTTTGGAAGATTTGCAGAAGGGAAAGAAGGATCAGATTGCCGGGCAGATGAGCCTTTTGGATCTTTTGGGAGAAGAGGCGGAGGAAAGACAGGAATTTGAGCTGATTTTTCCGGATTTAGAAGAATTTCCCAAGGCAGAGCTTTTACGAAATGAAAAGGATGCTTTAGGCGTTTATCTCTCCGGACATCCTCTGGATAGTGACAGAGCCCTTTTGAAACAGGTCTGCACCAGAAGAGCCAGAGATTTTTCCTTGGAGGTAATGGAAGAGGAGAATCGGCTTTCCGATATGGAGCAATGTACCGTGGGAGGAATGATTACTGGCATTAACCGTCGTATTACCAAGAAAAATGATATGATGGCCTTTGTGACTTTGGAAGACAATACAGGCTCCATGGAAGTGGTGGTTTTCCCTAAGACCTACGAGCTTACGGAGGAGCTGATTCAGGAGGACAAGAAAGTTTTTGTCTACGGCAGAGTGCAGGTCAGTGATGATGCCAACGGGAAATTGATTGCGGAAAAAATTATAGCTTTTGAAAATTTGCCGAAAGAAATTTGGTTGCAATTTTCCGACAAAGAGGCCTATCTGGAGAAAGAAAAGGAAGTTTTGGAGTGCCTTTCTCAAGAGGGGGGCGAAAGTACCGTGGCCATTTACCTTAGGAAGGAGAAGGCCATTAAGCGCTTAGGGAAGCTATATGCTGTACAATCTTCCCAAGAATTGCTGGAAAATCTTGCAAAAATTGTAGGTCCGGAAAATGTGAAAGAACAGCTAAAATCCTTGAAAAATGTGTAAGGATAGAGTAATATAGTGTACTTGTTCAGAAATAAATACATGGCGAGATACACTGCATAACGGATATTGATAAGAATGGTATATCACAAGAAGAGACTCGGGCAAGTTGCATGACCGGGATATATGCCGGGTACATACAATGTGCAGTGTGTGGAAAAACCGGTATAGAGAAACGGTAAAGAATAAAATCAAAACAGTAAGGTAGATTGGAGGCAGTTATGGCAGGGAAAGCAGTAAAAACAATTGGTGTTTTAACTTCCGGAGGAGATGCTCCCGGAATGAATGCGGCTATTCGTTCCGTGGTAAGAACCGCGATTCACAATGGCCTAAAGGTTAAGGGGGTTATGCGTGGCTATGCAGGACTCTTAGAAGAAGAAATCAAAGAATTGGACAGTCACTCTGTTTCCGATATAGTAAGCCGTGGAGGTACTGTACTGTATACCGCCAGATGTAAGGAGTTTACCACAACCGAAGGCCAGAAGAGAGGTGCGGAAATCTGTAAGAAGCACGGTATTGACGGCATGGTGGTTATCGGTGGAGACGGTTCCTTCATGGGTGCCGGAAAGTTGTCCGCTTTAGGGATTAACACTATCGGTGTTCCCGGAACCATTGACTTGGATATTGCCTGTACAGATTATACCATTGGCTTTGATACTTCTATCAATACCGCGATGCAGGCGATTGATAAGATTCGAGACACTTCCACCTCTCACGAGCGTTGCTCCATTATCGAAGTAATGGGAAGACACGCAGGCTATATCGCTCTCTGGTGCGGTGTGGCAAATGGTGCGGAAGAAATTCTTTTGCCGGAGAAGTACGATGGAGATGAGCAGGCCATCATTAACCGCATTATTGAAAGCAGAAAAAGAGGGAAAAAGCACTACATCATTATCAATGCTGAGGGAATCGGACATTCTTCCTCCATGGCCATGAGAATTGAGGCGGCAACCGGTATCGAGACCAGAGCCACTATTTTGGGACACATGCAAAGAGGCGGATCTCCCACCTGTAAGGACCGTTATTATGCTTCCATTATGGGAGCGAAAGCGGTAGAACTGCTTTTGGCAGGGAAGTCCAACCGCCTTGTGGCCTACAAGAAGGGAGAATTTGTGGATTATGACATCCAGGAGGCTTTACGTATGAAGAAGGATATTTCCGAAGAACAGTATCGTATCGCTCAGCTTCTGGTAAGATAAGAAGAAAAAATTATTTTCGTTTATTTATGTTTTAGTTCTATGGAATAGCAAATAGAGGGAAGAAGTCGGAAGAGATTCTGCATTCTTTCCCTCTTTTTTATTTTATGCTATGATGGGGCAGGTTTAAAAATCCGAAAGGAGTAAGGAAATGGACGAAAAGGATATAAATCAGGAAGCGTTAAAAAGGGAAGAAGAGAAGGTGCTCTGCGGGGCCAATTCCTATAGAGAACAGTATTTTTTCAATCCCCGCTTTTCCCTCCTGCCTAAAGAGGTACAGGAAAGCCTGCAAAAAATAACAGTGACGTATACGGAGGAAATCGGCGGCGTTTTCCTCCTGCAATTTGGTGAAGAGGGAAGGCTGGAGCTTATCAGTATTGCGGAAGAAACAGACTACCTTTATGACCCGATAGGAGCAGAGTTAAAGAAAAAGCAGATTCAAAAGGACTACAAGGAACTCTTTTCCAAATTGGAAGAGTATTATGCGGGACTGCAGAATCTGGAGAAGAAGTAAGAAAGAAGGACAATATCAAATACTTAGTTGAAAAGGAAAAAATAGAAGAAATCGTGAGAAGTCACGGAATATCCGACTTTTCCTATGAGGAGGCCTTGAAAAAGAGGGAAGAAGAGGGAAGAGACAGTCTCTTTCAGCCCATTTCCTTAAAGGATTGCAGGCTCCCCGGTAATATTCTGATGGCTCCCATGGCGGGAGTGACAGACCTTCCCTACCGTATTCTATGTAAAGAAATGGGCTTAAGTTTATCCTTTACGGAAATGGTGTCAGCAAAAGCCATTTACTATGGGAATCAGAATACGGATTCCCTGCTTTATCATAAGGGAGAGCCGGGGCTTGTTTCGGCGCAGCTTTTTGGTTCTGATCCTGCCTTGATGGCGGAAATGGCCTGCCGCATCGAAGAGGACTTTGACGGCATTGATGTCAATATGGGCTGTCCCGTGCCTAAGGTGGTACGAAACCAGGAGGGCTCCGCTTTAATGACAAATCTTCCTTTGGCGGAACAGGTTTTAAGTACTATGGCAAAAGCCTTGAAGAAGCCTCTCACAGTTAAGTTTCGCATCGGCTTTACGGATGATGCCATTAATGTGGTGGAATTTGCGAAAATGGCAGAGGCCTCCGGGGTGGCTTCCGTGACCATTCACGGTAGAACCAGAGAGCAATATTATAGAGGAAAAGCCAATTGGCAATACATTAAGGAAGCCAAGGAGGCAGTGAAGATTCCCGTATTTGGAAACGGAGACATTTTCCAAGAAGAAGATGCTCTGGCCATGCTCCTTTCCACCGGGGTAGACGGTATAGCACTGGCCCGTGGCATACAAGGGAATCCCTTTTTGATTCGAGCCTGTAGGAGTCTTCTTTCTGAAGGGAAGAAGCTTCCGCCGGTGAGCCTTCAAGAAAGAAAGGACATGATGCTTCGGCACCTAAAGCTAATGGTGGAGATTAAGGGAGAGCATTTAGCCCTCTTGGAAATGCGAAAGCACCTTTCCTGGTATATGGAAGGCCTGGAGAATGCGGCCCGCTGGCGACAGAGAGTGAATACGGAAAATGACTTGGAGAAGGTGTTCCAAATGGTTAGGGAACTATAGTGGAGAAAATACGGCATTTTTCTAAAATAAAAAAAGATTTTTTTAAAAAGCAGCGGGGAGAAAAGAGAGAAAGAAGAGGAGTAAAAAAAGCCTGAAAAAAAGGCAAGAAATGGGGAAAATCATTGACTTATCAAGCTTCCGTTGCTAGAATACTACATCGAATCATTGGATGAAACGGCTTCTGGGTCTTCCAGAAGCCGTCATTGCAGTTTTAGAGAAAGGGCAGGATAGCAGGTGACTGAAGAAAAGAAAAACCTCCTTACCAGGGCAGGATTAAATAAGTTGGAGAGTGAACTTCATAATTTAAAGGTAAATAAGAGACAAGAGATTGCAGAAAAGATTAAGGAAGCCCGGGAACAGGGAGATTTGTCTGAGAATGCTGAGTATGATGCAGCAAAGGATGAGCAGAGAGAAATCGAAGAAAGAATCGTTGCCATCGAGTCCTTGTTGAAAAATGCGGAAGTAGTAGATGATGCGGAAGAAGGCACCATTAATATCGGATGTAAGGTAAAGCTTTTCGACAAGGAATTTGACGAAGAAGTGGAATACATGATTGTAGGTTCCACAGAGGCAAACTCCCTACAGGGAAAGATTTCCAACGAATCTCCGGTGGGTATGGCTTTATTGCATCACAGAGTTGGAGATGTGGTTACCGTAGAGACCCAGGCTGGAGTTTTGGAATATAAAGTACTTTCTGTGGAAAAATCCAACGAAGAATAGTTCAGTAAAGAGCCGTTCTGAGTAGAATAATTCAAAATAATTGTCTCAAAGAAGGTATACTTCTATAAAGGAATAATTCAATGAAAGTATAATAAGTCGCAACAGAATAGTGCAAAGAAAGGATAGAAGGATGGGAGAGCAGGAAAAGCAAAAGGGAAATGCACCGGTGGACATGAACCACATTTTGAAGGCCAGATATGATAAGTTGGCAGAGTATCAGGCAGCTAAGGAAGATCCGTTTGAAATTACCAAAGCGGAACAGACCCATCATTCTACTGAAATCAAAGAGAATTTCAAGAGCTTAGAGAATCAGCAGGTTGTGATTGCCGGTCGTATTCTTTCCAAGCGTGTCATGGGTAAGGCCAGCTTTATGCATTTGCAGGATAGAGACGGCAGAATCCAGGTTTATGTAAGCCGGGAAAGTCTTGGGGAAGAAGAATACAAGAAGTTTAAGAAGCTGGACCTTGGCGACATCGTGGAAGTTAGAGGTTATGTTTTCGAAACCCAGATGGGGGAGATTTCTGTTCACGGAGAGAAGATTACCCTGCTTTCCAAGTCCCTGTACCCACTTCCTGAGAAGTTCCACGGTTTGACCGATACCGACACCCGTTATCGTCAGCGTTATGTAGACCTCATTATGAATGAGGACAGCCGTACTGTTTTCATGAAGCGTTCTCAGATTCTTCGGGAAATCCGTAATTTCCTTGCCGGAAGAGATTTCTTGGAGGTGGAGACACCGATGCTGGTGGAAAATGCCGGCGGTGCAGCAGCTCGTCCCTTCGAAACCCATTACAATGCCTTAAACGAGGATGTAAAGCTTCGTATTTCCTTAGAGCTTTACTTAAAGCGTCTGATTATCGGTGGCATGGAAAGAGTTTATGAGATTGGAAGAGTGTTCCGTAACGAGGGAATCGACACCAGACATAATCCAGAATTTACCTTAATGGAGCTGTATCAGGCATATACAGATTATGAAGGAATGATGGAGCTGACCGAGTCCATGTTCCGTTATCTTGCAGAAAAGGTTTGCGGGACTCTGCACATCAGCTACCAGGGAACTCCCATTGACCTGGAAAGCCCCTTCCGCCGCTTGACCATGACTGAGGCGATTAAGGAATATGCAGGCATTGACTTTGATCAGATTAAGACCTTAGAAGAGGCAAGAGCCCTTGCGAAGGAAAAGGAAATTGCCTACGAAGAGCATCATGGTATCGGAGACATTGAAAACCTCTTCTTCGAAGAGTACTGCGAGGAGAAGCTGATACAGCCGACCTTTATTATGGATCATCCGGTGGAGATTTCTCCCCTTACCAAGAAGAAGCCATCTGACCCATCCAAGGTAGAGCGTTTTGAGCTCTTTATCTACGGAAGAGAGATGGCCAATGCTTATTCCGAGCTAAACGATCCTATCGACCAGAGAGAGCGTTTCAAGGCGCAGGATGCTTTGGCAGATGCGGGAGATGAAGAAGCAAACCACACCGATGAAGATTTCTTACACGCTATGGAAATCGGAATGCCTCCTACAGGAGGAATCGGCTACGGCATTGACCGTCTGGTAATGCTTCTTACCGATGCGGCATCTATCCGTGACGTACTGCTTTTCCCCACGATGAAGTCTTTAGAGAAGAAAGATGAGGGAAATAGGGCATCTAAGGGTAATGGAAACGGAATTTGCGACCAAGTTGCGACCGTTCCAGAAAAGATTGATTTTTCAAACGTGAAGATTGAACCTCTCTTCGAAGAACAGGTTGACTTTGAGACTTTCAGTAAGTCTGACTTCCGTGCGGTAAAGGTAAAGGATTGCTTTGCCGTTCCAAAGAGTAAGAAGCTCTTACAGTTTACCTTGGACGACGGAACCGGTAGCGACAGAACGATTCTTTCCGGCATTCATGACTTTTATGAGCCGGAAGAGCTGATTGGAAAGACCTTGATTGCTATCACAAATCTTCCCCCAAGAGCAATGATGGGAGTAGAGTCCTGCGGTATGCTACTTTCCGCCA
>ERZ773045.201-NODE-201-length-32991-cov-11.497723_pt1 | contig 32991 bp, 30 predicted proteins | sample MGYA00580635_ERZ773045 | MGnify/ENA primary metagenome ERZ773045 (study PRJEB29015, sample SAMEA2738115) | human oral metagenome | biome: human oral; feature: human-associated habitat; material: saliva | place: China | collected 2261 ...
AGAAATCTCTTCAACTTCAGACTCGCCATCTGCTGGGATTACAGCTTTCCAGTCACCTTTACTCCAGGTCATTTTAAAAGTGTTCTTGTAAAGCTCGCCTGGTTTATCCGATCTAGTGAAAGCCAGATTCACAATCGCATTGTTCTCGTCAATAACCTCGATGCTGTAACCAACAATTTTAGCCGAAACAGCAGTCGCAGAATCTCCGCTTTCTTGAATCTGCTTCAAAGCTGCTTGTTGAGCATCATTTTCATAGGTAAGCGTTTTGACCAGATCAGCCTGTTTTTTACCAGCCCCAAGCATTATATGTAAGTTAGCGGCAGCAAGGATAGCACCCTCACTGCTGTGGGCGTAGCAGGTGGGAACGTCACCATCAATACGCCGATCAGGGCCAACCAGATTGTTGTAGTAGTAGTAGGTACTATCAACAAACGCTTTGGTACGCATAGCGGGCAAATTAACCTGGCTTGTGGGTTTCAACTCCACCCCAGCCAGGCCACAGATCGAACCCCAAGTATCAACTTTCCCCGTAGGGTTAATAGAAGCCTGACTAGTAGCAGGAATTGAATTACCAGAACGCGGCTCACTCAAATCAACACGACCATCCTTAGTCGCCTTAGTCGCCGCCATACTTGGAGAAGCAGGCCCAGCCTTAACCTCGCCACTATCACTAGTCAACGACCAAACCAAGGCGCCAACCAACACAAGAATAACAACAAGCGCGCCAACAAGGGCTAAACGTAACTTTTTCTGTGCTTCCATAATCTATCTTCCGTGACCTATCACCAGTTAGAGAATGCTTTGTCAATACCAGTAGCAAACAAAGTAATAATTCCACCGATTAGCCGATCAAGCAACATAAGCACGTTTAGGGGTTCGCGGTTTTTAGCGCCCTAGATCAACCTCATCGCACTACGTTCTGCAGCATTTCAAAACAAAAGCGAGGCCCGGTTTCCCGAGCCTCGCTCACGTTATTTAGCTGCCCCTGACTGGGTCCAGCTTTAGCTCTGGCCAAGCCTTAGCGGGGCCGACGCACCTCCACCACGCGGGTGACGTCGTCGTCGCTAGTAACCACTTCATGCAGCACTGCCGGCAGCAGCTTGGCCTTCTTAATGACGTACTTGGCGTCATCAATCTCGCGCTGAGCCTGCTCCCCCTTCAGGGCTAGCAACACGCCACCGGGGGCGATCAGCGGGGAAGCCATGCGGGTCAGCTTGCTCAAGTTGGCCACAGCCCGGGCGGTCACCACATCGAAACGCTCACGCATTTCTTCGGCCCGCCCCCGCCACACCCGCACATTGTCCAGGTCTAGCTCCTCAGCCACCAGCTCCAGCCAAGCGCAGCGGCGCTCCATCGGCTCAATCAGGGTCACTTCCAGATCCGGACGAGACAAGGCCACTACCACTCCGGGCAGCCCCGCACCTGAACCTAGATCCGCCACGCTACCGTGCCTGGGCAGGAAAGGCACCACCGCCGCACTGTTAACCAGGTGGCGCGAGTAGAGACGCGGTAGCTCGCGCGGGCCGATCAGCCCCCGCAGCTGCCCCTCCTCAGCCAGCATCTGGGCGTAGTGCTCCAGGCCAGACCAGGCCATACCGAACATGTCGCGCATTTCGGCGGTGGGTACTTCCAGAGCCTGCTCGCTCTGGGAGCACTCTCCCTGGGCGTTATGGCTCATTTCAGGCTTCCTCGACGGCGTCGGCCGGGCTGTCTACGGTCTCAGCGGACTCGGCGACCTCGGCAGCCACGTCGGCCTCATCAGCCGTAAGCTCAGCGCCCTCTTCAACCTCTTCAACCTCATCTTCGGCGTCGTCGACGGGCAGAACCACCACGTGACGGTGCGGCTCTACCCCCTCAGACTCAGAGACCAGGCCGGCGTTAGCAACCACGTCGTGGCAGACCTTGCGCTCGAAGGGGTTCATGGCCTCCAGCGCTACCGGCTTGCCGCTAGCCAACACGGACTTAACCGCCTCGGCGGCGATAGCAGTCAGCTGCTGGCGGCGCTCCTCGCGGTAACCAGCGATGTCCAGCATTAGGCGCGAACGCGAGCCGGTGCGGGCCTGTACGGCCAGGCGGGTCAGCTCCTGGAGGGCTTCAAGCACCTCACCGTCGCGGCCCACTAGGGTGGCTAACTCACGTTCATCGCCGTCCTCGCCTGGGATGATGGCCACAGAGGCACGCCCGTGATCCACATCGATGTCGATATCCCCGCCTAGATCGGCAATATCTAGTAGCTCTTCTAGGTAGTCAGCGCCGACTTCGCCTTCTTCCTCAAGCTGCTTGACGGTTTCCTGGCTCACCAGAAAACTCCTTCCACTAGTTATAACTAAGTCTTATTAGTTTTATAAGAACTACTTCTTAGCGGAGTTACCGCCCTTAGAGCCCTTTTTCTTCTTGGAACCGCCGGACTTGCTGGCGTTCTTAGCCCCATTAGCGGCCCCGTTAGAGCCCTTAGCGCCACTGGCACCAGCGTTCTTGGCGCCGCTGGCGTCAAAAGCCTGCTGACGTTCGCGGGCACGCTCAGCGTAGCGCTGCTCAGCGGTGGAGGCGGTGCGGTTCTTCTTTTTCTTGCGGTTGTTGCGTACCGGCTGGACTCGCTGCCCAGGCCCCGACGACGCCGCTTCATCCTCGCTGCCAGCTGCGGCTGCGGGCTTCTTTTCGTCGTCAGGCGGCAGGCCCTTACGACGACGGCGCTCCTGGCGCTTCTTGTAGGCTTCAGAGCCAACTGCGGGCATATTGCGGATAGTCCACCACTGCTGACCCATGGTCCATACGTTGGAAACCAGCCAGTAAATCAACACACCAACCTGGAACTGAGGGCCGGTAATAAAGAAGATCAGCGGCATACCGTACATCATCATGCGCTGGGTACGCATAGCCGGGTTGTCGGATTCGGTAACCGACTTAGGCATGTTCTTCATGGTCAGCTGGTGCATGGTGTAGAACTGCGTGGCAGTCATCAGCACGATCAGCACCATGGTCACGATCTTTACGGTGGCAGAGCCGCCGTGCATAAAGGAAGAGCTCAGCGGTGCCCCGAATAGGTTGGAGGACTGCACATCCGCCGCCAAGGCGGGAGTTAGCGGACCAATCTTTACCGGGTGGGCGCTACCGGCAGAGTTAGCCACTTCCTGCAGGCGAGCCAGCACACGGAAGAGCGCGAAGAAGATCGGTATCTGGATCAGCATCGGCAAGCATGAAGACAGCGGGTTGGTGCCGTGCTTGCGGTACAGCGCCATCATTTCTTCACGCATACGCTCCTGCGATGCGGGGTCTTTCTTACCCTTGTACTTGTTCTGCAGGGCGCGCAGCTCAGGCTGCATGGCTTGCATACCGCGTGAAGAGCGAATCTGCTTCACAAACAGCGGCATGATCAGCACTCGCACCGCTACGGTTAGGCCTACGATTGACAGCACCCAGGCGGGGCCGGGTCCATCACTCATACCGATGGCAACCAGCAGCTTGTGGATGGTAACCATCACCCAAGCTTCGGCCACCTTCAGTGGCATTAGCAGTCCGTCCATTAAATTCTCCTTTTATGGTCAGCCAAGCTGGCCTTGCCGCGTCTGCGGCGCATCTTGGCCCGCAGCTGCGCTAGGCACCTGGAAGCGGGCTACATCTTTGGGGTAGGCGTAACGCCAGTGCCCCACCTCGGGCACATGATCCACGCCGCCACGGCTATAGGGATTGCAACGCAAAATGCGCCACGCGCTCAACGCTAATCCCTTAAAAACTCCGTGTACCTCAATAGCCTCGACGGCGTAGGTGGAACAGCTGGGATAGTAGCGGCAACGCGGCGCTATAGCTGGGGAAATGTACTTGCGGTACCAGCCAATGGGAGCCAGCACCAAACGCTTAAACACTTTCACCGCCTGGCGCTAACTGGCCTCGCACAGACTTACCTGGCACAGACTTATCTGGCACCGCTACCCCCACCCGGGCCAAGGCCCGATCAAGCTGGCGGGCTAACTGCTGGCTAGAGGCGCCGTCGGCACCTGCCAAACCACGTACCACCAGGCGCGAACCGGCAGGCAGTAAGTCCACTCGGGCAGCTAACAGGGCGCGCAGACGCCGCTTAATCCGATTACGGTGGGTGGCGCGGGCAACCTGCTTTTTGGGCACAACAACGCCGACGAGTGCAGGAGAGTTACCTCCGTCATCGTCGGCGTTCAAATGAACCACCAGCGCGCGGTTACCGCTGCGCACGCCGCCTTTAACTGCAGCCGCGAAGTCTTCGCTGCGCAGCATCCGATGCGGCGCACTGAGCATGTCTCAGGCAGCGAGGCGAGCGCGACCCTTGCGACGACGCGCAGCCAGGACGGCGCGACCGGCGCGGGTGCTCATACGGTGGCGGAAGCCGTGCACCTTGGCGCGGCGACGGTTGTTCGGCTGAAAGGTCCGCTTGCTCACGGGGTACTCCTGCTAGGTCTATATCGCGCGCCCGGATGGCCGCACGAAAGTTTGTGGTACCTCACCATTTTGATGAGGTCACGTGCACTGGATCCTCTGAGCGGAACCCGCATGTACACGTACGACTAATTAACGTTATATGGTCTTACACCCACCGGTCAAAGCATCTTTGCCGTGAGGCTGCCTACATCCGGGGGTGATTTTACCCATTTTCTTCTCCACACCTGCGTAAAACACTAGCCCACAACATGTGGATAACCCCACGTTATCCACAGGAAAATACAAGCTTGTAACTCCACTCCTACCAGCTAGATTGCGTATATCCTCAATAAGCGGCCTAAAATTGTTCGCGGACATCTACTCCATCCCCAGGTGTGGATATCTCTGTGGACAACTTGGACTCAGCCCGCAGGGCCCTGACCCAATTAGCCGGGCCCTGACCCAATTAGTTGTTTTATGAACTTAAGGAGACGCCGTGTCCGATCCGGTAATTGACCCGGGCGCTGAATTCGGCGCTCAGCTTTGGGAAAGTGTTGTAGAAGCTCTGACCACCTCAAACTCACTGACTCCCAGCTACCTGGCCATGGCTCGCACCTGCCACGCCGTCGATGTTGAGGGCACGCTGGTAGTGGTGGTCAACTCTAAATTCGTTAAACAGCGTTTAACCGACCGCTCAGTGTCAGCCACAATCAAGGCGGCAGTTGCTGACCAAATCGGCTATGACATGCCCATTATTTACACTGTCGCGCCAGGAGCTAAGGATCTTGAGGTCATTATTAAGGCCGCCCACGCCACCGTGCATGGGGACTCTGCTATCTCTGGCGCCCCGGGGGTAAATGCCGACGACGACGCTAGCCCCGCTGCTTCCCCCACTGCCCCAACCCAGGCGCCGTCGTCGCAGTTCAAAGGCAATATCCCCACCCCGGCTGAACTAAACCTAAGCCACAGTAACAGCGCCACTGAGCGAGCCATACCCCAGCAACTAGGCCTAGAGCTGGGCCAAGAAAACGGCCTGGTGGTGCCAGATACCCAGACCGTAGTGGAGTTTGGCCACCCTGAGCAGTCAAAAAAGGCCGCGCGCGGCAAGGGGTTGAATGTGCGCCCCAGCGACATCCTCGATGACTCCAAGCTGAACCCGCGCTACACCTTCGACACTTACGTGGTTGGCTCCTCCAACCGCTTTGCCTACGCCGCCTCCTACGCCGTGGCAGAAACCCCGGCTAAAACCTACAACCCGCTATTTATTTACGGCGGCTCAGGCCTGGGCAAAACCCACCTGCTGCACGGCATTGGCCACTACACTCGCGCCTACCACAAGAGCAAAGTTAAGTACGTAAACTCTGAGGAATTCGTTTCTGACTTCATCACCTCCGTGTCTGAAGGCCGCATGGATGCCTTCAAACGCCGCTACCGTCAGGTGGATATCCTGCTGGTTGACGACATCCAGTTCCTGCAAGACAAAGAGCAGACCCTGGAGGAGTTCTTCCACACCTTCAATGCGCTCTATAACGCAAATAAGCAGGTAGTGCTGACCTCCGACCAGCCCACCAAGGCCCTGAAAATTGATGAGCGCCTGCGTTCACGCTTCGATATGGGCCTCTCTACTGACGTTCAGCCCCCGGATCTAGAAACCCGTATCGCGATTTTGTCGCGCCGCGCCCAGGCCGACAAATTGGATGTGCCCCTACAGGTTTTGGAGTACATTGCCAGCCGCATCTCGGCTAACATCCGCGAGCTTGAAGGCGCACTTATCCGCGTAACCGCCTACGCCTCAATTAACAAGCTGCAGGTGGATCTGCCTGTGGCCGAGATGGTGCTTAAGGATCTGGTTTCCACCCAGGACACCGGCAATATCACTGCTGCACTGATCATTGGGCAAACCGCCGACTACTTTGGGATCACCATTGAGGATCTGTCTTCGGCCAACCGCTCACGCACTATTGTTACCGCCCGCCACATCGCCATGTATCTGTGCCGCGAAATGACTGACTTGTCGCTACCCAAGATTGGGCGCGAGTTTGGCGGCCGCGACCACACCACCGTGATGAGTGCGGATAAGAAGGTGCGCACCCAAATGTCTGCCCAGGCAGACACTTACAAGCAGGTAACTGAGCTAACCAGCCGCATTAAGCAGGCTGCGGCCACGCCTCACTCCTAGCCGCTGCTCTGATTTTGCGGCGTGTGCTGGCCGCGCCTGGTTGCGCTTTGCCGTGCGCTTTAGCCGCTTCTCCCTTAATTTTCGACTGATTCCCGACGCCGCCGCTGGGCCCTGTTTTTGGGCTTAGCGGCGGCCTTTTTTTGCCCTCAAATACGTGGTTTTTTCACCCACAGGCCCTGTTGGTAAGGCTGTGGGCAACCCCGGTTTTGCTGTGCTTAACTAAGGCTCGCCTGTGGATTGGTGCTATGAGCTTTAGCACTTTCCACAGACTCTCCGATTTATCCCAAGCTTTACCCACACACAGCCCACATTCGCCGTCGGCGCGCCACCGGGCCAAAAAGTGGTTTTCCACAACTTCCACACCCGCTACTACTACTACTGACTTTTAAACCCCACACGATTTGCAAGCTCGCCAACGTAGGCCAATTGGGGAAAACCTCCGCTACGGGTGGCGCTGGCCGAGGCGTGCAAAAGCCCCACAGTGACCCTTTTGAGATGCTCTATAGGGAGATACCGGCTAAACTTTTAAGCCGCCCCTCTATATCCATCTAAGGAAGGCCTCCCAACGTGAAGCTCAGGGTAGCCCGTGACGTTTTAGCTGAAGCAGTAGCCTGGACTGCTCGCTCAGTGCCGCCCAACCCACCGGTTCCGGTGCTGGCTGGGGTGCGTATGGAGGCCAAGGGGGATGTTGTAATCCTGTCTTCCTTTGACTATGAGGTCTCTGGGCGTTGTGAAATCCCGGCCTCGGTTGAGGTTGAGGGCGAGGTACTTATTCCTGGCCGTGCACTCACCAAGTTTGCTAAGGGCTTTCCTAGCAAGCCGGTAGATATTGAGCTGGTGGGCACCCGTGTACGTTTCACCTGTGGTTCAGCTCATTCTGAGCTGCCGGCTATGCAGGTTGATGACTACCCAGCTTTGCCTTCAATGCCTGCCCAGGTGGGCACCATTGACTCTGACGTACTTTCTAAGGCGGTAGCTCAGGTTTCGATTGCCGCTGCCCGCGACGACACCTTGCCACTACTGACCAATGTGTGCATGGAATTTAGCGGCAATAAGCTGACCATGCTGGCTACTGACCGTTACCGGCTAGCTATGCGCGAGGTTGAGTGGAACCCGGCTAAGCCCCTGGATGCTGTGGTGCTGCTAAAGGCCCGCACTTTAGCTGATGTGGCTAAGTCTCTGGTTTCCGGTGCCCCCATTGAGATTGCGCTTAATGACGACGACGCCGTAGCCTCACGCCTGATTGGTTTTGAATCCGGTGAGCGCCGCACTACTTCAGTGCTTAGCGACGGCGAATACCCCCAGGTGCGTCGCCTGTTCCCCGAGCAGGTCAACACCTATGCCACGGTGGGACGTAAAGAGCTACTAGATGCGGTTAAGTTTGTGTCTTTGGTGGCCGAACGCAACACTGCACTGCGCCTAACTTTCACCGAGGGTAACTTGCATCTTGAGGCTGGCCAGGGTGAGGATGCACAGGCTAGTGAAGAGCTGGTAGCTCACCTAGATGGCAACGAAATCTCTGCTGCTTTCAACCCGCTTTTCCTGCAAGAGGGCCTAAACGCGCTATCTAGTAACTATGTGCGCTTTGACTTCACCCACCCCAATAAGCCGGCAGTGTTGGTTGGGGTAGATGAGCCTGGCACTGAGCCTGACCCCAGCTTCCGCTACTTGCTGATGCCTATTCGCTTTGGCGTGTAAGGCATATGTACGTAGCTGATTTGGCGCTGACTGACTACCGCTCATATGAGCAGGCGGTAGTCAGTTTTCCGCCTGGAGCTACGGTACTGGTGGGTTCTAACGGGCAGGGTAAAACCAACCTGGTTGAATCCATTAACTATTTAGCTACGCTTTCCTCCCACCGAGTTGGCGCCGATACGGCCCTGGTTAGGCGTGACGCAAGCGGTCAAAATCAGCCCAACGCCGCCGTCATCCGCGCAAAACTAATCACTGCCGCCCGCCCGCAGCTGTTAGAAGTAGAAATTATTTCCGGCAAAGCTAACCGGGCCCGGCTAAATCGTGCCCCTACCCGCCCAACCCAGCTGCTGGGGATTTGCCGCACGGTGCTGTTTGCCCCGGAAGATCTGACTTTGGTGCGTTCAGATCCGCAGGTGCGGCGGCGTTTTTTAGATGACCTGGTGGTTATGATGAGCCCGCGTCTGGCCGGGGTGCGCGCAGACCACGACAAGGTGCTAGCCCAGCGCTCAGGCCTGCTGCGGGGACTTAAGCGTAAAAGCGGCTCGGCGCGCGCCAGCGCCCTAGCCACTTTGGATGTGTGGGATGAGCAGTTAGCCCAGTTAGCTGCCCAGCTGATTGCTGCGCGCGTCAAACTTGTGCGCCAGCTGCGCCCTTGGGTGGCCCAGTCTTATCAAACGGTTTCGCTAGCGCAGTCGCAGGCAAATCTGGCCTACCGCGCGAGTCTACTGGCTGCGCGCGGCGTAGCTGACCCGGACATTTCAGACACCGAGGCATGGGCGGATTACGAAAATTCTCTCCTGGATGTGCAGGCCACCAGTAAAGCTTTGCTCGAAACTATGGGACAGCTGCGTCAGCGGGAATTAGAACGGGCAGTGAACCTGGTGGGGGCCCACCGCGATGACTTGACGCTGTTCCTGGGGCATCTGCCTGCTAAAGGTTTTGCTTCACACGGTGAACAGTGGTCGCTGGCGCTTGCGTTGCGTCTGGCTAGTTTTGAGCTAATGCGCGCTGATAGTGCCTTAACCAGCATTGATGGTAAGAGTGAAGACCCGATTTTGATTCTTGATGATGTTTTTGCGGAATTAGATATGCGCAGGCGTCGGGCCTTGTCGCAGATGGTGGCCCAGGCTCAGCAAGTGCTTATTACCGCTGCGGTTGGCGACGACGTCCCTAGCGAACTTGATCATCACCGTTTGCAGGTGACCGGCTCTGTAGTAAGCGAAGTTTAGCCGTGAACAGTGAAGATTACGGCGATCAAATGGCTGTGGCCGCGCTGGCACGCCAGCGCGAGCAGGCCTGGAATGCGGGCCATGCCCTAAAGCGCCTACCTCGTAAAAGCCCCGGTGGCCCAGTGCTAGCAGCAAGCCAAGCAGCAGGCGGGGCTCTGTCGTCGTCGCTGAACGGGCAAACTGCGGGCGCAGCCCTAAACGCGGGCGCAAATGCCGCCCCAAATGCGAACCCAAGCGCAGCCCAGAATGGCACCGCAAATGCAGGCCCAAACGCACCTGTAAACGCCGCCCAAAACCCAGCCGCAAATGCGGACGCACTAGCGCCCTGGGACGCAGTCAGTATTGGGCGTATTCGCCGGCGCCAAGAACGCCACGCCGAGATCGTCAACGGCCAACCCGTCTCCCAAGCTCGCGTGTATTGGCGCGATCCGCGCTCAGGTAAACGCGAGCTAGACGGCTTTTTTCACCGCCAAGGCTGGGAAGAATCCCTGCGCATAGCCAGTGTCAAGGTGCGCTGGGAAGAGATTGTCGGCAAGGATATGGCCGAAAATTGCAGCATTTATTCCTTCAAAAATGGACGCCTGGTAATGCGTGCCCACTCCACCAACTGGGCGCAGCAACTGCAACTGATGATGCCTCAGCTGGAGGCCCTATTTGAGCGCGAAGTAGGCCCGGGCATTGTCAAAAGCATTAAAGTGCGCGGCCCTAACGCAGATTACACCTGGCAGCACGGCAAATTGGCTGTGCCCGGGGCGCGCGGGGTGCGCGACACCTACGGCTAAAGTGTGCGGCTTGCCCAAGTGGGTGCCGTCGGCTGTGGGTACTAAGCGCCGCCACCAGGCGCCGTCGGGCAGCCGGAGCCTAAGTGATAGCTAAGGCACAGTATTTGCTTAGGGCCACACCGCCGCCAGGCCGGAAAATCGCGCCTAACACGGTAGAATATAGGTAGTTTGAGCTGCCTTACCGGGTAGTTAAACGTGCCGTTAAACCCTCCCTAGACGGCACATACAGACCTAATGCAAAGGCAAGGATCTTTTTTGACCCTGCCAAGCAAGAACGAGGAGCATATTAGACGTGGCTGAGCAGGATAGCACTGTGACTAACGACAGCTACGGAGCTTCAAATATCACGGTTTTGGAAGGCCTTGAAGCTGTTCGTAAGCGTCCCGGTATGTATATCGGTTCCACCGGTGAGCGCGGCCTGCACCACTGCGTATACGAGGTAGTGGATAACTCCGTAGATGAGGCTCTAGCCGGTTACTGTGACCACATTGAAGTCACCATCCTGCCCGACGGCGGTGTGCGCGTGGTAGACAACGGTCGCGGTATCCCGGTGGATGAGCACCCCACTGAACACAAGCCCGCAGTTGAGGTAGTACTTACCGTGCTGCACGCAGGCGGTAAGTTCGGCGGCGGCGGTTACTCCGTTTCCGGTGGTTTGCACGGTGTGGGTGTGTCGGTAGTTAACGCCCTGTCCTCTCGCCTGTCCGTTGAGGTGCGCCGCGACGGTTACGTTTGGAATATTGATTTTGCCGACGGCGTCCCCACTGCTCCCCTACGTCGCGGCGAGGCCACTGACCAGACGGGCACAACCGTCACCTTCTGGCCCAACCCCGAGATTTTCGAAACCACCGTTTTCGACTTTGAGACGCTGCGTCGTCGTTTCCAGCAGATGGCCTTCTTGAACAAGGGCTTGCGTATCTCGCTAACCGACGAGCGTGACCTCTCCGTTGACGGCGACGAAATTGCCGGCAGCGAGCAAGACACCCAGGAGCACAAGCACCGCAGCGTGTCTTACATGTACTCCGACGGTCTACGCGACTACGTGCACTTCTTGAACAAAACCAAGAAGGCCGAGCTGATCCACCCCGAAATCATTGACTTCTCTGCTGAGCAAAGCGGCGAGCACGGGGGTATGAGTGTAGAAATCGCCATGCAGTGGACCGCCGCCTACTCCGAGTCGGTACACACCTACGCCAACACCATCAATACCACCGAGGGTGGTACTCACGAAGAAGGCTTCCGTACCGCCCTGACCACGTTGGTCAACAAGTATGCGCGCGAAAAGGGCCTGCTTAAAGACAAGGAAGATAACCTCTCCGGTGAGGACGTACGTGAGGGCCTAACGGCAGTTATCTCCATTAAGCTCTCTGAGCCCCAGTTTGAGGGCCAGACCAAAACCAAACTGGGTAACACTGAGGCCCGCTCCTTTGTGCAGCAAACGGTTTACGCCCAACTAACCGACTGGTTTGACGCTCACCCGGCAGATGCCAAGGCGGTTATTAGCAAAGCCAAGCAGGCTTCTGCTGCGCGTATTGCGGCCCGTAAAGCCCGTGAAGCTACCCGTCGTAAGGGTGTGCTAGAAAGCGCCTCCATGCCCGGTAAGCTGCGTGACTGCTCCTCACGTGACGCCTCCAAATCTGAAATTTTCATCGTTGAGGGTGACTCCGCAGGTGGCTCTGCGGTAGGTGGTCGCGACCCCGAGCACCAGGCGATTTTGCCAATCCGAGGCAAGATTTTGAATGTGGAAAAGGCCCGCCTAGACCGCGCCCTGTCCAGCGACACTATCCGCTCGCTGATCACCGCCTTTGGTACCGGCATTGGTGAAGATTTTGAGCTTGAAAAGCTGCGTTACCACAAGATCGTGATTATGGCCGACGCCGATGTGGACGGCTCCCACATTGCCACCTTGCTGCTGACGCTGCTGTTCCGCTACATGCGCCCGCTGATCGAAAACGGTCACGTCTACATCGCTATGCCGCCGCTGTACCGCCTCAAGTGGTCCAACGCCGAGCACGAATTTGCCTACAGCGATGAGCAGCGCGACCGCCTGCGTGAAGCTGGCGCTGCCAAGGGCTGGCGTATGCCCAAGGAAAACGGCATTCAGCGCTACAAGGGTCTAGGTGAAATGAACGACCACGAGCTGTGGGACACCACCATGGACCCAGCCCACCGCATCCTCAAGCAGGTCACCTTGGATGAGGCTGCCGACGCTGACGAAACCTTCGCGGTTTTGATGGGTGACGACGTCGAATCACGCCGTAGCTTTATCCAACGCAATGCTAACGACGTGCGCTTCCTGGATATCTGAGCCCTCGACTACTTAAAGAACAGGAATAACTTTCGTGAGTGACGACCAGATCGAAGTAATCGAGGAACCCGGATTCGACCGCGTTGAGCGCGTCGATTTGCAGCTGGAAATGCAGCGCTCCTACCTCGACTACGCCATGAGTGTGATTGTTGGGCGCGCCCTGCCGGACGTACGCGACGGTCTCAAACCGGTACACCGCCGCATTCTTTACGCCATGTACGACGGCGGTTACCGCCCCAACGCGGCTTTCTCTAAGTCTTCGCGTGTGGTGGGTGACGTAATGGGTAGCTTCCACCCCCACGGTGACGCCGCCATTTACGATGCTCTAGCCCGTCTAGTACAGCCCTGGTCTATGCGCTACCCGCTGGTAGCTGGACAGGGTAACTTCGGCACCCCCGGTAACCTGGGCCCGGCTGCGCCGCGATACACCGAATGTAAAATGGCCCCCCTGGCCATGGAAATGGTGCGCGACATCGACGAAAACACCGTCGATTTCCAGGACAACTATGACGGTAAAGAGCAAGAACCCACCATCTTGCCGGCCCGTTTCCCCAACCTGCTAGTTAACGGCTCTGAGGGTATTGCGGTGGGTATGGCCACCCGCATTCCCCCGCACAACCTGCGGGAAGTGGCCGACGGCGTACAGTGGTTGCTAGAGCACCCTGACGCTTCACGTGAAGAGCTACTTGAGGCCCTACTGCAGCGAGTACACGGCCCTGACTTCCCCACCGGCGCCACAATTTTGGGCCGTCGCGGTATTGAGCAGGCCTACCGTACCGGTCGTGGCGGTATCATCCAGCGCGCCGTCGTCAACGTGGAAGAAATCCACGGCCGCCAGTGCCTGGTAGTAACCGAGCTGCCCTACCAGGTCAACCCTGACAACCTGGCTGAAAAGATTGCCCAGCTGGTACGTGACGGCTCCTTGGGCGGTATTGCTGACATCCGTGACGAAACCTCCGGCCGTACCGGACAGCGTCTAGTAATTGTGCTTAAGCGCGACGCCGTAGCCAAGGTAGTACTAAACAACCTCTACAAGCGCACCCAGCTGCAAGACTCCTTCCCCGCCAACATGCTGGCGCTAGTCGACGGCGTGCCGCGCACCCTAAGCCTGGATGGCTTTGTGCGCCACTGGGTGGAGCACCAGCTGGACGTGATTGTGCGCCGCACCCAGTTCCGCCTGCAAAAGGCCCTGGACCGCCTGCACATTTTGGATGGCCTAATGCGCGCCATCGACGCTCTGGACGCCGTAATCGCGCTGATCCGCCGCTCCCCCACCACCGATGAGGCACGTGTGGGTCTAATGGAGCTGCTCAGCGTAGATGAGATTCAGGCTGAAGCCATCTTGTCCCTGCAGCTGCGACGCCTGGCCGCCCTGGAACGCCTAAAGATTCAGCAGGAAACCGAGGAACTGCGCGAGCGTGTAGCCGACCTGCGTGACATCCTGGCCCGCCCTGAGCGTCAGCGCGGCATTATCTCCACTGAGCTGGCAGAAATCACTGAGAAATTCGGTGACGAGCGCCGTACTCGAATCGTGCCGCACGAGGGCGAAATGAGTATGGAAGACCTCATCCCCGAAGAGGAAGTGGTTGTCACTATCACCCGTGGTGGTTACGCCAAGCGCACCCGCACCGACAACTACCGCTCCCAGCACCGTGGCGGTAAGGGTATTAAGGGCGCGGCCCTGCGTGAAGATGACGTAGTAGAGCACTTCTTCGTCACCACCACCCACCACTGGCTGCTGTTCTTCACTAACCTGGGCCGCGTTTACCGCGCCAAGGCCTATGAGCTGCCTGAGGGTGGTCGCGACGCCAAGGGCCAGCACGTAGCCAACCTGTTGGCTTTCCAGCCGGGTGAAACTATTGCCCAGGTAATGGAGCTTAAAGACTACGAGCAAAGCCAATACCTGGTGTTGGCTACCCGCCGGGGCCTGGTTAAGAAGACTGCGCTGCGTGAATACGAATCCAACCGCTCTGGCGGCGTGATTGCTATCAACCTGCGTGAAGACGCCGACGGTAACCCCGATGAGCTGGTCAGTGCGGCTTTGCTAGATGAAGGCCAGGATCTAATTCTGGTTTCACGTCACGGCCAAAGCTGCCGCTTTACTGCCACAGACGCCACCTTGCGTGCTACCGGCCGCGCCACCAGCGGCGTCACCGGTATGCGGTTCCGTGACGGCGACAGCCTGCTAGCTATGGATGTGGTGCGTGCAGGGGCAGACCTGTTTGTGGTTACCGACGGCGGTTACGCCAAGCGCACCAGCGTGGATGAATACCCGGTTAAGGGCCGTGGTGGTCTGGGCGTGAAGGTAGCCAACCTGGTAGAAGCACGCGGTGAGCTGGTAGGGGCCTTGATCACGGACGAATCCGATGAAGTTTTGTGCATCATGGCTTCAGGTAAGGTAATGCGCTCGGCGGTGGCAGAAGTGTCCCGCACTGGTCGTAACACCCAGGGTGTCACCTTCGCCAAGCCCGACGAGAGCGACCGAATTATCGCCGTCGCACGCTCCCAAGAACGTGACCTTTCCGACGATGACGCAAATGAATTAGGTGCTAGTGCCCAATCCGACGTAAATGAGGCAGTTAACCTGCCTTTAGAGGGTGACGAGCAGGCCCAAGAGTCGGTAGCCTTAGACGCGAATGAAAGCGAGGCCAAATAATGTCGGTACCCCCCTCGATCACGCCCCAGCCTAAGGGCAACCAGCCCAAGGGTGTTCCCCCCAAGGGCGTGCAGCCGGGACCGCCGCCGCGTATCCGCACCGCACCTCAGGCGGGCGGCTCACGCCCGGCGCCGCGACAGATGCCCGCATCTATGCCTCCGGCGCAGCCCCCGCGCCAGCACAACCCTAAGCCTGCCCCCGCTGCCGCTGAGCGCCGCTTTGTGCGCCTAGCGCTAGAGCGCGTGGACCCCTGGTCGGTTATGAAGACTGCCTTCCTGCTATCAGTGGCAGTAGGCATCATGACCATTGTTGCGGCTGTAGTGGTGTGGTTCTCCCTAGATGCGCTGCACGTGTTCGCCAAGATTAAGGATCAGGTACAGCAGCTTGGTGGTGAGAAGTCGCTGCAGGCCGTGGTGGAGTACCTCAAGCTTTCGCGTGCGGTTTCCCTGGCTACTGTGGTGGCGGTTGTGAACATCATTTTGTCCACCGCCCTGGCCACTATTGGTGCCATGATCTACAACGTGACCACTCACTTGATCGGTGGGGTCTATCTCACACTGGCAGATGACTAATTCGATTTGATTATCTGCGTCTGGCTCGTGTAATCTCTATCGAGTCAAACGGGCCTATAGCTCAGTTGGTTAGAGCGCATCCCTGATAAGGATGAGGTCGCTGGTTCGAGTCCAGCTAGGCCCACCACCGGTTGAACGGAGCAAATTAATGAGCTTCGCAGCTAAATCCCTGATTGCACTTAGCCTAGGTGCTTGCGGTTATGCCCTCTGGTTAAAAACCGCCCCTAAACGTTGGCAAGCGCAACCTTGGGTTGAAGTAGCTGATCCGGCCTAATGGGGCTATGGCGCAATTGGTAGCGCACCTGCTTTGCAAGCAGGGGGTTACGGGTTCGAGTCCCGTTAGCTCCACCCAGTATCCGCTCGCAGTTAGACTGCGGCGGATTTTTTTTATGCCCACGACGGCGCCGGGCGGCTAACGCTGGCAACGGCGGCTGCGTGGGTAGCACTGAGCCGCTATGGGGGGGTTAAAGGACGAAAAGAGTTGGTCTGAGCCCGACCTTTCGGCTTTGTGGTGCGGGAAAGTCTGGTTCAAAGTTGTTGGGGGCCAACTTTGAGGGTGGACAAAATGTGTTGGTGAAACGTCGACTTTTCGGCTTTGTGGTGCGGGAGAGTGGGCGTCAAAGTTGGTACTGGCAGATTCGGTGAGTGAACATCTCGAAATGCGATTCCTGTGGCAGGAAGCTGATCCGGTACGGACTGTCGAAATCGGGCAAGCAGAGGTGGCATTGCACCTCGTGCCACTCAACTGGCGTGCAGCGGATTGATACCTCGGCCAAGCACCTGGGTGAGTTTCTTGCCTGGCTGCTCAGCGGTAATCGGCAGGCGGATATGCCAGGTGGGGGCAGGTCGTTTCGCAGGCGATGCCAGAGCCTGTGGGAGATCTGGCCCCTCGCCCCGGTGGTGGATGAGGTGCATGAGGTCGTGTTCGTTGACGGGATCCACCTGGGCCGCAAAGCGGTCGTCTTGATTGCTCAGTCCCGGGATTTCATCTTGGGCTGGTATGTGGCACGCAGTGAGAACTCGCGCGCCTGGGAAGCGCTCATGAACCCGATCGCCCCACCAGACGTGGTGGTGACGGATGGGGGCAGTGGCTTCGAAAAAGCCCGCAAGAAAGCCTGGCCGAACACGCGGGTCCAGCGGTGCACCTTCCACGCGTTCGGGACCATCAAACAAGCCACCACCATTCGCCCCAAGCTTGCAGCCTCCAAGGAACTGTACGGCTTGGGCAAGCAGCTCTTGCACGTGAAAGACCGAGAGCAAGCGGCCTCATGGATAGACACCTACTTGGACTGGTGCAAGCGCTGGGAGGGCTTCCTCGCGCAGAAGACCAAGAGGGACGATGGCGGGTGGCAATACACGCACGAACGACTCGTGCGGGCCCGCAACAGTGTGAACCGGCTCATCGGAGCCGAGGTGTTGTTCGCCTACACCGACCCCCAGTTTGAGGGGGCGTTGCCGGCGATGAACAACCAGATCGAAGGCGCGACCAACGCGCCCTTGCGTCAACTGTTGCGGGACCACCGGGGAATGCGGCTGACCCGCCGGATCAAAGCGATCTTCTGGTGGTGCTACATGCACACCGAAAACCCGCTCCCACCAGCCCAGATCCTCAAAATCATGCCCACAGACACCCAGATTGAAGCCCAATGGGAACACGCCTCGCGCACACACCCCGCAGCCGGTGTCATCCCCAGATGGGGCGATGCCATCGCCTGGCACGACCTCCACCACACAAGCCCCCACCGAAACAACTGGGACTAACCCTCCACCAACTCTTTTTGTCCTTTAACCCCTATGGGGACGGACTGCGGAGGCCGGCTGCGGAAGGCCGAGCCTGACTGCCGGCGCGGGCGTCGTCGTCGCCACTGCGGGCACCAAAGCCACTACGGGCGCATACTTGAGACGTAACCAGTGGCTGGAGAAAAAATGCTGTTAGATGAGTTCAAAATTGTGGAAGTAGCTGCCATTGTGCTGCGTGACGCCCAGGGGCGGGTGCTGAGTGTGCGTAAAGGCTCCTCCCCCAGGTTTCAGATGCCCGGAGGCAAGCTAGAAGCCCACGAAAGCCCTCTAGAAGCGGCTTTACGTGAAGTACGTGAGGAAGTGGGCCTGGACCTTAAAAACGAGGCTGTACGGCCCTTAGGAGATTTCAGTGCGCCGGCCTCAAATGAGCCGGGCTTTACGGTGGTTTCCCACGTATTTATTGCCGAGGGAGTCTTTAGCCCCCAGCAGGTGCGCCCACACGCCGAAATAGCAGAAGTGGACTGGTTTGACCCCAGCGCCCCCACCACACGACCCCAGGCGCCCTTACAGGCCAAAATATTTGCTGCAGTGGCCCAGCTATAAGCCCAGATCCACGCATAGCGCGGGTTATCCACAATTGCGGGGCAGATGCGTTAGTCACAGCTGGGGAAGCGTTATCCACAGTTGGTGAGTTTTGTGTAAATGGGGCTGTGGATCTGGTGGATAACCCAAAAACTACGTTTTAACAGGAGTTTTCCCCATCTGGGGATATCTATGTGGATAACTCACAGGCATGTAAGTCCACAGAGTTATCCACAACTGTGGAGTAAATACACGGGTGTTATTAGCGCACTACCCACACGTTTCCACCTTTTTAGTGGGGTTATCCACATTATTTATACACAGCCTGTGGATAACTGTGGATTGTGGTGGGTGCGTCGCCAGAACATAGCGCACGCGTTGCTAGGGACGCGCAGTGCCGCTACAGTCCGCCGGCGCAGCCTGGTCCAAATAAAAAGTGGGGGGTTTGAGCGTTTTCGGCGCCCAAACCCCCCACGTAAGGAAGAGTTAACTTCGGTTATTACTCGACAATGTCGATGGAGTTGATAACCACGTCCTGTAGGGGACGGTCACGGCCATCGGTGGGAGCAGCCTCAATAGCGTCCACAACCTTGCGTGAATCCTCATCCACTACCTTGCCGAAAATGGTGTGCTTGCCCTGCAGCCAAGGGGTTGCCACAGTGGTGATGAAGAACTGCGAACCGTTGGTGCCGTGGCCCATGCGGGTACCGGCATTGGCCATAGCCAGCAGGTAGGTGTCGGCGAAGGTCAGGGAGTTGTCGATCTCGTCGTCGAAGGTGTAGCCGGGGCCGCCGGTACCGTTACCTAGCGGGTCACCACCTTGAATCATGAAATCTTTAATTACGCGGTGGAAGGTGACGCCGTCGTAAAGAGGACGCTGGGTCTCTTCACCGGTGGCCGGGTCGATCCAGGCGCGCTTACCGGTGGCCAGCTCCACGAAGTTGGTGACGGTAATCGGAGCCTTGTCCTCAAACAGCTCCAGGCGGATATCGCCAAGGTTAGTGTGCATAATTGCTTCCATAGCCTCATACTCCCACAATTTGCTTAGTTGGCGGCGTGGCCTACCCCATGGAAAAGCCCATGAAAGTTGTTGAGATAGTTACGCTGTGACCTAATTTTTCTTGTGGCGCAGCTTTTCAGGCAGGTTCGAATGGAATGAGAGCCAAAACAGTGACATCATTGGATGTAACGTTACTTACTTCTTTGAGGGAGTCATCATGTCTTGCCACAAACACGAATCGATCAAGAGCTGCAGCTTCTTCAAGGGCCTAGGTGTGGCCTCGCTAGTGGCTGCCGCCGCTGGCGCTGCTTTTGTGCTGTACAAGCGCAGCCAGCCGGTTGAGGACCCTTGGGCTGAGGAGTACTGGTCTGAGGTTGAGGCTGAAGACGAGGACGAGGAAGCCCCGGCTGCTGAGTGAGTTTTCACTACACAAACAACGGTGTCGCCTAAAGCGGCGCCGTTTTTTGTTGCCATTTCACTATCCGTACAGTCTTTAACACACTGCACAAGCGGCGTCTATGCTCAAGGGCATGGCTCAATCATTGAGTAGCGTTAGAGATGGTTTGCGTGACAGTACCCCAATTTTTTTGGGCTATATTCCGCTAGGTATCGCCTTTGGGATCGTATTAGTAACCGCCGGTATCCCCGGCTGGTGGGCACCTATTTTCGCCACAGTGGTTTATGCCGGCTCTATGGAATTCTTGCTGGTTTCGCTAATAACCGGTGGGGTGGGGCTAATTACGGTGGCGCTTAGTGCCCTGTTTGTTAACGGCCGGCATCTGTTTTACGGCTTGAGTTTCCCGCGCAACGTGCCGCCAGGCAGATTGGCGCGCGCCTACTCCATCTACTCGCTTACCGATGAGGTGTATGCGGTTACTGCCGCTAAAGATCACTCACGCATGACTTGGCGCTATCTGCTAACGGTGCAGCTGTGTTCGCACCTGTCTTGGGTGCTGGGGGCGACCCTTGGCTGGCTGGTAGGTAGCAGCTTTGGGGGCTTTATTTCGCAGCATACGGATGTGGCCGACTTTGTGCTCACCGCCTTGTTCACGGTGCTGGCAATTGAGGCATATAAAGCCAACCCCGACTCGGGCGCGCTAGTGGCGGCGTCGATCTCTGCCGTGGTGACGGTGGCCGTGGGTGGGCGCCTGGCCATGTTTTGTGGGCTGCTTACTTTAAGCCTGTGTTTAAGTGCCCTGTATTTACGACGACGGCGCTCGCTTAGCGTCACTGCGGCTGGTGGTGGCGGGGCTGATTTAAACCAGGCTGAGGCTAAATCGGGGAAGTTAAACCATGAACAGCGGGGTAGTGATGAGTGAAGCTGTGGTTAGGCAAGCAGTAAGTAACTGGCATGTTTTAGCGGTAGTGTCGGTAGCTGCAGCCGTCACCTTCGCACTGCGCTACACCGGGGTTAAGGGTGCCGACCAGGTATCTCACCGGCCACTGATGCAGTTTTTGTCGCGCACCATGCCCCTGGGGGTAATGGTGGTGCTGGTGGCTTACACGCTAGGCGATTTAAGCGCAGATTTAGGCCGTAGCGCAGCCTTGGTAGGGGCAGTGGCTATAACTACTGGCTTGCACCTGTGGCGGGGCAATGTGGCCCTATCTTTGATAGTTGGTACTGCCTCCTATGCGCTGCTAGCGGCGCTAGCGACATGAAAAGCGCCTTAGCCCAACTGTTGGGCTAAGGCGCTAAGGCTGTTAGGTATGGGCCAGAAAACAGTTTCAGGTTTTTATGCCTGACCCAGTGGCTTTACTTCCAGCGCAAGATTCCGATGAACCCGGTCAGCATGAGTACGAAACCAACGTATACGTTGCCGTTGGCTAGCCAGTCAGCCCGGTGGGCCTTAATGAACCACGGCACCGGGTATTCGCCACCGGTCATGTAGGAAACCACCACCCAGGCTAGGCCCAGGCACATGATGGTGCACATGGTGGGGGCATACCAGGCGGGGCTGGAGATGTTCTTAACCTTGTGCGGGGTACGTGAAGCCTTACGGCGCTCTAGTTCCTTCTTAGCAACCTTGGCTTTGAGCGAGTCAGAAGACTTAGAGTCCAGCTGTAGGGTTTTACGGTCAGCCTTGCGGGCCCGCTTAGTTAGGGCCTGTTCGCGCTCAGCGTCCTTAGCTGACTTCTTCTTACCCGCAGACTTCTTGGAGTCGTCAGAACCCTTAGCAGAGTCCTTAGTAGATTCCTTGGACTTCTTGGAGGACTTCTTAGCGGAGCGCTTCTTGTCAGAGCCCTTATCTGAGTCTTTTTCTAAGTCTTTGGTTGACTTCTTAGCGGAGTCCTTAGCGGCACTGGTAGTGGCGGACTCGTCCTTATCCTCGTCCTTGCGGGCTAGATCTTTGGAGCCATTTTTCGACACAGGATTCTCCGGTTCGTTTCTCATTTAGTGGAAGTAGAGTACTTTAGTGCTAGCTTACCGCTTAATCTAGGTGAGCAAGACCAGCTCAACAACCCAATGGAGTGCATACATGACCGCGCACGTTACAAGTCAAGCTCGGTCCCGAAAGGTACTGGATGTATTCCTGACCATTATTGGTGAGCTGCTGTTAACCGCTGGTTTACTAATTGGTTTGTTCTTGGTGTGGCAGCTGTGGTGGACGTCGATTGACGCTAACGCCAAAGCTGAACAGACCATGACCCAGATCCACAACACCTTGCCCACCTCACCTAAAAAGGCAGGTAATAAGCACACTGAGGCCCCACCTGTAGAGCCCACAGTGGCTTACGGGCAGCCTATGGGGGTGCTGATTGTGCCCAAGTGGTATGGCATCACCAATAACAATATGCCTATCTATCAGGGCACCGGCCAGGAGCTGCTGGATCAGGCGGCAGCTGGTCACTACCAAAACACCGCCTACCCGGGCGCTATTGGTAACTTCTCGGTGGCCGGTCACCGGCGCACTAACGGTAACTCCTTTAGGCGCATTGATTTACTTAAAGCTGGCGACGAGGTAATCGTTGAAACCGCTACTGCCTGGTATGTCTATAAAGTGACTGGGCATGAAATTGTGGACCCCTCACAGGTGGATGTGATCGCGCCTGTGCCCAACAACCCCAATGCGCAGCCCACCCAGCGTTTACTGACTATGACTACCTGCCACTCGGCCACACTAGGGGAGTGGGGTAACGATCAGCGCTGGATTGTGCACGCACAGCTGTCTTACTGGATTCCTCGCGGTGAGGGTCGCCCTGAATCTGTCCTATCCGATCCTGGCGTTAAGTGAGGCAACATGTACGGGTTTATTTTCCGCCACCTACCCGGCCCTAAGTGGCTGAAGGTAATTGAATCGCTAGTACTGATTTTGGCCGTAGTGTTTGTGTTGTTTGAATGGGTGTTCCCGCTGGTAAATACCTACATTGTGGGTAACACTGCAGAGGTTTCTAACGGTTAAAAGCCAGGCCTGGCGCCCACTACAGGGCGCTTAAAATGTTTTGTGCCGGCTCTTTCGAGCCGGCACAAAACGCCCTTTAGAACGGTACTACCCATAGGAGTGATATACCTGTCCCCAGGTATATCACAACTTAGTGGTTGTTGTTGTTACCCGGATTGCCAGGGTAAGGGATAAGCGTTTCATTACCGTTACCATTACCATTGCCGTTACCGTTGCCGGTGGTGGGGCTAGGCGAGGCGGTAGGCGACTGTGTGGGCGGAGCCGAGTACTGGCCCACCGTCAAAGTAATCTCAGCGCCGCTATCGACAGTAGTGCCAGCCTCAGGGCTTACGCTAAGTACCTTGCCGTTCTGATCCTGCTGAGTAGTGGTCTGCTGGTTAATGGTGATTACCGTAAAGCCAGCGCTAGTTAGCGCTTTCTTAGCGTCATCGGTGCTCATGCCCACCAGGTTCTGCGGCACTACCAGGCGGCCCGAGGCAACCTGCAAGTTCACAGTAGAGCCACGCTTAGCCTTAGTGCCCGCTGCTGGGTCAGTAGAAACCACGTTACCGGCCTTAACCCCGCCGGCGTCGACAGTAGTAACGTCACCAAGCGTTAAACCAGCCTTTTCCAGGGCATTGCGGGCATCACCCTGAGTTTGGCCAGACACGTTAGGTACCGTCACAGTGGCAGAACCAGAGGAGAAGTGCACTTCAACCTTGGTACCTGGGGCGGCCATCGTGCCCGCACCAGGGTCATAGGAAACTACCTGACCCTCAGGGACTGTGTCAGAAGAAACGTCAGCGCCACGCTGGAAGGCTAAGCCCACACCCTCAAGGGCGCTACGAGCCCCAGCCTCATCCTTACCGGTAAGGTCGGGCACAGACACCGCCGATTGGGTGGGGGAGGCAGTAACTTCCTTAGATGGGCTACCCCCAAACACGCCGGCCGCAGCCAACGCCCCCACCAGCGCCAATAGCGCCACCAGGGTAATTAGGCCAATAATCAGCAGCTGCTTCTTCTTACGCTTAGCAGCCTCTTCCTCAGCCTGACGGGCGGCTTCCTCATCCTTAACCTTAGGGATAGAGCCGGTGTTAGTAGTCGTAGGAGCAGCAGGAACCCCTGGAGTGGGGGCGATAATCGTCGTCGCCTGCTGCTGCCAAGTCTCAGTAGCCGGGGCGTTAACCTGCAAACCACGGATAGCTGCCTGCAAATCTGCACGCATCTGGTCAGCGTTCTGGTAGCGATCCTCACGGTGCTTAGCCAGCGCCTTCATCACCACGCGGTCCATGGATTCGGGCACGTCCGGGGCAATTTGCGACGGCGGCACCGGCAACTCACGCACATGCTGGTAGGCAATAGCCACCGCCGAGTCACCTTTAAAAGGCGGGCGGCCAGTTAGCAGCTCATAAAGCAGGCAACCGCAGGAATAAATATCCGAGCGGGCATCAACCACCTCGCCGCGCGCCTGCTCAGGAGACAGGTACTGGGCGGTACCCACCACCGCATGGGTCTGGGTTACCGTAACCGCACTATCTTCAATAGCGCGCGCAATACCGAAGTCCATGACCTTCACCTCGCCGGTGTTGGTCAACATGATGTTCCCAGGCTTAATGTCACGGTGCACAATGCCGTTACGGTGCGAGTATCCCAGTGCCTGCAGCACGCCAGAGACAATCTCGCCAGCCTCATCAATCGGTACTGCTTCACCCTCGCTTAGTAGCTCACGTACCGTGTGGCCCTGCACATACTCCATAACAAGGTAGGGCACAGTCTGGGTGGAACCATCAGCGCGAGTAACTACCTCTTCACCAAAGTCATACACACCCACAATTGCAGGGTGGTTTAGGGCAGCAGCACTTTGCGCTTCACGACGGAAACGCGCCTGGAAAGTAGGGTCTTCAGCAATATCGCTACGTAGTAGCTTGATTGCCACAGTGCGAGATAGACGCTTATCGCGACCGAGGTACACCTCAGCCATGCCGCCACGGCCGATCAGTTCAAGCACCTCATAGCGTCCTGCCAAGACTTTAGAGATACGTGCTGTCACAATGCCTCCTGGGCAATAGATATGGAGGGGGCGCCAGCCTCGCGAGAGGCAAACTCTGCAATATTCGAAACACTGTGCGCACTAGCAGGCGGCATGTCACCACCGTCTAACGCGCGTACCGGAACCGCAAAAGCGCTTGCAGCCAGTCCAATTAGAAGTAACACCAAGAACAATACTGCCACGAGAACAATGGCATAGGTACCCGTGGACAAATTCGTGGGATTAGAGCTTTGCAGCAGGTCCCACAAGGAATTGGCACCCGGGTTAGATTTAGGCATTCGCGAATGAGGCTTGTTACTAATCGGAGTGCCCTTAGCTGCTGTCTTGGGCTCATGCTGAACCTGAGCCCAGTTCTGCGGCGGGTTCGCGTTCCAGGTGACGGCGTCGTCGCTAGGCAGAGCAATAATGATGCGGTCTAGACGGCGGGCCAAATCCTGGGCGGTAGTGGGCCGGTCAGAGGGCTTTTTAGACAGTAGTGTGTAAATCAATTCACGCACATTTGCCGGCACCTGCTCAGGTAGTGCAGGAACCGGGTCGTTAACGTGCGCGTAAGCAATATCCACTGCGGTGGCGCCGGTGAAAGGACGCGTCCCAGCTAGTGCCTCATAAGCGATAACACCCAGCGAGTACAGGTCTCCAGCGGCTGTGGCAGCAGCGCCGGTAGCCTGCTCAGGGGCAAGATACTGGGCGGTACCCATAACCATGCCGGTGGCGGTCATGGGCAGCTGGTTGGCTCCAGAGGAAATACCAAAATCCAGCAGCTTAGCCAGTCCCTCCTGGTTAACCAGGATGTTGGAGGGCTTAACGTCGCGGTGTACCACGCCAGCCTCGTGCACCACCTGCAGGGCGCGGGCGGTTTGGGCTAGCAACGGCAAAATCACGCTGGGGGGTAGGGTGCCCTTCTCAGCGATCAGCTCTGACAGGGGTTTACCCTGCACCAGCTCCATAATGATCCAGCCAGAGCCATCAGCCTCACCATAGTCAAGCACCATGGCTAGGTTGGGGTGGCGCAGGCCGCGAGCATTTTTGGCTTCGGTGCGTAGACGCTGCAAAAACAGCTCGTCACCGGCTAACTCGGGGCGCATTACTTTGGCGGCTACAACACGTCCAGATCGTAGATCTTGAGCACGCCAAACTTCACCCATGCCGCCCATGGCGATGCGTTCGATCAGGCGGTAGCGGTCCTGAAGTACTAGTCCAGCTTCTGGTTTAATCATTGCTGCGTTGCCTTAAAGACAGTGGCTGCGATAGGGGCAGCTTCACTACCGCCAGTACCCGTGTCAGCGGTCTGATCGCCGCCATCGAGTACGACAGCGATGGCAATGGTCGGAGCCTGTCCGGAAGGACCAGCGTAGCCAATAAACCAGGTGACGGGGCCGCCGTCACTACCGGTTTCAGCCGTACCAGTCTTACCCGCTACATCCATGCCATCAACCTGAGCCAAGGTACCGGTTCCCGAAGCAACCACCTGGACCATCATGGTTTTAAGCTGTCCCGCAACCGTCGAAGAAATGGGGGAGCGTGCCACCTTTGGGCTGGTGGTGGAAATGACCGAAAGCTTGTCGTCCAAAGTACGCTTAACCAGGTAGGGCTGCATCTGGTTACCGTCGTTTGCCACCGTGGCAGCAACTTGGGCCATTTGCAGAGGAGTTACACGTACGGACTGCTGCCCGATACCCGCCATTGCCAACTCAGCTTGTGACTTGACTGGCGGGAAGCTGGAGGGGGTAACCGTCAAGGGGATCGACGACGACGTGTTGAAGCCCCAGGCTTCAGCCTCGCGGGTGAGTTCCTGCTCGCCTACGTTCATAGCTAGCTGAGCGAAGGTGGTGTTGCAGGACTCGGCGAAGGCGTAAGTCAGGGTGACTTTACCGTTACCACAGGACTCACCCGCATAGTTTTGCAACTGGTGGGTGGTGCCCGGAAGGGTGACGGTGTCAGGGGCGTCAACTTGGGAATCAGGGGTGACCTTACCCAGGCGCAGTGCGGCTGAGGCGGTAATTACCTTGAAGGTAGAACCAGGTGGGTACAGGTCACCGCCAATGGCGCGGTTGATCAGCGGGGTGGCGCTGTCAGAGTTGAGCTGCTTCCAGGCGGTATCGGCAGTGGTGCCGTCGTGGCTGGCTAGCAGGTTGGGGTCAAAAGAGGGGGTGGAGACCATTGCCAAAATGGCGCCGGTCTTAGGGTTGAGGGCCACCACAGCCCCCCGCTTGGTGCCCAGGGCCTGGTAGGCAACCTTTTGCAAAGTGGGGTTAATGGTTAGCTCAACTGAGCCACCTTGGGGCTGGTCTCCGGTGAACAGGTTCTGGATGCGGCTACGCCACAGCGACGGCGAAGAGCCGTTTAGCACCGTGTTCTCGGCATTCTCAATGCCGGTCATGTTGGAGAAAATAGTGGAGTAGTAGCCGGTCACTGGCGCATACAGCGGACCGTTAGAGTAAACGCGCTGGTAGCCCAGGGAGTCGGAGGATTTAACTGAGGAGGCCACAGCCGTACCATCAACCATAATGGCTCCGCGCGCCTTACCGTACTCCTGGTAGATAGTGCGTGCGTTACGTGAGTCCTCAGTTAGTGAGCCGTACTGTGAACTAGATTCCCACAGGGCGGGACGCGCAAATCCCTGCAGTGAAGTCAGGGACACAAGCAGGGCCAAAAACATGCCCGTGACAAGCAAAGAAACGTGGCGAATCTGAGGGTTCATTCAAAAGCTCCTCTGATTACTTCCGTGTTTTGGTGGTCTTGGGCCGACGGCGGCTTGGGCCTGCCTGGCTGTACGGGCTGTACTGGTTGTACGGGCTGCTGCACCGGTTGGGCGGCGCGGCGGCCGTGAACGCGGCCAGGGGCGGCTGCTGGGGCCGGCTGTGCAACTGGGCTACCAGCGCCCTGATAACCTGCCGGAACTGGGCCGCCGGGGCCCTGAGGTGCACTCACGTTACCACCCTGAGGGCCAGCCTGTGGAGCAGGTCCACCCTGAGGGCCAGGACCCTGCGGGACGCCACCAACCTGGGGTCCGGCGGGGCCGTAGCCAGCAGCGGCGGCGTCGGGAGTACCCGCGCTAGCAGTGGCAGCCTTATCAGCCTCCGCGTTTTCCTGGGCAATCTGGCGCCGCAGCGACTCAGGCAGCTCAGTAGTATCAATGATCTGCGGGGCGCGCACAGTGGGGCGGCGGGCGGCGTCGGAAAGACGCAGCAGCAAAGCTAAAATCACCCAGTTAGCCACCAAAGACGAACCACCGTAAGCCAAGAACGGCATAGTCAAACCGGTTAGCGGAATCAGACGGGTGACGCCACCAACCACCACAAACACCTGTAGGGCCATGGTGAAAGACAGGGCCGTAGCCAGCAGCTTGCCAAAGCCATCACGTAGCGCCACCGCAGTACGCAGGCCGCGTTCAATGAAAATAAGGTACATCAGCAAGATTGCGGTTAGACCGGTCAGGCCCAGCTCCTCACCAAAAGAGGAGGTAATGAAGTCAGAGTTAGCGAAAGTAACCAGGTTGGGGTAGCCCTTACCCCAGCCGGTACCAAACAGGCCGCCAGAAGCCATCCCAAACAGGCCCATAACCAGCTGCCAGGAGCCGCCAATGGAGCTGTAGACCTTGTCGTCCATGGCGAAACGCCAAGCGTTAACACGGCCAGTTACGTGGGTCAGGTGTGTGGACAAAATTGGCTCAAACAGCAGCCATAGCAAGGCCAAACCCACAATGGCCAGGGTGGCGCCAATAATCAGCCAGGAAGGGCGGTTGGTGGCCACATACAGCACCACCACGAACATCCCGAAGATCATTACTGATGTGCCCAGGTCCTTCTGCATCACCAGCACCCCAATGCTGGCTGCCCACACCACCATCATTGGCATCAGGTGACGCCAACGCGGGAAGTGGATGCCCAGGATACGCCGTCCAGACAGTGCCAGGTTGTCGCGGTTAGCCACCAGGTAGGAAGCGAAGAAAATCGACAGCAGCACCTTGGTTAGCTCTGCCGGCTGGAAGCTCATGCCCAGACCGGGAACCACAATCCAAATCTGGGAACCGTTGATTTCACGCCCCAAGCCGGGGATGAAAGGCAAAACTAGGCAGACAATACCCAGCCACATGCACCAGGTGTCCCAACGGCGCAGTTGGCGGTAGTCGCGGATAAAGAACAGCGCTGCGCAGCACAAAATTACGCCAATGGAAGTCCAAGCCACCTGCTTGAAACCCACAATGTATTCGGTCTGCTCAAGCTTGCGGTAGGCAATGTCTAGGCGGCTGATCATGGCCAGACCCAGGCCGTTTAGCGCTACCGCAGTGGGCAGTAGCACCGGGTCGGCGTAGGGAGCACGCCACCGCACCCACAGGTGCACGGCAATAGAAATACCCAGCAGCGAGCCGGCTAACTGCCAGATCGAGGTGGGGGCTGAGCCGGTGCGGTTGAGGATGGTCAGCAAGAAGCCGCCCAGGCCAATGACCAGGGCGATTACAAGCAGCAGAACCTCAGACCAGCGTCCAGAACTCGGTTTAATTAAATTCACCGTTTTGACCCCGCTGTAGGCGTTGTGTCCGAGCTGGTGCCGGGTTTAGGGGGGGCCGGGGAGGAGGCCGAACCTGCAGGCGGAAGGGTGGACGACGACGTCGGCGTGGGGTCGTTCATGTGGGAAGTGACTGTCTTAGAGACATAGTTGCGCGCTGAACTTAGGGATGGCAGCAGCACATTTTCGCTCAGGCGGGCCCGCATCTGCTGGTCCAACTGGCTGGGTTTGGGAGAGGCAACCTTTTCTACGGGTTTGGAAAGCTTAACTGGGCCCAGGGTTTGCGGAATGCCCTGGTAAATGACGATGGAATCGCCACTGATAGTCACGTAGTACTGGTTTTGGGTCCAGCGCCAGGCGATTGCGCCCAAGCCACCTAGCAGGGCCAGTGTCAGCAGCACGGTCAGGATGCGACGCGGCCAACTCCAGCGTTTGGTTACATGCGGGGTGGTGTCAACGAGTTCTTCGTCTTCTTCTTCCTCAGCGGGGAAGTTAGGCAGCAAAGCAGCGGCCTTAGCGGCCGGAGAGTCCGGTTCAGGGGCCGGCGGGGAAGCGACAGTGCGCGGCTGCACCACAGTTTCGGAGGCGGCAGAGCCCACTACCTGCGGTTCAGTTTGCACATTGGTGGAGTCAACGATGTCAAAGATGACGGCGGTGATGTTGTCAGGGCCGCCAGCCTTGCGGGCCAGGGCGATCAGCTCTTCAGCAGCCTCACCCGGGTCTTCCACCTTGTTCAAGATGGATTCAATGGTTTCCTTGCTGACCAGTCCGGATAGACCATCTGAACACAGCAGCCAGCGGTCTCCTACCTTGGCTTCACGGATAGATTCATCCAGCATGACGTCGCCTTGGGCGTCGCCAAGCACACGCAGCAGCACTGAACGCTGGGGGTGGTGTGAGGCTTCCTCGCGGGTTAGCCGGCCGGTTTCAACCAGGTACTCCACGAAAGTGTGGTCGCGGGTGACCTGCTCCAGGTTGCCGTCACGTAGCTGGTAGGCGCGTGAGTCACCCACGTGCACCATGGCCAGCTTGTTGCCGCTACGCATAACGGCAATACAGGTGGTGCCCAGGCCGGATAGGGCTGGGTCGGCGGCAGACAGGGCAGCCAGCTCAGCGTGAGTGTCTGCTACGGCCCCACGTAGTAGGGCTAGCAGGTCTTCAGCGCCGTGCGTGTCATTGTCTAGGGGGGCTAGGTGGCTGACGGCAACTGCAGAGGCGATGTCGCCACCAGCTGGACCACCCATGCCGTCACATAGGACGCACAGGTGTGGGCCGGCGTAGCCGGAGTCTTGGTTGGAAGAGCGCACTAGACCAACATCAGAGCGCGCTGCGTAGCGTAGAGAGATCACGGCCTCAGCTCCAGGGTGGTCTGGCCGATACGGACCGGGGTGTTCATGGGAAGTTGGACGGTGCCGGTGACGGGATTACCCCCTAGCAAAGTGCCATTGGTGGATCCTAGATCCTCCAACCACCAAATACCGTCCTGCGGGAAAATACGGGCGTGACGGCCCGAAGCATAGTCGTCGTCAAGCACTAAGGTGGCCGCAGGGGAGCGGCCAATAATGATTGAACTAGGGGTTAGCGGCACAGTTGAGCCTGCTAGCGGCCCTTCTGTGATTACTAGTCGGGTGGCTCCGCGTTGGCGGCCTTCCACCATGCCGTCTGCCTGGCGGGTGCGGGCCATGCGGCGTCGTCGGTCAGTGGTTGACGACGACGCAGCGGTCACCAAGACGTCGCGGCGCAAAATGCGCAGCGAAGCCCAAATAAAGACCCACAGTAAGACCAGGTAGGAAAGCCGTAGGAGAGTGAATGCTAATTCGTTCACCCGGAAACCTCGTCACTACCGTCCCAGAACATAATGGTGGTGTGACCAATGGTGATGGTGTTGCCGTTGACGAGGGTGGCCGCATCCATACGCACCCCCTCAACGAAGGTGCCGTTGGTGGAGCCTAGGTCAGTGGCGACCGTATGTCCTGCGGTTAGGCGAATTTCCAGGTGACGACGGGAAACCCCGGAATCGTCAACGATAATGTCTGACTCACTGCCACGACCAATGATGGTAACGGGGCCGGTGAGCATATAGCGCTGGCCGTTAATGTCCAGGATGGGAGAGGTAATAGTTGGGCGAGTCACGGGTGCCGAAGCGTCCTTACGTGTAAAAGCGTTTACGTGGATAGCGTGCGGATTAAGGGAGGGTTCCGCAGCAAAGCTGATGGCGATTTGGCCAATGAAGGAATAGCCCTGGGTGTGGGCGTGGCGGATGAGCTCCTGGCTCATCTCGGAAGCCAGCACGCTTGAGCCCCAAGCGTTTATCTGGTCAAAGTTGATCGGCGCTAAAGAAACCTGGAACACGTTGGGGGCAACAGTGCGGTCACGTGAGAAGGCCGTGGCCTTCTTATCCATGGTTTCAATCAGCTTGGAGGTGATCTCGATCGTGTCTAAAGGCTGGGCATCTTTGTGAACTAGACGGTTAGCAACAGCTTCCCCGCTTCTTTCGATACGGTCGAACAGCCCCATTTGCCACACCTCCTACAGTATTCAGGCCGGGCTGGCCTATGAAACTTAACGCGCTCTCAACTATCCAGGTTAAACCGGTAGCTCATAAGTCTAGCTACTGGCGTGGCCTTTGTGGACTGTGAGAGCAGTGGTACGTCCAATACAAGGGTCATGATACCGGTTAATGCTGTGTTGCATCTGGAAGGACATATCCCCATGTGGCAGAGATCATAGTCTAATTTGCTGCTTTCAATTGGATTTTTGGGGGTGGGTTCGTGCTAATCTTTCAGAGCGCCGCGCGGGTGGCGGAATTGGTAGACGCGCACGGTTCAGGTCCGTGTGATCTAACGATCATGGGGGTTCGAGTCCCCCCTCGCGCACCGGTAAGACCGGGTCAGGAAACTGGCCCGGTTTTTTGTTGCCTTGCCCGGGCTGCTTGGGCTGGTTTTGCCTGTGTTTGCTTTGTTTTCGACGACGCCGCCGGGGTTTGGCTGATGCTGCCCGGCCCTGTTGGGGCGCAACGTGAAAGCGTGAGGGGCGGGCGACGTCGTCGTTGAAATTAGCGGGATTTACGCTGCAATGCCCACATAATTACCAGTGCTAAGCCCACGCCCAGGCAGGCCCCAATGCCGTTTTGAAAGACATTGTCTATCAGTGCGCGCCGGTGCAGGGCGGGGAAAAGCCACTGGATGGTTTCGGCTAGGGCGCCTAGGGTGAAGCCGCCTAAACACCACTTCCAGGGGCTGACTTTGGGCCAGCCGCCCATCACCAGGCAGCCCAGGGGTAGCAGCATAATCAGGTTCAAAACCACGTCTTTGCCGATCGCGTTTAGGAACCAGGGGCCCACATTTTCCTTTAGTTCAGCCACTTGTGCGCCGCTGGGCCAGGTCACGGCCACAATCACCGCCAGCAGCATGGGTGGGGTTAAAAATCGGGCCAGGCGCGACATGGCACCCTGGTCATCCCAGGTCAGGCGGCTGGGTAGGGTGGTTTTTACCCGAGTGGAAGCAGATTTTTTGTTATCAATTTGCAATGCTTGCGCGGCGTTTTGGGTGCTCGCAGGGGCGTTTTGGACGCTCATAGAGCGGTTCGGGGAGGCATTTGTGGCGTTCAGGGAGGAGTTAGGGGCGCCCGGGAAGGAGTTAGAGACGCTCACAGATGAGGTTGGAGTTTCTGGGGAGGCTTCTGGGATGCCCGGGGAGGTAAATTTTGAGGATGTAAGGGGAGTTTGGGACATATAGGCAGTCTAGAGGTTGAGTATTAATACTCACGGGTGGTGGGCGCGTGATTTGTAATTTCACGTTTTCGGGCCAGTGTGTGGCTGCCGGGCACGTTTAGGCTTGCCCGGCCTGCGTGCCGGTGGCGGCCCTGTGCTTGGCCTGCGTGCCGGTGGCGGCCCTGTGCTTGGCCTGCGTGCCGGTGGC